>Ga0099364_10009186_pt1 | contig 13753 bp, 11 predicted proteins | sample TergutTh196P3_FD_73070 | JGI IMG/M metagenome (GOLD analysis project Ga0099364, IMG submission 73070) | Microcerotermes parvus P3 segment gut microbial communities from Pointe-Noire, Republic of the Congo - Th196 P3 | ecosystem: Host-associated > Arthropoda: Insects > Digestive system > Gut ...
AATTGGTAGGCAGAATAGAACTTTATCATGCTTTACAAATGGGATTAGACCAAATAAATAATGGTGAAATAATTGAAGAAGAAGAAATGATGGAAAAATTAAATAATTATCTTAGGTAAAAGTGTGTACAGATTAGAATTTTCAAAATTATACGATAATGATGTAGAAATTAGTTATAATTACATCAAAGATAAATTAGAAGCCCCAATGGCTGCTAATAATTTAATTAAAGAAATCATGGAAAAATTAATTAAAATAAAGAAAAATCCAAGTATTAGACCATTGGTACAGGATAAATATTTGGCATCATTAGGTTTTAGATCAATAAATGTAAAAAATTTTATAATATTTTATATTATTGGAGATGACAACAAATGTATAAATATAGTTAGGTTTTTACATAGCAGAAGAAATTGGATAAGTATATTAAAAGAAACAATAGTAGTTTAGTCTCTGGTAGCTGGTACATTATGCACACAAGCGCACTTAGCGTACTCCGCGCTCTCTGCGTCTCCGCGCGAGGCGATTATGTAGCAAGAGAGCGAAAAAGAGCGAAAGCCCGGTGTAGTGCCGGGCTTTTTTTTGGGGTTGACGGATGTGGGGGAATGGGGTATATTGTAAGTATGGAAAAGAAAGAAAACAATTTAAAAGGACTAAGAAAAAAGACTGACATTAGAGAAAATGCTGGTAAGGTTCTGGTAAATCTTGGTCAAGTAATATTTGCAACATTATTTTTAGGTGGAGTAATAAGAGGTGAAATACCACCTTATTTAATGATGGTTATAGGTGCAGTAGCGGCAGTAATATTTATATTTTATGGACTTTTACTTTCCGCAAAAGAACAAAAAGAAAAGGAGGTATAACTTATGTGGATGTTATTGTTAATATTGATTGTAGGCATTCCGGTAATGGGTTTAGGTTTTTATGGTTGGTGGAATAATCGTCAAGTTGATAGATATAACGAAATGCACAGTCAGAAATTTGCGTAGATTTGTCTTTCTCCGCGCCCCCGCGCCTCTGCGCGAGGTGAATATGTAGCAAGAGAGCGCTCTTTACTTTTTTATTAAAGTGTGATAATATCTCATTGTGGAACTGAACTTTATATTCCAGCACACAGCATTTAAGCACGGTTGTACTGAAGCTGATATTTATTGGGCTTTTAGTACAGCCAGGTATGATCTTCCAGATGAGGATGATCCGGACAAACGCTTGCTTATTGGGTTTAATACCAAAGGAAATCCACTTGAAATAATGTACAATGAATTTGACGATGGCAGAATAAACGTGTTTCACGCCATGCCCTGCCGAAGCGATTATTATTATTTATTGAACGAATGGAGGTATTAATGAAAGAGATGACACCTGAAGAAGCAGAAGCTCTTGATGAATATTACACCAAAAACCCGCCCAGAGTAGATCCAAGCAAAAATGGTGGATTTGCAAAAAAGTCATTCAGAATGATTGCCCTTGATGGTTTTTCAGAGGACTATCTTTTTACAAGGGCGATTGCCACCCACAAGACCCCTACTGAAGTAATCAGTGAATTGGTTCGTGAAAAAATTGCCGTGGGTATGTAGCAAGAGAGCGGGAGAAGGCGGGCTCACCATTTAACGCGGATATGGATGGGTATACAAAAACCCTCGCGCGGAGGCGCAGAGATATGAGGACGCGGAGGGCTATGAGAGCTAATACATCTTATCTTAGCTATGTTAAAACTTTAAATTTTTAAGATTTCTAGGTTAGATATATTTATCTTAACAAGTTAATATCTCCGCGCCCTCCGCGCCTCTGCGCGAAGTGAGTATGTAGCAAGAGGGGGAAAGCCCGGTGTAGTGCCGGGCTTTTTTTTACTCACGGAGAGCACGGAGGCACGGAGGACACAGAGAAGAATAAAAACTAAAATCTTGCTCCGTGAGCTCTGTGCCTCAGTGTTCTCTGTGAGAGAAAAGGGGGTGGGGGAATGGGTATACAAAAACCCTCGCGCGGAGGCGCAGAGATATGAGTGCGCGGAGAACTATGAGAGCTAATATATCTTATCTTATCCTAGCTATATTAAAATTTTAAATTTTTAAGATTTCTAGGGTAGATATATTTATCTTAACTAGTTAATATCTCCGCGTCTATGATAAAAGTCAAGCAGATTTCAAAAGATTTTTTCTTTTTTGAAGAAATCTTTTGTATTGAAGCATTTTAGCTTCATGAATCCGTGAATCTCTTCCGTAGTGGTACTCCCCCTTCTTAAGCATTTGGAACATTTCGGCGAAAATCCTTCTTCTTAACCCGGTTCTTACAAGCCCTTTCTTTTTGTGTTGTGTCAAATGCAAATACCAGCGATTCAATTTTGGGCTGGCTGACAGCACATGGTTTAATGACTGCGTTATGAGGGTTGCAGCCAGCTTCCTTCCTTTCTTATTGGTTCCAAGCGTAGGTTTGGATGTATTGGAATTTGATACCTTCGGCGCAGAGCGTAAATACGAAGTAAACGCTTTGGAGTTCTTAAAACGGTTAACCTCAATTATATCTGCGATAACCGCTATTGCGGTAAATACGCCAATCCCCTTCATGCTCGTCAATATCTCTATCTCCCTCATATAAGGCTCGGCATGTTCCTTTACCTTATCTTCCAGCTCATCAATCTGAATTTCCATATATTCAAGATGATCTAAAAGCTGGTTTATCTGAAAAGCCATAGCCGTGCCGTTCTCTATTTTTCGTATTTTTTCCCGGTCTTTTTTTCCAAAAATCTCTTCCTGGGTAAAACCGTAGAGTTTTTCCTTTAACAGTGAATGAATCCGGTTTTTTATTTGCGTGGTCTGCTTCCGGTAAAGACGATAGGTTGTAAAAAAACCGCGCAGTTCTTGTATTCCAGCCGGCGGAACGGTAACCGGAGATACAGCCTGCTCCCCTGAAAGAACCTGCATTTTGAGGATGCGGCAAAGTATGTCCGCATCTATCTTGTCTGTGTTTTTGCGAGCAAGGCTTATCTGTTTCAACTCGTATGTGTTTGCCACGATTGCTTCTTTTACCATCGGCTGAATCAGCCGTACAAAGGTAAATGTCGGATTAGTGGCTTCTACCAGTACATAAGTTTCAGGTGTTAATGTTTGATAGAACTGCGCCATACCGTAATCGGTCAATTCAAATGTAGCCGTTTCCTTGCCCTCTTTCTCTTCACTCCTGTAGCAACAGGTGAACCTGTTTGTGTGTAAATCTACTCCCACAAATTGCATAAAAGCCTCCAAAAAATGATTTGATTGTTCGGTTAAACTACGGTATAATTACCATGCGTCTATTCGGGGTATTGGCGGATCATGCGCAACCCCCATTAAGCAAATGCGGCTGCCAGTTGTTATTCGCCTCTACGGTGATCAAATTGGTTTTATACCAATGTGTCCCAGCTGAGAGCACAACTGGCAGCTGTTCTTCCGAACACCTGCATTATACCGTACAACCGCATATCTTTAATCATAGCTTCGCCTCTGCGCGAGGTAATAATTATTCCACCTTAAATTTAGACACTTCCTGTACCAGAATATCGATATTCTCACGGTTTTGGACAGTGATTTCATTAACACGGTTAACTGCTATATTAATCTGATCTGCCCCTGAAGCCATTTCATTCATGCCGCCGGAGATTTCTTGTGTTACCATTTCCAAATTCTTGCTTTCTAGAATAACTTCTTTGGAACCTTCAAGCATTTCATTTGAGCCGCTTTTTACCTGACGAGTAATTTCATTTACATTAGAAACACCCTGCAAAATTTGTTTGCTGCCCTCGCCCTGTTCTTCCATTGCATTGCGGATAACCTCTTCCTGTTCTACAACAGTATTAATACTTGAATCGATTGCTTCAAACTTGGAAAGAACATTTTCTGTTGAATTTGTAATTTTATCTATAGAAGTTTTAATCTTTTTTAATACAACACTGATTGTCTTGGACTGTTCCCCGGAATTTTCTGCCAGTTTGCGTATTTCATCGGCAACAACTGCAAAGCCTTTGCCCGCTTCTCCTGCATGGGCGGCTTCTATTGCGGCATTCATAGAGAGTAAATTTGTTTGACTTGCAATATTTTCCATAACTGAGTTTATTTCCATTAAACCTTCAGAATCATGGGCAATATCTTTAATGTCAGATGCTACATCCTGAAGCCCTGTTCTGCCAACATTTGAAGCTTCTTTTAACTCCTGAACATTAGCGGAATTCTTAACAAGTGTTTGAGTAACAGATTGAATATTGGCAACCATTTCTTCTATTGCAGAAGATGCCTGGGATATATTTGAACTTTGATCTTCTACTTGATTATTCAACCTGTTAATGTTTAAGGTAATTTGTTCCATAGTTGCATTAGTCTGAGTTACGCTTGCACTTTGGTTTATAACCCTGCCCTTTATACTCTGAACATTTGCGGTAATTTCATTAACAGCCGCGGCAGTTTCTGTCATATTGCTTGAAAGATCGTTGCCTGTTTCAGCTAACAGCACTGCCCTATCTTTAATATTTATAATCAAGTTTCTGATTTTTTCTATTGTTTTGTTAAAATAATGCGCAAGATCTCCTATTTCATCTTTGGATTTTATGTTAATTATCCGTGTTAAATCTCCTTCACCTTCAGAAATATCCTTTAAGGTTTCTGTAACATTAACAATTGGCTTTGTGGTATAGTGCAAAGCAAGAAATACAACTACCATTGCTATTAACAATGTTATCACTGCTAAAATAATAGTAAACTTTTTAATGACATTTACTTCTGTTAATATATACGCCTCTGTTGATCCAATCATAACAGACCATTTTGTACCGGAATTGCCAATTTCAAAAGGAATAATATTAAGCTCGATATTTGTTCTAAGGTTAAAGTCATACACGCTTGCTTTAAAAGGTCTTCCCTCTTGCACTGCCTTGTACGCATCATCTATGGTATTACCGTATTCTTTATCGGCATCTATAAGTTTTTGACCAATTCTTTCCGGAATAAAATGTGCCAAAATTGTGCCGTCTCCCGAATAAATTGCCATAACTGTAATTTCATCGTTATCTTCAACTGTATGTGCCAAGGTAGGCTGCATTGAACTGTTGTCAATAAGAAAACCTACGGCTGCCACAACTTCATTGGTTTTTTCATTAATTATGGGAACCATCATTCTAATTAGCGGGAAAGGATTATCAACATAATCTTTACGCGCATTTGGTCCGTTAATGTACGCCATTGCCGTTTCAATTTCAGTACTGGTCTGAAGCCGAATTTCTCCATTTTCTCTTGTATAAGCTGCGGCATATTGCCCTGCGGGACCTGAACCTACACGGTTAATAGATTCAGAATCCATACCGTCAAGGGCGTTTGGTTTCCAAATTGTATAAATATTTAAAATATCTTGATTTGAATAGATCACACCATAAAGCATATTATCAAACCAGTATCGCCGTTCTAGTGCAGGTATATCTTCATATTCAGCTAATATTTCTGACAAAGTTCTAAGCGCCTTAATTTGATGATCTTCCCTGCCCTTCCAGTATTCTGCTCGTTGAATTGTTAACAATTCCATGCTGCGCAAACTTAATTCCATACTGATTTTTGATGCCAACTGCAGCAACATAAACGCCAGTACAATAACAATTACGGCTACAATTACCGTCATTAAAATACTTAATTTAAACTTCAGTTTCATAATACACCCCCTAACGAAACCACGATTATAATATAAGGTTTTTTATTTAACGGGAGTATAGTTTTTTTATAAATACTTGGTAATATTTTTTGATAGAGATTTGTTAAATTTGCCTCGCGCAGAGGCGCAGAGGCGCGGAGAAGCTATGAGAACTTAGATTTCTTATTCTATCCTAGCTATATTAAAATTTTAAAATTTTTAAGATTTCTAAGTTAGATAATTTTATCTTAACTATCTAATATCTCCGCGTCTCAGCGCCTCCGCGCGAGGCTAAATTTGCCTACATATTAATAAATTTTAGAAACGCATTTGCTTGTTTTTCTAAAAATTGAGCACAGGTCGTTAAAGCAAGCTGTCCGTTTTGGTCTGTTTGTTGCATGGCGGTTGGGATTGTTAGTCTGGGTTGATTCATAACTTTCATGTTAAGAAAACTAATCAATGCAACCAATTGATCCTGCGCTATTGCTGTTCCTGAAATACCAAGCGCAATGCCGCTGAAAGCTGCGGGTTTTCCGTTAAGAACTTGCGGTTCGCTTTGGCTTATCGGTCTTGAAAGCCAATCTATAAGATTTTTTAGAACACCGGGTATAGAATGATTGTACTCAGGGGTAAAAAACCAAACACCGGCAGCAGATTGAACTGCCTTGCGAGCCCAGCTTACAGACTCCGGAGCCGGATATTCAATATCTTGATTAAAAAGCGGGACGGTACTGTAGTCCAAAATTTCAAATTCCGCGCTATCACCAAGCATTTTTCCGGCTTCTATTGCCAATTGACGATTATAGGAATCCTGCCGTAAAGACCCCACTATCGCTATAATTTTAACCTTTTTCATACTTTATTTTATTATTATAGCAATAAATTTTCAATCGATTTCTTACTATGAGTTGGTGATAAATCTTGCTTTTATTTCAATAAAAATGTAATATATTTAAATGAAAATAAAAATCCATCTTATATGTTCGCTGTTGGTTTTAGGATTATCTCTGCTAGTTTCCGGTTGCCAAGTTTCCGGTGAAAACCAGGGTGAAAAAACGGTGGTTTTCTCTTCATACCGTGATATTCCCGGCGTAACAGGTCAGGAAATTGCCGCTATAGAAAAATTGCAAAGAGAACGCACCTCTTTTGTGTATGGGGTACTCTCAAGCACCGAGGCCTTTGGTGAAAACGGCTCAATAGGGGGATTTTCCGCCCTGTTCTGCGATTGGCTGTCCGGTTTGTTCAAAATTCCATTTATACCGACTGTTTTTGAATGGAGCGATCTGCTTACCGGGCTTACCGATGGAAAAATCGATTTTAATGGAGATTTGACGCCCACCGAGGAACGCCGGGAAGTGCTTTTTATGACCGACCCAATAGCCTCGCGCGTATTAAAATACTTCCGCCTATATGAAAGCCCGGCAGTGTCGGAAATTGATGCAGAGCGTCCGTTAAGAATAGTCTTTTTTGACGGCTCTACCACATATGGTCATGTAATTTCCACAAAGCCGCTCGGCTCATTTGAAGCTCTTTTTGTTACAAGCCTTGAAGCTGCGTACGATCTGCTTAAAAGCGGAAGAGCTGACACCATAATAGAGGAAAGCCATGTAGAGGCCTCTTTTGATATTTACAGCGATATAGTATCCGAAGATTATTCTTTTTTGATTTTTAATCCATTTGCTATGGCAACAGCAGACCCGGAGCTTGAGCCGATTATTTCGGCTGTAACAAAAGCATTGCAAGGCGGCGCCATGCCGCATATGTTTTATCTGTACAACCAAGGTGCTCGTGAATACAAAAGACATAAATTATTGTTTAGCTTAAATGAAGAAGAAAAAGCATATCTGAAAAGGATTGAACCCGTTCCCTTGGCGGCTCAGTATTTTAATTATCCCATTGTTTTTTACGATGACCATGAAAAAAAATGGGATGGTATTACCTTTGCGCTATTGCGGGAAGTGGAAAACCTTACAGGGCTTACTTTTGAAGTTATAAACGATGGGCGTACCGAGATGGGCGAATTAATGGCAATGCTTGATGACGGCCGGGCGTATATGTTTTCCGACCTTATTTTTTCTGCCGAACGGGAGCCGTATTACATTTGGGCCGATTACAAATACATGACGGATCAGTTTGCGCTTTTATCCAAAATAGATTTTCCGAATATCAGCATAAATGAAATTCCGTATGCGCGGGTAGCTTTGATAAAAAATACCGCTCATGCAGAAATGTTCCTTACATGGTTTCCGGGCGCTGTAAATTATATAGTATATGAAACAATGGACGATGCTTTTTTGGCGCTGGAAAAAGACGAAGTAGAAATGGTAATGGCGGCTAAAAGCAAACTGCTTTATTATTCGCATTATTTTGAGTTTTCGGGCTATAAGGCCAATTATCTTTTCAACCACTTTTACGGTTCTGCCTTTGCTTTTAACAGGGATCAATACGTTCTTTGCTCTATAATGGATAAAGCGTTTACGATTATCGATACAGATAGATATGTGGATCAATGGCTGACTAAAACTTATGACTACAAGGCGCAGATTTTAATGGTTCAGCGGCCGTGGCTGATAGGCGCTATTATTCTTTCTTTTGCTGTCATTGTTCTTATATCGATTGTGTCCTACTTTTTTGTTTCTGCAAAGAAAAAAGCTGTTGTTATGGAAATGCAGAAAGCGGAAATAGCAGAAGGAAGCAATAGAGCAAAAAGCAGATTCCTTGCAATAATGAGCCATGAAATTAGAACGCCAATAAACAGCATTATGGGTTTTGCAGAACTTTCTTTGGATATGATGGATAATGATATTGCACCTCAGTTAAGAGATTATACAAGTAAAATAAAAGAGAGCACAAAATGGCTTTTAAAGATTATAAATGATATTCTAGATATTTCTAAAATAGAATCCGGAAAATTTGAATTGGAAAATATGCCTTTTGATTTATACGATATTTTTATGAGCTGCCAATCTGTTATTCTGCCGGAGGCTAATGAAAAAGGGCTGGATTTAAATGTTTATGCAGAACCAATACCCGGCAAAAAATTAATGGGGGATTCTCTTAGGCTTTATCAAGCTTTACTGAACCTTTTGTCCAATGCAGTTAAATTTACAGATTCCGGAATAGTTAAATTTTCATCGATAGTAAAAAAGACAGAGGAAGATAAAGTTACTATCTACTTTGAGGTAAAAGATACCGGCATTGGCTTAACATCTGAACAAGTTGAAAAAATATTTGATCCATTTACTCAGGCGCAGTCCAACACAACCCGTAATTATGGAGGAACCGGGCTTGGGCTTTCTATAACTAAAATAATTGTAGAAATGATGGGCGGAGAATTATCGGTACAAAGTTCTCCGGGTATGGGCAGCTCTTTTAGTTTTGAAATTGTATTTGATACAATAGAAGCCTCTGATGATGATACGGCTGATTATGAAAAGCTGGGTATAATTGAAAAACCGCACTTTGAAGGTTTTGTGCTTGTCTGCGACGATAATCACATGAATCAGCAGGTTATTTGCGATCATCTTGCAAATGTAGGATTTAAAACTGTTGTGGCAGCAAATGGAAAAACCGGCGTTGAAAAAGTCAGGGAAAAAATTCAAAAGAATGAAAAACCATTTGATCTTATTTTTATGGATATATTTATGCCTGTTATGGATGGGATAGAAGCCGCTTCAAAGATTATGTCTTTGAATACAGGAACTCCAATAGTGGCGCTTACTGCAAATATAATGGGCAGCGAATTGGAAAAATACAAAAGACATGGAATGCAAGATTGTCTAAGCAAGCCTTTTACCACGCAGGAGCTATGGAATATTTTAATGAAATACCTTGAGCCTGTAAAAGTTTCTGTAATGGATAAACGCCATCTTACAGCGGCAGAAGAAAAAATGCTAAAACATCTTAGGCTTAATTTTTTAAAGAGCAATAAAAATTCGTTTATAGACATTAAAGAAGCTGCCGATGAAGGCAATAAAACATTAGCAAAAAGGTTAACTCATACCTTAAAAGGAAACGCCGGGCAAATTGGCGAACAACAGCTAAGAGAAGCCGCCCTAGCTTTGGAAAATATATTCAAAGAAGAACAAAATCTGCCATTTAATAAACAGATGGAAACTCTGTCCAAAGAATTGGAATTGGTGCTTAATAAATTAAGCTCTATGAATTTAGAAACGGATTTATCCGGCAGGGTTATTGATGAAAAAGAGAAAAAGGAGCTTTTTGAAAAATTGGGCCCTATGCTTTTAAGCCACGATCCGCAGTGCATGAACCTGCTTGATGAACTCCGTTGTATATCAGGAACAAAAGAGCTGGTCAGGCAGATAGAAGAATTTGAATTCAAAAAGGCAGCTATTGCTTTAGAAAAATTGACACAGGGGGATTTTAAGCCGGGATGAAGAAAAACAGCATACTCATTATAGACGATGAAAAAGCAAATATCATCACCCTGACTCATATATTAAGCCCTAACTACAACATTCACGCGGCAAAAAACGGAAAGGACGGTATTGAACTTGCAAATACTTATTTGCCGGATGTAATCCTTTTAGATATTATCATGCCGGAAATGGACGGCTTTGAGGTATTTTCTGCATTAAAAAATCTTGAAAAAACTAAAGACATTCCTGTTATTTTTGTTACAGGGCTTGATAAAACTAACGATGAAGAAAAAGGCTTGGCTTTGGGAGCTGCGGATTATATAACAAAACCGTTTTCTTCTGCTGTAGTTGAGTTAAGAATTCGTAACCAAATTAAAATACTAGAACAGCGGATAACCGTACAGGCACTTTATCAGGCAAATGCCGCAAGTAAAGCAAAGAGTGATTTTCTTGCAAAGATGAGCCATAATATCCGTACTCCCATGAACTCAATCATGGGTATTGCCGATATTTTACTTCAGGATAAAACTCTTACACCAAAAATAATAGAATCTCTTAACAAGATTTATAATTCTGGAGAGTTATTAACCAATATTATAAATGATATATTGAACGACAAGATTTTTATAGAAAGCGAATTAGACATGGATGGCATGAATCAAGCAAGAAGAACGCAAGTTTTGTTTGAGCCAATGCCTTATGGCAGTGTTCTTATAGTGGACGATGTGGAATCGAATCTTTATGTGGCAAAGGGTCTTCTAGCTCCTTACGAATTACAGATTGATACCGCAATGAGCGGATTTGAAGCGATTGATAAAATCAAAAAAGGCAAAGTGTACGACATTGTGTTTATGGATCATATGATGCCAAAAATGGACGGCATGGAAGCTGTAAAAATTATTCGAGAAATGGGATACACAGACACAATAGTAGCATTAACCGCCAATGCTCTGACAGGACAAGTGGAAATATTTATGACAAACGGTTTTGACGGATTTATTTCTAAGCCAATAAATGTACGCGAATTAAACACAGTACTAAAAAAGCACATAACGGTGCGTTCGACTGTAAATCCACAGCTTGCCGAAATTTTTATCAGAGATGCCAATAAAGCTGCTGTAGTCTTGGAAGCGTTTCTGGAAAAAAATGGAGTCTTTAAGGAAGAAGACATTAAAATTTATACAATCAATATGCACGCTATGAAAAGCGCACTTGTAAATATCGGTGAAACTTTGCTTTCTAATCTTGCTGCCAAATTAGAACAGGCAGGCCGTGATAATGATACAGCCTTAATATTATCCGAAACTAAAGGGTTCTTAAACAAGCTCAAGGATATCGTCAAAAAAATCACTCCGCCAAACGAAAATAATGAACACGCCGAGACCTATGACTATGATCAAAATTTTCTGTATGAAAAAATGCTTATAATTACAGATGCGTGCAAAGCCTATGATAAAAAAGCCATAAAAGACACGCTAACCGAATTAATGGAAAAACCATGGTCCGGCGCAGTTAAAGAACATTTGTGCGCTATGTCTGTGCATCTGCTTCATAGCGAATTCGAAGATATCTCCCACACCACGCAAAAGATAACGGATTTTATTTCTGACTGTTAACAATAGCTTCTAAAAAAATCTCGCCGTATTTTTCCAGTTTAACAGCTCCAACTCCGTTCACGGCAGAAAATTGAACCAATGATTGCGGTTTTTTGCGGCACATATCCTGCAGAGTTGCATTTGAAAAAACAATGTATGGAGGGACACCTTCTTTGACGGCTAACTTTCTGCGTAGTTCTTTTAATTTGTCAAAGAGGGCTGGGTCAATTTCAGCTAATACGGTTTCTTTCTGCAATAGATTTTCTTCTTTTGGTTTTTTCTCTTTTGGCATTTTCATTTTAAGCTGCCGCTCTTCCTTCAACACTTCTTCAAAACCACTGCCAAGTATTACTACAGGATATTCATCGCCTTCCACTGTAAGAGTGCCGTCATCAATTAAAAAATCAATAATTGCACGGATGCGATTTTGTTTTGTATCGCTCATTATACCCCAAGTACTCAGGCTTTCCAAATCAAACTTTTTTATTTTTTCATTTTTGCTGCCGCGCAAAATATCGATAATCATTGTTTTTCCAAAACTACGGCTGCGCTGTTTAAGCCGATACACACAAGAAATAATCTTACGGGCGGCTTCTGTAATATCAATTTCTTCATATTCGTTTAAACAATTTGAACAATTACCGCAAAACTTTGGAGACTCTTCACCAAAGTATGAAAGCAGGCGATGCCGCAGACATTCGTTTCCGGTTGAATAAAATGTCATAAGTTTAAGAAGCTGACGGTAATGTACCTGTAGTTCCGGATTTGAAGAATCGTCATCATCATTATTAGTAATTAAAAATTCATTTATTCTTACATCCTGCCCTGAGTACAAAAGAATGCAGTCCGCCGGCGTTCCGTCTCTGCCTGCTCTGCCCGCTTCCTGGTAATAACTTTCTATATTCTTTGGCATATTGTAATGGATAACAAAACTTACATTTGATTTATCAATTCCCATGCCAAAAGCGTTAGTTGCTATCATGATTGTTTTTTTATCATAAAGGAAATCATCCTGATTTCTGCGGCGTTCACGATCTTCAAGCCCTGCATGATAGCGGGTAACAGAAAAACCATGCCGCGGCAAAAATTCATGCAAATCATCAACGGTTTTGCGGGTAGAACAATAAACAATACCGCTTGTGTTTTTTCTTTTTTCAAGATATTCAAGGAGAGCGGCTTTTTTCTTTTCAGGTTTTTGTACTTCATAATATAAATTAGGCCTGTCAAACCCGGTATTTACAAGGGCAGGTGTTTTTAATCCAAGAAGCTCTTGAATATCGTTCTTTACATTTGGTGTAGCTGTTGCCGTAAATGCTGCCGTTATGGGACGAGGTTTAATTTGTTTGATAAAATCCGCAATTTCAAGATAGCTTGTTCTAAAATCATGCCCCCACTGTGACACGCAATGCGCTTCATCAATCACAACCAAAGGTGGTGGTAGTATTTCATCGTCATTAATCTTAAAAAAGTCCATTCGCTGCAACCGCTCAGGCGCAATGTAAAGCAGTTTCACATTGCCGCTACGGATTTCTTCCATAATTTGCATATACTCTTGAGCGCTAAGCGAACTGTTCAAAAAAGCCGCGGCACAGCCTGCCTCTTTCAAAGCAGCCACTTGATCTTTCATAAGCGAAATTAACGGAGAAATAACGATAGTCATCCCCGGCAGAAGCAGGGCGGGTATTTGATAACAAAGGGATTTTCCCGCCCCCGTAGGCATAACCGCAAGGGTATCCCTACCGGACAGAATTACATCAATAGCGGCTTCCTGTCCCGGCCTAAAGTTTTCATAGCCAAATTGGCTTTTTAAGATTTCATATTTATCCGGCAAAATACCCTCCAATGATGCAATACCCCTATTTTGTCCTTTTTTACGACAGATTAATTATACCAGTATTTTTAACAAAATCATAGTTTTTCCTATTGACATTTTTTGCGGTTTTTGGCATATTGAGGGAGTGCGAGAGACGGTGCTTTCGAGGATTTTCCTTGCGGAAAACGGTTACTCGAAGCGGCACAGAGTTACGCCACCTTAGCTCAGTTGGTAGAGCAGCAGACTGAAAATCTGCGTGTCTGGAGTTCAATTCTCCGAGGTGGCATTCGCTAAGTCCTTATGTAGTAAGGAATTAGCTG
>Ga0099364_10009187_pt1 | contig 13751 bp, 15 predicted proteins | sample TergutTh196P3_FD_73070 | JGI IMG/M metagenome (GOLD analysis project Ga0099364, IMG submission 73070) | Microcerotermes parvus P3 segment gut microbial communities from Pointe-Noire, Republic of the Congo - Th196 P3 | ecosystem: Host-associated > Arthropoda: Insects > Digestive system > Gut ...
CTTCAAACAGGGCTTTAAATACCTTGTTTCGCTTCACTTTGTCAGGCATATTCTGCAATTGGGTAATATTCTTTAAAATATATAGCCACCAGTCGTAATCTGTTTCCAATTGTTCTTCGGTCTTGTCAAATTCAGACAATTCTATAAACACAAGCGCAAGTTTTTTATAGACCACACGATTAGTTTTTACATTAACTAACTGTACTTTAGAATGATATTGCCTTGGCTTGACTTCGGCGCTTTCGGTAACTTCATCATTTTCATCATTATCTTCTTCAGCATCGTCAATTTTATGGTTCAACAGGCATACCATGTACACCGGTTTTAGTTTATAGTCCCACTTTCCTTTTTTTGCCTGTCTTTGTATTGGAAAAGTAATGTAGTAAACCGCTCTATCGAAGAAAAAAAGTTGCGGTATATTTTGCATTTCAATGATTATGTACTCGCCCTTGCTTGTTGTACACTGCAAGTCGAAAACAGCGCTACGGTCGGTTTTCGTTCTGCCTTTCTGTTCTACGTTCTGGTAGCGTAGCCTTACGATTTTGTCGTCAAGTTCCAATACGTTGTTAAGAAAATCCTTCAAAATCAGGCTATTTCCAAAAATACGCTTAAAGCCAAAGTCGGTCAATGGGTTAATATACCTGCCCTTAGGCGGCACAACCACATCATTTGGCGTTGGCGGCTTTTTCACGGCTGCCGTTCGCTTAGGATTAGTCTTGTTTTGACCTTTTACTTCTTTTGCCATTGCTCTCTACTACAAATTACAGCGCAAAGATATAAACTTATTTTTTGAAAACAAATTCTTTTTGAGTTTTTTTGAGTTTTTTTGTTGCGCTTCCCGAAATAATTTATAATTTTGCGTTTTTATTTGTAAAACTGTAAAAAAATGAACGAAGAAAATAAACAAACTGATAATAATACGCTTGAAACGATATTGACGTCTGTAGATGCAGTTGTGGATAGAATTTTGTCAAAATCGGCAGCCGACTTTGACCGCAAATTAGAGGTATCTCGCGCCGATTTTGACCAGCGTATGAAAAAACTTGAAGAACTGACAGGCTCATACGCAAACAATAACGGGGCGTTTGCCGAAGAGTATTTTTTCAATTCGTTTGAAAAAGGACAACAAAACTTCTTCGGCGAAGATTTTGACGAAATAGAAAAAAAGGTGAAGGGAATAAAAAAAGGATTTAAGGACGAATACGACATTTTGTTGATAAACGGACAATCTATTGGTATTGTAGAGATAAAATTTAAGGCACACGAAAATGACGTGCCGAAAGTATTGAAAAAAGCCCACACTTTCAGGGTCAATTTTCCTGAATATGAAAATCACAAGGTATTTCTCGGTTTGGCGTCAATGGCGTTTTATCCCGAATTGGAAGAAGAATGTAAAACTAACGGCGTTGCAATCGTCAAACAGATAGGCGATAACGTTGTAATCTACGACGAACATCTGAAAGCGTTTTAATCTGGAAGCAATTACGAATTAACAATTATGAATTACGATTGAGTTGAATTACAGGCGTTACCGATAAAGTTTTTTACCTGTTCACTTCGCTGTCAAAAACTCGACGAAACTGACGTTGGTCGGCGTCCATTCGCGAACGCTCTTCATTTGAAATCGCCGTATTTTTTTTGCTTTTGCAGCCTCCTGCAACTGAAAATATCGCCGTAACGATTAACATTATCAAAAAAAATCTTTTCATTTTTTAAAAGCGATTGCCTGTACATCGCGAGGTTCTAATTGATTGATTATTTCATATATCCATTCTTTTACTAAAAATGAACGGATGCGGTAAAGTTGATTTTATTACAGCCCTAATAGTGTCATTTCTAACGTAAAAAGTGGTAGGAACCGCCGTGATGAACGATAGAACTGCATCGTCATTAGCGACTTCACGGGTTTCAAGGCTGCCCAAATTTTTGATAAACTCATTTTTTAAGGCTGAATTTTCACTTGAAACCTCGTTCACGAGCGCAAATGAAACAATGCTGTCAACCATGCCGCTAATTTTGAATTGTTTTAAGTTTTCTATAGAGTTCCAGCAATGCGGACAACTATACGTATAGAAAAACACCAAATAAGACCTGTCAGATTCAGTTTGTAAAAATGAGTTTAGCGGCGTTTCTTTTATGTGTTTGTTTATCAGTACATCAGTCTGCACAGAAAGGAAAGAATCGGGAATCCTGTATGTTAAACCCGCAACAAAAATTGCCGGCAACATCACTCCCAACAGTATCGTCATTTTTGAATCGTCTTCCTTTTCTTTCTCGCACACAGGATAGCGCCGCCACACTAAAAGCGACAAAACCAATAAAACAAGGTTTCGCGCATAGACCAACGAAACGTTGTCGGGCGTAAATTTGAACGCTCCAAAACAGCCGCAGTCTGTGATTCCCGTTTTAAAATGTCCGTATGTAAATGCAGTCGTGAATATCAACAACATACAAACAGAGATTAGTCCGAAAATTCTTGGTTTTATGCTCAAAATCAAGCATAAACCGATGGCTATTTCAACTATGGCTATAAATGGCGCAAATATTTGCAACCGCGCCAAGCCGTATTGAACTATCAGATTACCGAACTTTGCCGTATCTACAACTTTTCCCAAACCGGAAAATATAAATACAAGACCGATAATTACACAAACCAGATAGAAAACTTTTTGTTTCAATTTACCTACAATTAGTGTAAAATCGGGCGGGTAATATTACTGCCCGCCCGAACAACATTCTTAGTCCCAACAGCAACAAATTCCATTCTCTATGAAGTAAGCCGAATAACCTGCATCTCCACATGAGTCTGCACATTTACCAGAGGAGCGTTCTCCTCTACTAACAGCTGCCCCGGGGCAATCATTGTCATCCCAATTGGAGCAACTTCCAGTAATTACCATTGTACTTAGAATTAGAACAAGGCTTATTGCTGTACTACAAAACAATTTAACAAAATTACTTTTCATATTAAATTACATTAAATTAATTAATAATAAAATTTTCCCTTCTGATACGGCTTCTCAGGTCTTGCCCGTTTTTAGGAGTCTCTTCTCTCCCTACAAGATGTTTTGAGTGTTCTTGCAGTTTGACTGTATTGCTTATATTGTTGCGCATAAAATTCTACTAATTTGGAGGTCTTCTATTAGTGGCTGGTGTGCTTGGTCTGCTGTTGCTTGGTTGGGCAGCAGGTCTGCTTTGTTGTGCTGGTTGCGTCCTGTTGATACTTGCCGGAGTTGTGGACGTAGCCGAACTACCAGTTTGCTGCTGGGTGGCAGATGCAGCCGGAAGTGGCGGCAATCCAAAATTTTCACGCACTGCATTTCTTACCACGTGCAAGAGGTCATTCGTACCCTGCTGCGTTTGAGCGGTACTCTGTCGTTCTATTTGCGCAGTCTGTACGTCAATCATCTTTACAGATACGAAATAGTTATTACCCAAAGTCGCCAGGGTCGTAACAAACGCCAGATTAGCGCCCATTAGTTTACCCATTTCAACGATTTGATTGTCGTCCACTAAACCGCCTGCCTGTAAACGCTGTTCTTCAAGCACTCTGTCAATCAGTTGCCGCTCAAGCACCGTATAGCCATTGGTGTTGACAATAATGGAACTAATTTCTTCGCGAACGATAGCCCTCAACTGGGCGTCAATTTGACCGGCGGGATCAAATACCGCCACTTTCCGGTCTTCTTGCGCCATTGCTGTAAAAACAAACAGCATGGCAACGAAAAATGTCATTACTAATTTTTGCATATTAACCATTTTTTTATACTATTTAATTATTATTACTTAACTGATTAATTTTTAATTATTTTCATTCAATCCATGGCGAAATTTTATCTGCTATTTCAGGCGCAGCGCCTTCTAATGCTCTTCTGCCTGCGGTTTCACGCGATGAAAAAACTCCCTTTTGCGAAAATTCATCTTGAAAAACGCTTCTGTTCCTGCGAACATCAAACAAGCTGACTGCCACGTCGGCATAGCATACCGTAAGACCACTTTCAACGCCATGAAAACGCGTTGTTGCCGTTATTTTAACGAGAAAATCTGCTTTCGCGGGATCGTCCGTAAAACTGCAACCCTTGTCGGCAAGCGCCGATTTCAGACGATTGGCTATAACAGTACTTGGCTGATTAAGATTTCTTTCAACGCTTTCCACATGCACATATACGGCTTGCGCCAAATGTGCCTGCATCTGCAAAAGCCGGCTATGAAGCGCCTCGGTTCTTGATAACTGCAAAGCTTCAGACGAAATGTTGGAATCAATCGCTGTAAGCAAATCTTGCGACTGTCGCACTCTAACAAGCAACGGTATTGCCGCTTCGCATTGCTGTCTGGCTCTCGACTTTTCGCCTGCGTCTTCCAACTCCTGCGCCGTTTGCAACAAACCTTCCGCTTGCGTAAGATTCATAGATAGATTGGCTCTGTGATATCCGCTCAACTCAAAACGATTCACATGGGCAAAGGCATGAATTATTCCCGTTTCCGTATCGTGATAGGGCTGTTCGGAGTTCATTCCTGCAATTTCGGCGTTTGCAGCAGTTTCTACGCTCGCATCAACAACGGCGTCTATTCGTTCCGATTGATTCGTCCGCGTACTGACAGTTTGCATTGCCGTGTGGCTTCTTATCGTCATGCGTATGCTTTCGGCGAGCAGTCCCTGCGCATCTCTCAACAGCCGCTGTTTTGCCGCTTCAACCGTTTCGCCCGAGCGAACGTTGCCTTGCGTGTATCCCGTAAAAAACGTACCCGAAGGAAAAGAGGCTTCGCGCATTGATGCGCTCGTCCAAGCAGGCTTATTGACCTGCCCGAAAAGTGCAGACGTCGCCACAGACAGAATCAAACTCAACAACAATATCTTATTCGCCATGTTTTTAGAAGTTTACCTGTTTGTTTCAAACTTTCTCATTTCTTCATCAAATATTTGACGAAACCTGTGCTGGTCGTAATCCAATCGCAACCGCTCATCTCTCGAAAGGCGGTCGTTCATACTGTTCATCAAGGCGTCTTTTGCCATTTCTATTGCCACCCAAACAGTCATTCTGCCATCAGGCTCGCGAAACACTTCATCGCCGATAACTCGCACGTCATTAAGCATTTGGTTAACCACCGTGCGCGACTCTTCTTCCATTCTTGTTTGAAATTCTTGACGATTTCCTACCTGTCGCTGATCCGCATACTGTGCAGTTACGGCTCTTACGGTTGATGCTATTCCTGCGGAAAGTTCAGTCCTTGCATTTTGCAACGCTATCCTTCTTGCCATCGAATAATCAACGCTTGTTCCCATGTTCACAGCGCGAAAATTGTCGCTGTTGGTACGGTATGCATCGCTTGAGAACGGAATGGTTATCCTTTCAGAGCCTGCTTGAATCGTGGGCAATTCTTTCTTGCTTCGGCAACCTCCCGCTGCAAACAGCATTGTAACTGCCAACGCTGCAAAACACGCTCTCCATAAAAAATTTACTCTACTCTTCTGGCTTGTAGAACTACGCCCGTGTTGAATGGTATCTGCTTCCATTGCCGTTTTACGTTGGTTATCGGCTCCAGCGCCTGCGTTCAGAGCCGCAGCGATGCCTGTCTTAAAATACTGAAACATAATTACTTTGTTTAAATAATTGATTTAAAAAAATTACACCTCAATCATAAAAACAAAAAAACGCGAAACTTAATTGTTCCCCGCTGTCGATGGTATTTGGCGTAACCTTAATGAACAAGAAACTCTATCAAGCTCACGCTACGCGCGCGAACACCTGACTTTATCCTTTGTTCATTGTCCTCCAATCGCCAAATTTTACGACAACAAAGAGTTAAAGCAATGTGCTTTTCCAATAAAATTTTCATATTGCCCTCTTTACCACGCGCTTACATCTCACACGCGACAAAAAGACTGCTTTATGATTGAGCCGCAAAGATAATTCTTTTTTTTTAAAAACAATTTTTTTTTTGAGTTTTTTTGAGTTTTTTTTGTTGCGCTTCCCGAAATAATTTTTAATTTTGCGTTTTTATTTGTAAGACTGAAAAAAAATGAACGAAGAAAATAAACAAATTGATAATACGCTTGAAGCAATATTGACGTCTGTAGATGCAGTTGTGGATAGAATTTTGTCAAAGTCGGCTGCCGACTTTGACCGCAAATTAGAGGTATCTCGCGCCGATTTTGACCAGCGTATGAAAAAACTTGAAGAACTGACAGGCTCATACGCAAACAATAACGGGGCGTTCGCCGAAGAATATTTCTTCAATTCTTTTGAGAAAGGACTACAAAACTTTTTTGGCGAAGATTTTGATATGATTAGAAAAAACGTAAAAGGTGTAGAAAAAGACGATGAATACGATATATTGTTGATTAACGGACATTCAATAGGTATTGTAGAAATTAAATATAAAGCGCACGAAAGAGATGTACCGAAAGTCATTAAGAAAGCCGAAACTTTCAGAATTAATTTTCCCAAATATGAAAATCACAAGGTATTTCTCGGTTTGGCGTCAATGGCGTTTTATCCCGAATTGGAAGAAGAATGTAAAACTAACGGCGTTGCAATCGTCAAACAGATAGGCGATAGCGTTGTAATTTACGACGAACATCTGAAAGCGTTTTAAACAGGGCAAATCCGAACTTGTAAGAATTTCTTCCGAGTTCGATTGGGTTGATGATTTCTAACGTATTATTATGCTATTTGTATTCCGGTTTTTTGGATTTCATCGAGCATTCCGGCGTAATCAGTATCACTTGCTATTACGTGAGGCTCTATTCTGAAGTCCACTTGACGTTTAAGCCGCCATAAGATAGGTTCTGTCTGTAATATACTGTAATTGTCATCTAAATGATTGACCACAAGCGCAACATCTATATCGCTATCTTTATGCGCATTATTTTTGGCGTAAGAACCAAAAAGCCAAAACTGTTCAATCGGTATCGGAAATTGTTCGATGACCAATTTTTTATACAATTTTAATTTATCAATAATATGTTCTTTTTCGTCCATTGTTGCAATTCTTGTGTTTGAGCCATCAAATTTTCACAAATGGCTTTTGTCAATTTTTGAGCCAATTCTCTTTTATAATCGGGATAACGCGCTCTTATGTTTAAAGGACTTATTTGTTCGAGAAAATCTATTTGCGCGTTGTCAAGCATCTCAATAAAACCTGCCCTATCGGCAATCAACATCAAATCATGTGTATATGGCGGAGTTTCTTCTTTAAGTTTTGAGAAACAAGCCTTAAAAATTTTTTCAATAACTTGATGGCACATGAATGCAACATACAAATAGCGTTTGGTTGCAAACATGGCTTCGGCTGTTTCAAAATCGTAATCTGAGAGTTCCACCCAATATGTTATTTTTTCTGCTTGTGTCATGTATTTTCAAATTAAAATTCGCTGCAAATATATATGAAATTTTTGAATTTCACACAGACGAACAAAATTTATGGCACAAAAAAGTCATTCAACTCATTTATCAGATTTACGACGAGCATCTGAGAGCGTTTTAGACAGGAGGAATTTTACCTCTGCCACAACCAACGTGAAGGTTGCCGCTTACATCCTTATATAAGTCGTTATAATTTTTTCACCCTCGTCCTCTATTTCTGTTTTAAGAAATCTGTCGGTCAGTTCAATTATCTTTTCGATGTTGTCGAGCATCAGATCATATTTTAACAGAGGAATATAGTGGTTATTAAAATAACGGCTCAACTCTCGATTATCGGATTCAATTAGCGTTATGTGTATATCTTCAAACTTACAGTCATAGATGATATAGGAATTTTCGATTTCATATTTCCCGGACATTTCAAGTTGATACTTTAGTGTACTCATATCATCATAATCGTCAAAAACGGATATAACTATCGTCCCGATGAATTCATAAACGCCGTTTGCATTGAAAACGTCTATACCGCTCACTGTTATGGTAACATCTTCATCGCTGTCGTCAGTTTCCGTACAATAATAACGTCCTACGATTGCTTTTCTCAACTGTTCATCAGACATTTTGTCGTCTGCGAATACCAAAGCAGTAGATAGGAACGCCGCAATGGCGATTGCCCCGACAACGATTGCCGATACGTGCTTTTTCTTTACCTTTGGGTTAGAACATTCTATTGCTGTGGCTGCATTTTCAAGCCATTCTTCGCAATGTTTACATTCGTTGGCGGCTGCCAAAATTTCTTCGCCGCAATAAGTGCATTGTTTTGTATCCATGATATTTATACTATTTATAATTTTTAGAAATTTCTATAGCGTTGTAATTTACGACGAACACCTGAAAGCGTTTTAGGCAGGAGGAATTTTACCTCTGCCATAACCGCGCGTGACGGTTGCCCCTACTGTCTTATATAAGTCGTAATCACTGTTTCATCTTCATACTCTATTTCTGTTGTAAGAAACCTGTCGTTCAGTTCAACTATCTTTTCGATGTTGTCAAGCATCAAATCCTGTTTCCATTCAGGAATAAGGTGGTCGTTGAAGTATCTGGTCCACCATCGGTCATTGGATTCTACAACCGTTATTTTTATATCGCCTAACCTGACGTCAAAAATGATATATGAATTTTGGATTTCATATTTTCCGTACACTTCGTACACACACTTTATATTAACTTCCTTGCCGCTATCATCATCGTAAAAAAATGTTATTGATGTTCCGATGTCTTCATAAACGTTGTTTTCTCTAAAGACTCTTATGCCTGTCATCGTTTCAATATAATCACCACTTTCGCTGTCGTCGGTTTCCGTATAGGAATAACTTCCTACAATCGCTTGTCGCAAGTCTTCATCAGACATTTTACCGCCTGCCAATACCAAAACAAGAGAGAGAACCGCCGCAATGGCAACCGTTCCGACAATTATTGCCGCTACGGGTTTTTTCTTTACTTTTGGGTTAGAACTTTTTGTTGCCATGGCAGCATTTTCAAGCCATTCTCCGCAATGTTTACATTTATTGGCGGCTGCTAAAATTTCTTCGCCGCAATATGGGCATTGTTTTGTATTCATAATACTCTATTTTTTTAGTTGTTTATTTTAATCTTATTGTCCATAAATTATGATTTGAACAACCCGACTATCTCTATTTACAATTTTTGAAACATTGCTATTTGAATAATTGCCGGCTGTTTTTTCCCAATCAAAACTATAGATAATTCCATTAAACTCCGTCCATTCTCCTATTCCGAAGTCAGAGCCTTCGTCGTCACGATTTAGCGTTGCCTGGGGATGCTTTTTCAATATATCGCCCGACGTACTGCCAATACTTAATCTATCCGCTGTAGAGTATGAAGGGTCAAATATTCGGGCATGACCTATTGTCCCATAATCGTTAGCAAAAAACACAAAAACAACTGTTTCACCTTTATAAACAGTCCAAATATGAATGCCCTCAAACTCCCAATCGTTAATGTAATCCCACCTGAAACCTTCGCCAAATTTGGCTTTTACTTCTTCTGGCGTTTTGCCGATAACTTCAACGCCTGCAATGGACGTAGGCGTAATCAGATTCTTTGATGTTTGACTTCTACCCGACAGAAAGGCAATAACCGCTACGAGGGCTATTGCCCCAACAACTATTGCCGTTACGGTTTTTTTCTTATCTTTCGTAAACAGACGTTGCGTTGCGTCTTTGCCTCTATGCGAGGTGGTAACATGCGGGAGTAAGTCTGCTTGTTTTTCAAAAAAATCTTTCAATATCCAGTAAAAAGCAATGATTGCGCCTAAAATAACGATATTTGCCAACAAAGGAAGTTCTTCATTTTCGGAAAAACCATATCCTATCATAGTAACAACAACAATTAATGGATAACAAATCATCATCGCCATACCCACAGAAGAGGCTTCTTCGAGTCTCCTTTTCAGTTGAAGCCCGACAATAAATTCTAAAACAACTGCTGAAATTATTGCAAGTAATGCTATTATATACATTTCTTCTGCAATATTCTCATTTAACGCCATCAAGGAAAAGAAGGATACTGCTATATACAAAGATATCAATGCAATAAAGGGAACAGGTCTATCTGCGCTATTCATCAAATAATGCTTTCGCAACCCCAGCATCAGAAAAACAAAGGTGGCACATTCGCCGATGATTACTATCCATTCAGGAATACTATTGGCAATAGTTAGCCAAAGCCCAAATCTTCCAGTTCCTTCATCTTGAATTGCGGAAATTACTCCAAAAGCCATGGCAGCATAGCATATCCACTTCAAAAGCGCATAATTTGGCTTATCGCCCGCCGCGTATATATCTTTTCCGATATTTTCAAGCGGTTCTTTACACACAGGGCAGGTTTTCAATCCGTCCTCTATTTCTTCGGCACAAGCGGGACATACCGTTATTTTCTTTTGTCTGGTTGTTGGTGCATTGTCAAGCATTTCGCCGCAATGTTTACATTTGATTGCTACGGCTAATATTTCTTCGCCGCAATGAGGACATTTTTTTGTGTTTTCCATATTAACTTTCGCGCTATCAAACGTTTGAACAGGCGGCGGAACCATATTCGCTATTTGCGGTGGCGGTGGGGTTGTTGCCATTATCAAGATTGATAACTCATCAACTTCCTTTGCGGGCGTCCAATTCTCAAAACCCTCTGCCCAAACTAATGTGTCGGGCGTGATACCAGCCGATTTTAGTTGCTCTATGGCTAAAGGACCCTTTTGGTCGGAGCCATCTAAATAATAATATACTCGATTCATAGTCAATTTATTTATTATTAGATATTATTATCTTCTTCTTCTTATTTCTCTTCTCATCTCTCTTCTCATCTCTTCTGATCTTTGTCTTTCTAATCGTTTATTTTTACGAAAAAAACCACGAAAAAACGCAATTATCAGAAAGATTATTATTGTATATATTGCCGATATTGCTGTTCTTCTCGTCATTGTTTTTTGGGCATGTTCCGCTTTTTCCGCTTCTTCTATCATTTTCTTATCACCTGCATAATCGGGACATGTTGTCTGAAAATTAGCCTGTTCATTGGTCAGTCCGCAAACAATTCCCTTTTGTATATTGGTTTTATGATTCTTGCAGGTCTTGCATACCGCTACTATTTCTTTTCGTGTCAATATTTTATTTTGGGGCTGCAACTTTTTTTCAAGCCACTCTCCGCAATGTTTGCATTTGTTGGCGGCTGCTAAAATTTCTTCGCCGCAAAAAGGACATTGCCTTGTGTCCGTTTTATTGCGTTTTACTTTTTTTGCTCGTTTAAAAAGAAAAACAACCAAAAAAACCGGAAGCGAAATTAAGGCTAAAATCATCAATAATGTGATTATTTGCCACGGTCCAATACTTCCTAAAATATACAGTATCATAGTTTTATTTGTTAATTTTTTATTTTTAGAAGTTCGTTGCCCGTAAAATAAACATCAGCGCTTCCAAATGCCCACCCATACTTGAAGAAACTCTTTACGTTTATATCAAAATACAGGAAATAGAAAATCAAACCAAAAAATGCGGAAACACATAGATAAGACAAACCATATATGAAAGAGAATTCAATAAACATATCTATTGCCTTTACTAAATAAACCAAGGTATATATCCCTAAATAGATTGAATATAAATATTTCCACGCTTGCGCCTGCTTAAACAATACAAAATACACAGGAATACCGATGAATGCGGTGATACCCAAAAAGAACAACAAAAGCGTTCCAATTTCGGAAAAATCAATCGAAAAAAGCGCTGGAACAAACATTAATGCCGGTAAAATAAGTGGCGCAAAACAGATTAGAAACAATACTATTAATGTCTTTCTTCCTTTCTTAGCCTGTTTGATATGTACCGAGTTCAAATTTCTTTGTTCTTCTTCCTTATCAATTCTTTCCCGATTAGCCGTATAACTGGGGCATGTCGTCTGAAAATCAGCCTGTTCATTGTTCAGTCCACAAATGTATCCTCCCTGTTTACTGAACTTGTGATTTTTGCAGGTTCTACACACTGCTACTATTTCTGTTCGTGTCATTTTTCAAAAATTAAAAAAGTTTCTTCTACTCGTCAGGCTTTTCGAACTCGCCCCGTGTTTTACATGGTTTTCGGCTTCCATGGCTGCATTTTGAGCGGCAGCGGCTACGTTTCTTTTATAATGCTTATACATACTACTTTATATTAAATTAAGGTTAAAAAAAATTCAGAACACCAAAACAAAAAAGCGCGAAACTTAACTGTTCCCCGCCGTTTACGGTATTTGCCTAACCTTGTGAACAAAGAAACCCTATTTAAGTCCACGCAGAAGCGCAAACATATAGACTTTCCTCTTTGTTCACTTTCGTTTATGAAATGGCAAATTTTTAAACGACAAAGAATTAAATCAATGCTTTCTAATAATGTCCAACAGGCACAATACCATCCCTTTGCAAACTTTTTTTGAGTTTACACAAAGACAGAACCTTTCCTGTTACCCTGTTTTACGTAAAAAAATGAAAAAAGTTACGTTTTTTGAAAGAAACATGCATCCGCGAGGGCGGTTAATTATTCTTCAAACTAATGGACGTTCTTCACCATAAAGTGCATCCTGTTCAGGATATTCACTTCGCTCATTCCGCTGTCGAAATCCAGAAACAGCAGGTTCATGTTGGGATAGCGGTCGCGGATGCGTTTTTCCACGCCTTTGGATATGACATGGTTGGCGATGCAGCCAAAGGGTTGTACGCTGATGACGTTGTTCACGCCGCTTTCGGCAAAGGCGGCAATCTCGCCGGGGATGAGCCAACCCTCGCCAAACTGGTTGGCAAGATTGAGAATCTCCGCTGCCTTGGCCGACATTTCACGGATGTCGTGCGCCGGCTCATAACGGTTATAACGTTTCATGATGCTGTTGTTGCGGTTGATGGTGCGGTAAGCGTACTGCTCGAAGAAATATACCATCATGTCCGACCAAGACGACGAGCGGCTCAGGTGCTGTTGCCTGTTTACGTCCATATTCACGAAACTTTGCAAGAAAAAGTCGATCAGTGGCGGCACTACCACCTCCACTCCCTGCGACATTAACCATTCCACCATATTCAGGTTGCCGAACGAATTGTATTTTATGTAAATTTCGCCCACGATACCAATGCGCGGATAATACAGGTTATCCACCGGTACGGCGTTGAAATCGGTAACGGCGCGGCGCAGTAAATGGGAAACATTATTCAGATTATGGCGCAATATTTGAGGCTGTACCGCTCTCAGATATTTTTCGAGCAGATGTGCCGCATCGCCTTTGCGGATTTCGCGTACCACAGTTGAATAAAACATTGAAGCGAGGCCGTCGGAATAACAAAGGGCTGCTAACACTACCGGCAACAACTTTAACCAATTGACCTCGAACCCGGGCTGACTGTTGATGACTTTACCTTCCGTGCCGATGGCTATTACGGGAATATCCTCAAATCCGGCAGCAATCAGCGCTTTCTTGATGAGCGACAGGTAAGTGGACGCACGACATTGTCCGCCCGTCTGGGTGATGCCGACGGCCACCTCGTTGCGGTTGTAACGACCGCTCTGCAACGCTTTGATGACGTCGCCCACCACGATGGTTGCCGGATAACAAATTTCGTTGTTGGCATATTTCAGTCCGGCTTCTACCGATTTTTTATCGGCAACAGGCAGATTGACAAACTTATATCCCGCCAAGGCAAACAACGGCGGCAACATGCGCGAATAGATATGCGAAAAGCAGGGCGCCAAAATAGTGCGGCGGCGGTCTTCTTTTTCGAAAAAAGCCACCTGCATCCGTTCTGTTTTCGGGAAAGATGTGTGGGATGTTTGGTGCAACGCCAACGAT
>Ga0099364_10009188_pt1 | contig 13750 bp, 11 predicted proteins | sample TergutTh196P3_FD_73070 | JGI IMG/M metagenome (GOLD analysis project Ga0099364, IMG submission 73070) | Microcerotermes parvus P3 segment gut microbial communities from Pointe-Noire, Republic of the Congo - Th196 P3 | ecosystem: Host-associated > Arthropoda: Insects > Digestive system > Gut ...
ATTTGCTGGATTTAAACATGTTTATAAATTCCATGAACCTACGTTCTTACTACTATTTATTTCTCTATTTATTTTCTTTTACCTTTGTGCATCTAGTTGGCTGTTTCGTTAAAGAAACGGTATTACTGGTTATCAAAATGCTCACAGGTAACAATACAACTAATATTGACACTATTATAGGTGATGAAATTAAACTAGACAATAAATTCAGCCATTCTAATTTTGAAACTATGCAAATAGATAATATTAGACATATAGTGCTAATTAATACTATAAGTGTTCTATCAAATTTTTTACCTATTATTGATTGAAAACTTTTCTTAGCTAAGAAAATATATAAACATGTTTTTATAAAAGATAGCATGGTATCTAATACTATATACGCAGATTCTAATCTGTCTAAAATTGGTAATCTAACCATAGCTGTTATCGTTGAAATAGGAAATTGAACACTATTTGCATATCCGCCCATAGCTAATATAATTGCTAATATTAAAAATTCTTGCATAATAAATACAACTAACACAAATGATAAAAATGAACTTTTCGTTTTTTCTTTTGAGTATTCAGCTAAAATCAGTAAGGCTATTAATTCTTCACTAAAAGTAAGGATAAAAGTATTTTGAGTAAAATTTTTAACATCTGATAAAACAAATGGTCCCATATTCATCATATCATACGTTGGAAATAGTAAAAAAAATACAATTACATTTAAAAGAAAAAAGATAGCAAATATTACTGCACCTGAACGAAAAACACCCTCAATACCTAAAAACAAAGCGTATATTACTACACCAATAAATGCTACAATTAATAACGGAGATGCATCAATATAAATATGTGCTGTCACAAAAAAAATACTACCTGTAAGGTGTTTTATAGATACCAAAAAAAAATATAAAAATAAAATAATACTAATGATATTACTATACTTTCCCCATACTTTTTTGCAAATATCTATTATATTTATATATTTAAATTTTTTTAATACCATCATTGCCGGAATATAAATTATTATTATTGCCAACATTGCTATAATAATAGATATAAAAATATCAGAAGTTTCAACATTAAAAAAACTTCTCATCCCAATAACATGCATAAAAGATTGACATCTACTAATAAGAAGTATAATTGCTACTTGATATGCACTTATCTTTAGTTGGTCATTCTTTATCGACAAACCCATTTATTTCACACTTCCACCTTTATTTTCTTAGATATTTATCAGCACCTGGCATATTTTGAACTTTTACTCTATGATTTAAAAGATGCTTCCAATCTCTTCTTATCATAGTATCTTGCATAAAAGGACTTGAAAAGGGCGATATTGGAGTCATCATCGGCACATTATAGGAATTAGTACTTACTATATTCATTAATATAATTATTAATCCTAATGTTATCCCATATAATCCACCTAATCCACCTAATATTATAAACACAAACTTTAACATACAAACAGATTGATAAATAGGTGTAACAATAAATGATGTTATCGCTGTTAGCGCTACAATAATTACCATTGGAGATCCAATAATACCCGATGATACAGCTGATTCTCCTATAACAAGAGCTCCAACTATTCCAATCGCACTTCCAATTTGCTTAGGTAATCTTAGGCTTGCTTCTCTCACCAATTCGTATGTTATATTGATTAAAAAAGCCTCTACCATTATAGGAAAAGGTGTGCTTTCCTGTGCTGTAACAACATTAAATAATAATGTTTGCGGGAACATTTCTGGATTAAACTCAGATATCGCAACATATAATCCTGGCAATAAAATAGAAATAAAAAAAGCTAAAATCCTCAATATTCGCATAAAAGATGCATACCATGGCCGATGAGTATAATCATCCATTGTTTGAAAATTCTCTATAAATATGTTAGGTATTGTTAATGCATATGGATTATCATCTACAAGTATTGCTACTCTACCTTCTATAATTTTATTGCAAACAATATCTGGACGTTCTGTATATCCTATTTCCGGAAATATTGAAAATTTTTGTTCTGCTAGCAATGATTGTAGATATCCTGAATCCATAAGCATATCTATATCTAGTTGCGATAGTTTTCGCTTTATTTTTTGAACTAATTTAGGATCTGCTGCATCAGTTAAATATATAAGTGCAACATTTGTCGGACTTTTCCTGCCTATTTTTAAAGATTCTAATTTAAGTGTTGGGGATTTTATCCTACGTCTTATCATCGTCAAATTTATTTTAATGGGTTCTATAAATGATTCTTTAGAACTACGCATATCAACTTCCATAGTTGATTCTGTAATCCCTCTAGACTCAAATCCAGCCATTCCCGCGGATAAAGCTACATTTACTCCATCTATTAAAATAGCTACTCCGCCAGACATAATTGCATCGAATATTTCACCATATTTGAATAATATACTTTCTCCTGTTGTTAATATTACATTATTTTCTATCCATTTTTTAAGATCTTCCGGTTTTGACGATTCTCCTTCAAAATTATGATTAAACGCGTATATTTTAGACATTACTAACGGGTCTAAATGATGAAGGTTAATCAGACCTTCACAATAAATTATGAAAATCCTATGGCCACTAACCATCATATCCTTAGTTATAAAATCAGACGAATTAGAAAAAACTTTTCTTAACTGTAGCATATTATCTGTGATAGACGTTGATAAATTTTTATCTAATTCATTTTTGTAATACTCTTCCATCTTTTGGGCTTTGCTTTTTACTGGTGGTTGGTTTTCATTTTTATTTTTTAGAATTTGTTTTATATTAAATTTATTCATATATTCACATATCCTTCACTTATCTTTTATTATTAAATAAAAGGTAAGATAAAAATATATTAAGCTGGAATAACTTAACCTAAAATTAAAGTTCACTATACTTTTTTCTTGGTCAAAGAAAAAAGTAAGTATTACTATTATCCCCAAAATATTCTCAATTAAATATACGCATAAAAAAAAGAACTTCATTGGAGAGACCCTGAAGTTCTTTTTATTTATATCAATTAAAATTTAAAATATTTTTAATTAATTCTTTTTGAAAGCTACTGTTCCAGCAGCAACTGTTGAAAGAACAGCTACAACTAGAGCAACTGCAAACATATCAACTTCTCCTGTGCTAGCTGTACCTTTTCCATGAGTTGGTTCAGGTGCTGTTGTTAAAGCAGCATTTGAATCAGCAGATGTTACAGGTGTTATAGAATCTATAGGTGCTGCTGAAGCAACTGGTTCAACAATTGGAGCTAGTATAGTATTTTCTGGAAGTGGTGCTGATAGCTCATCACTTGTAAGACCAGGAATTACTGGTAATTTAGCAATGTCTAATTTTTTTGAAGAAATCATTATTATATCTCTCCCAGGTTCACATTTTCCGCCAGGAATTGTAAATGCAAGGGTTCCATCCTTATATTTACCTTCAAAGCATTTATCATCACTTACTAAACCATCAGTTGAACTAGATCTAGCGGCTTGATCAATATTTGCTTTGTTAACTATATAAGCATATACTTCACCTTTCCAGCTTTCTATAACATTTGAAGTTTGAGTATCAACATTATAAGTTACAGCTTCTCTATAGAAACCACTTTCAGGAGTTATAAATAATGTTTTCATATCACCATTTGAATTATAGTGGTTAGATAACCAATCATGCTTAGCAGCTAATTTATAGCTTAGTCTCATTGATTCTTCTAGTGTTGATGGACTTAACGTATTAACTGCAATACTTAAACCATTGGTTTGAAATGATATCTCTTGCGGGAAGTAATTACCATTACTCATAATTTTTAAAGATTCAGCTCCTAGAATCAATGGATCTGGCACTTTTTCTCCTTCATTAAATTTATATGTTGCTGAATCTGCATCTTTATTTGTAGCAACTTTACTTGTGTCTTCTTCAGTTGCACGTGACTCAGCAATAATTCTTATATTCTCATTATTTCCTACCTTAACATCATAAAATCCATACGCATTATTCTTTAGTTCATTAGAAAAAGTTATTCTAAGAAGTAAAGGTTTATTAAGCGATCCTGTAGCATTGTGGGTGGTTCCATTTGACAAAGTAATTGTATGTTTATTTCTTATCATTTCATTAGCTACTTTGTCATACTTAATTTTATTTGTTTTTACAAATTGAGCTGGAACACCCGCGTTAACAGATTTTATAGTCATGATACTTGTAGACATCGGTATAACATCTAATTGCCCATTTTTTCCTTGATTATTTGCAGAAACAATTTTAAACAATGGATCCGATTGTGGATTTGTTACAGATGATACACTATGACCAAATGCAATATACTTAATTTCGCCCTGATTTCCTGATACCTTTATTCCTTGAACTAGTCGTGTTGAACCATTTGATTCAATAATGTGCTCTTTGTCAAATTCAGTCTTTGTAATCATATTACCATTCTTAATGTTCATGTCATCTGATGACATTACCCACACTCTATTAATTGTCTCGTCATTACCTCCATTAACTGCTGATATCATCATAGATGCCATCATTGATGAAACGATACCAATCGAAAGTAATTTTTTAAGATTTTTCATTACTTAAAAATCCTCCTATTAAATATTATATAATAAGTATTCGATACCTCTAAATAATCTCAACTTTATTATATTATCGACACTCTAAAAATGTGTATAAATATAAAAACTACCTACAATAACCTAATATAGGTATAACCTGTTTTTTAAAGGTATCCTAATAATTGGAAAATAAGAAAATCCTCTCCATGGACACGCTCCAATATTTTCTTATTAAGATCATAATATCATATAAAAGCTACAATGTCAATACCTTTTTGAATAAAAAATGAAATTTTTTTGTAATCTTTCTTAGAACGTAGGTTCATGGAATTTATAAACATGTTTAAATCCAGCAAATATCCTGATTTTACTATCCAGCCCGCTACGCGGGCTGGATAGTAAAATCAGAAAGTTAACGTGTGTTAGATGTGATTATATGCTGTTTTTTTTTTAAATGACTATTTATTCATGAACCTATATTCTTAAAGCATCTAGCATGCATCTCGATGGATTAGTTTAAAATATCGTTATCCTGGATATTTAACTTTATATATTTCACAATGATTTTATACTAAACCTAAGAAAAAGTCAATGCTTTTTTAAGAGTATTAAATCTTTACTTTTTTTAATATATTATAGTATAATGATTAGCAAGCTTACTTTTACTAATTAATTTTAAAAAGCTAAGGAGAATTATAATGATTAAAAATAAGAAATTAGCATTGATCTTTCGTATATGTGCTTTACTGCTTTCAACAATAGGGCTTGTTATACATATTGGCATTTTCAGTGGACAAATCAACTACATTACATTAATGAAGTATACTACTCAAAGCAATTTTCTTGCAATTATACTATTTACTATGCTCACTATTCGCACAGCAAAAAGTATGAAAAATGGTACAGGAATAAGTACAAGATGGTATGCAAGATTCAAAATGATATGTGCAATTAATTTATTAGTGACTTTTCTTGTCTATTGGGCATTGATTGCTCCAAAATCAGAAAATGCTTTATGGACATTTGAAAATATGCTTATACATGTCATAACACCTCTTTTATGTATATTAGAATATATATTCTATACTAAAGCTAAATGCTTGAAATACCGAGATGCATATTATTCTTGTTTATTCCCATTATGTTACGTAATTTATATCTCCATTGCAGGTTTTTTAGGATTTGTTTATGAAACATCCAAAGATGGTAATCCTGTTAGATTCCCATATTCCTTTCTTGACTTTGACAGAATCGGCAATAATGCCATTATTTATATCGTTTGTTTACTATTTTTCTTCATCTTAATTAGCCATCTAATATATATAATTGATAAAAAGGTTAGACTATAAACTTATGAATAGTAATCTTAAAAAAAGTATCTTTGCTGGATTTAAACATGTTTATAACTTCTATATAATAGACCTTATTAATTTTTATAAAAATATAAAATAAAAAAGAAAGGACTACTTTAGTATATGGAATATCAAGCTGGCAACTATGATGTTGCAGTAATAGGAGCAGGACATGCAGGCTGTGAAGCAGCTTTGGCATCTGCTAGGCTAGGTTTAAATGTTATTATATTTTCTATATCACTCGATGTAATAGCAAATATGCCTTGTAATCCTTCTATTGGCGGCACTGCCAAAGGTCATTTAGTTAAAGAGATAGATGCTTTAGGCGGCGAAATGGGACGTGCTGCAGACTATAGCACTATTCAGTCCCGAATGCTCAACAAAGGTAAAGGGCCTGCTGTTCATAGTTTAAGAGCTCAATGCGACAGACAACAATATCATCTATATATGAAAAAGATTCTCGAGCATCAAAATAACTTACATCTAAAACAAGCAGAAGTAGTTGATATTCGTGTAAATAATAACAATCAAGTTGAAACGGTTGTCACACATTTAAAGTCCGTATACAAAGTTAAAGCTGTTATCATTTGTACCGGCACATATCTCAAAGGAAAAATTTTTGTAGGTGATATATCTTATGAAAGTGGACCTGATGGATTACATAGTGCCATTAGTTTATCCAATAGTTTATCTAATCTAGGAATTAACTTAAGAAGATTTAAGACCGGTACTCCTGCTCGTGTCTCCAGGCAAAGTATACGCTTTGATAAATTAGATCTACAAGTAGGAGATGAGCCTATCATACCTTTTTCTTCAGATACAACTATTCCTTTAAAAAATAAAGAGCACTGTTATATCGCTTATACAAATTGTGAAACACATCAAATCGTTAAAGAAAATGTACATAATTCTTCTGTGTATAGCGGCTTAACAGAAGGGATGGGCCCTCGATACTGTCCAAGCATCGAGGATAAAATAATGAGATTCCCCGACAAAGAGCGTCATCAGCTATTTGTAGAACCAATGGGATTAAATTCAAATGAGATGTATCTTCAAGGTATGTCTACATCCTTACCAGAAGATATCCAAATTCAAATGTATAGAAGCATAAAAGGATTAGATGAAATATGTATCATGCGAAATGCATATGCAATTGAATATGATTGCTGCAATCCTTTAGATTTATATCCTAGTTTAGAATTCAAACAAGTTAATGGGCTCTTTTGTGCAGGACAATTCAATGGCACAAGTGGATATGAAGAAGCTGCTGCTCAAGGTCTTATTGCAGGAATAAATGCAGTTAAGTATATAAAAAATGAATCACCATTAATCTTAAGTAGATCAAATTCATATATTGGTACATTAATAGATGATCTTGTTACCAAAGGATGTAATGACCCATATAGAATGTTAACATCTAGATCTGAATATCGTTTAGTATTAAGGCAAGATAATGCTGATGAACGACTTACTCCTATAGGCAAAGACTTAGGTCTCATTTCAGAGAATAGATGGAAATCTTTTTTGAAAAAATTTAATTATAAATATAATGAAATTAAAAGACTGCATTCAATTATTATATCACCTAGTGAACATGTAAATAATTTCTTAACTTCGCGTCAAACAAATTCAATAAATAGCGGTATACGAGCGATTGATTTATTAAAGAGGCCACAAATATCTTATAAAGATTTAGAATATATTGGAGTACGTGATATTATATCTGATTCTGAAATAGCAGAAAAGATTGAAACAGAAGTAAAATATGAAGGATATATTAATAAACAACTATTAAGAATAGAACAAACAAAAAAATTAGAATCAAAAAAACTAAACTTTAAAATTGATTATCATAAAATTAAAGGGCTACGTTTAGAAGCCCAAGATAAATTATCATTCATTAAACCTATAAACATCGGTCAAGCTTCCAGGATATCCGGAGTATCACCCGCTGATATTTCTGTATTGCTAATTTGGTTAAAACAAAATACTCCAGATCACGAGCAACTAGATTAAATAAAAACAAGGAGAAAAAGATTGGACGCGAATAGTCTTATAAAATTAGCTGAAGATGCAAAAAAATATAAATTTTATCTTTCAGAAGATCAGCTGAATACTTTTGATAAATATGGTGATTTTTTGAAAGAATATAATACTAGAGTAAATCTTACCTCAATAGTTGACGATTATGATATTGTTGAAAAACACTTTCTCGATAGTCTAATAATGGGGAAATATATAGATACTAATGATAATTTGATCGATGTAGGAAGCGGCGCTGGATTTCCAGGAGTTCCTTTAAAAATAGTTAACAATAGTCTTAAAGTAACTTTGTTAGATAGTATAACTAAAAAAACAACATTTCTTAATATTTTAAAAAAAGAATTAATCTTAGATTATAGTATTTTAAATTTTAGAGCAGAAAAATTAGGCAACGATATAAATTATCGAGAAAAGTACACAACAGTAATAGCAAGGGCAGTAAAAAACTTAAAAGAATTGTGTGAATATTGCCTTCCATTAATAGCAGTTGGAGGGAAATTTATATCAATGAAGGGCCACATAATTAAGGAAGAAATAAAGCAAGCAACAGAAATTATATCAACACTAGGGGGTAAAATAATATTAATTGATGAATATTGGTTACCTTCTGAGGATAAACGTTCTGCCATAGTAATAAAAAAAATATCGCAAACTCCTTCAAAATATCCCCGTACCTCTTCAAAAATATCAAAAAATTCATTATCAAAATGAAATATTTTATCTGAAAAATTATTATTTTGCATACATTTGTCTAAAAAAAATAATAGCAATTATAAATATTTTGTGGTAATATATAAAAATCATAACTTCTACATATGACCTTTAGAAAGGAAGTCAATTATGGATTTAATTACCACATTAAAAGAATTCACTAAAAACAGGATTTTATCAATCCCCCTTGACATGATATTTGTTGGAGGTCAAGGAAGATTAAGAACAATTACTGAAGATAACGCAATAAATTTATTATCCCAAAGTATCAAGGATTATGGAGTAATACAGCCCATTTCTGTTAAAAAGCTTGAGAATGATATGTATGAATTAATTATTGGATTTAGGCGATTCTTTGCAGCTAAATTGGCAAATCTTTCTCATATCCCTGCTATTATAATTGATGAATTAGACGCAAAAATACCCATAATTGCACTTATTGATAACATTCATAGACATCCCTTATCTATTTTTGAAGAAGCAACCACCTTGTTAAATCTTATTATTAACCATAATTTAACATTAGAAATTATATCAACCATGCTAGCAATTCCCATATCACTTATAACTGATAGATTAAGTATTTTACAATTAAGTAAAAAAGTTCAAACAAGTATTCTCCACAATAATTTATCATGTGAATATGCTTTATTATTGATAGATTTAGCCACTGAAGAATCTCAATTAAAAACTATAGATATAATAAAAAACTATGATTTAAGCATTTCTCAAACAAAGGAATTTATTAACAGTATTATCCATGATCAATTGGATTTAAAAGATGATGCATCAAGTATAATGTATGCCATAAAGGATATTCGGCTGCTTGATAATACTATAGATGAATCGGTTAAATTAATGAATGAGTCAGGTATCAAAGCAATTTCTGCCAAAAGTGAATCTGAGGATTTTATCGAATATGTAGTTAAAATTACAAAAAACAAGAAATATCTTAATAAAACAGCTGGATAAAACCATCGCATTTTGCCATAGGATATAAGGCAAAATGCGATGGTTTTTTTACGTTTTTCTGATACATATTATATATTCAATCCTTTAACTTTAAAATTCGATATAAAGATATATAAATATACATCAACATATGACATTTTTTTTCTTGAATTTGTAATATACTATCTTACATACTTTAAAAATACCTCCTTAAAACAATATACACAACATTTTTATTTAGAACGCTGGCTCATGGAGCTTATAAACATATTTTAATAGTCAGTAGATATCGTGATCTAACACATGATATATGTGATTATATGCTATTTTTTTAAGATTATATTTTAATTCATGGACCTACGTTCTAATAACAGAAAAAATTCAACTGACACAAGAAAGAAAAGATTTTATAAAAACGATAGAATAAAAAGATAATATGATAAAAACCCAAATCCAAAAAATAGATGCTAAAACTAATTTAATAAATAAACTAATGAAAGAAAAAGACCCTACAACAAAAGAAAAAAATGATATAGGTAAAACTATAGAAGAAAAAACCAAATTATTAGAAGAAAAAAAACAAAACATAGATAGGCTAATAAAAGAAAAAACTACCTTAAAACAAGAACTAAAAAATTCAATAAAAGAAATATAAGAAAAAAATAGACAACTACAAGACAACTCACAGATAATAAAAGAAACAAATAAAGAAATAGCCAGCCTAACAAGAGAAAACCAACAAATACTAGAGAACTCAAAATATATAACTAACACCATACAAAATACATCTAATGCAACAAAAGAAGACACAACTAACACAATACAAAATACATCTAATCGATGAACTAAAAAAAAAATCGCACGTCTAAAAAATATAATAAGTCTTAAAAACAAAAAATGAAGACAAAAATAAAAAAATGGTGGTGCTTTTATAGTGAAAAACCGAATATCTTTGGACGAAACAAAAAAAGCAAATTTTATTACAGAACCCCAGGGTAATAATATAAATATCTCTCAGCAAGCTTTTTATGCCCTTTTCGGATTTTTATTATCAAATAGCAGTATATTTGGAGAAATATTTCCATTTGGAGTATCTCTTTGTGCCGCCACCCCCATCCATTTATCATTAGCTACTTCTATAGGATCTTTATTGGGGTATATTATATTCCCTAATGATAATATTAAATATATTTTAGCTATATTTTTTATATTAGTTTTTCGATTCATACTTCATTCTAAAAAACATAGTAGATCATCGTTATTCACTTTTCTATCATTAATTATTTCATCTATTATTTATATTACCACTACAAGTAACCTAAATCTATATAGCATAGTTATGAGTATAACTGAAGCAATGGTAGCAAGTGGCGCCACATTTTTCTTCCTGAAGTCAAAAAAATGTTTAGATAATAAAACACACTATGTCGGGCTATCAAATAACGAGCTATCTTGTATTGCTATATCTTTTATGATAATAATAACATCTCTTATTTCAATAGAATTATTTAGCATATCTCTAGGCAAAATAGTAGCCATATATGCAATATTATTTTCTGCATTGAATATGGGATCATCGGCTAGTATAATAGTGGGAGTAATTACAGGCATATCAATGTTGCTAAGTGGCACAAACACTGACGGATATATTATACTCTCATATGCTTTAGCTGGCTTATTGGCAGGCTTAGTTCACAACCAAGGTTCTTTATCAGTATCAATTGTATATATTATCACAAATGGAGCTTTTATAATTCTTTCATCTGCAATAAATCAACAAAGTTCTATATCATATCTTTTAGAAACAATAATAGCATCTATACTTTTCATTTTAACTCCTAAAAGCATACAAAATAAAGTTTCTATAGCAAGGAATGATGATCCAGAATATCTAAGTTGCGACAACGCAAGAAATTTAATGTTGCTAAAACTATCGTTTGCATCAAACACTTTAAAGGAGATTGCAACCGCTACTCAGAAGATGTCAGATAAATTATCTCAAGCCTCAAATACCAAAATAGAGAGAATATATTCTAAATGTATATGCACTATATGCCAACATTGTCAACTTAAAATGTTCTGCTGGAATACTGCATATAATGATACAATAAATAGTTTTAATGATATGACTACTGTATTAAGAACAAATGGAAGAATTAGTAAATATGACATTTCTAATTTCATGCAAACCAAATGTAGAAATATTGACGATGTAATTAATTCAGTTAACGAAAATTATATGCAGTTTATAGCTAAAAAAGGGGCTGAAAGAAAAGTAGCTGAAATCAGAAATGTTGTTACCGATCAATTTGACGGCCTATCCACAATGCTAAATGAACTTGCAAAAGAATTCTATGATATAAAAAAATTTGATAAACAAACCTCAGCTAAAGCAAAAAAAGTTTTAATGAGTGTCGGATTTAATATTTATGCTATTACTTCTTTTGTGGATAAATATGGGCGATTAACTATTGAAGCAACTACAAATCATATAAATAATATAGAAGATTTAAGTACATCAATAATGTTAAAATTATCAGATGTATGCGATAGAATATTTAAATCTCCAAATATCAGTAAATTGGGGAATACTATGAAAATAACAATAATAGAAAAAGCAACATATGATATTGACTTCGGCGTGACTCAATTATCATGTAATAATGCAAAAGAATGTGGTGATTCTTATGATTATTTTGTAGACACTAAAGGAAAAGCACACATGATATTAAGCGATGGAATGGGCACAGGTAGCAAAGCTGCAATTGACGGCGCAATGACAACCGGATTACTATCGAGGTTAATCAAAGCAGGGTTTGAATTTGAATCTGCATTAAAAATGGTTAATTCTGCATTATTGATAAAATCAGAAGATGAATCTTTAGCAACCGTTGACGTGACCAGCATTGATTTATATACCGGTCAAGCACAAATTTTCAAAGTAGGTGCTGCACCTACTTTTGCCAAAAAATCAGATAAAATTTTAGAAATAGATTGCACTTCCTTACCTGCTGGTATATTAAGAGGTGCCACATTCGATACAAAGACAATTAACCTTAAAGATCGTGATATAATCGTCATGGTATCAGATGGTGTAACTAATAATGAATACGACTGGATATACGAAGAAATTAAATCATCTAACACTAACATTGATGCAAAAAAATTAGCTAGAAAAATAGCTCTTGAATCTAAATTTCGAATAGCATCTGAAAAAGATGATGATGTCACAGTTATGGTCGGTATCGTTTCAAAAGGAATTTAGCTTCCCTTTTCTTTAATAAAAAAGTACAACCTAGTCTATAACAAAAAATAAACTAAATTGTAATGCTGTTAACAAAACACAACTAATCATCTCTACAGATAATGAATGTATCATAATATATTTAATAGAAAATTATAGAGGTATCATGAATTGATAAAAATAATTTTATATGGAGATATAAATGATAAAAACTTAGCAGATCTAATAATTGATACATTGGAAGGAGAATATAATATAACCTATCAAACTCCTACAAGTATAAGTTCTTACATGATTAAAAATATTGATGATCCTAAAAATCCTCCAATTGAGGAAATATTAATCATAGAAACTGACATTATAAAATCTATAGAAAGTTCAGATACAATTGTTATTTTTAAAAATTCTATTTCTAATAATATTCAATTGGATATAAAAAATAATATCATGTTTATTGTATATTCTGAAAATACTTATGCTATAGATTTTTTAAGCAAGACTAAAGTAAATAATGTAATAACATTTGGACTTCATCTTACAGATACTTTAACCATTTCCAGCGTCAATGATCAAGAAAAACTTGGATGCTTATTGCGTCAAGTATATTCTATACATGGGGATTTAATAGAACCTTTTGAATTTGTTATTAAGTCTTCGTTAAGTTTATCAATAGTCCTTCCACTTTGCAGTATATTAATATTATTAAATAAGATAGATCAAATGAATCCACTCTTAGTTGATTACCCAAAAAAAAATCCTCTCCATTTATAAATATAAGAATATGGGTTCATGAATAAATAGTTATTAAAAAAACAGCATATAATCACATCTAACACACGTTAACTTTCTGATTTTACTATCCAGCCCGCGTAGCGGTCTGAATAGTAAAATCAGAATATTTGCTGGAT
>Ga0099364_10009189_pt1 | contig 13750 bp, 10 predicted proteins | sample TergutTh196P3_FD_73070 | JGI IMG/M metagenome (GOLD analysis project Ga0099364, IMG submission 73070) | Microcerotermes parvus P3 segment gut microbial communities from Pointe-Noire, Republic of the Congo - Th196 P3 | ecosystem: Host-associated > Arthropoda: Insects > Digestive system > Gut ...
TGGAACCTAAACGACATATTTCTAATCATATTCAATTGTTCCACACCTTCGGCGTGGTGATAGTTTTGTGTGGCATCGTTTTCTACGTAGCGATCGATCCCTTCGGGATGGAGTGGAATTATATTGAATTAGGAACGAATAAATGCGTTCCCTACAAACACGGCATGTTTTAAATTGCTCTAATCTTTTTCATTGAAAATCAAGATTTTAGGTCGAATAACTCCTGCTCTGATTTGTGTTGATGGCATTAATAGCACATATTTGTCAATACAAAGATTGATATTAATAAAACTTTCGGTAATTGGTGAATCGGAAAATCCATTGATTATAAGCAAGGAAAAAGGTATATCTTCACCTCCTGTTATAGCTACACCGATATCTTTCCCAATAATAAATTTCAAACAATGATATGAAATAAAATTACAAATTACACCTTTTACTTTTTGCTTCATTAATTCTTCTGCATCAATATAAGATATATAATGCTTAAATACTATTGTGTCTGTCATTGACGAATTAGAATCATATATTTTCAAGAATCCACCTACATTCTTACCAAACCCTATTTTACCTTCAATTATTGCTGAATTTATATTTAATAAAAAATCTTTATTTTCATTAATTGATTTTACAACACCATATACATCTGCGAATAATTGATATGATTTTTTAGCAGGTTCAAGCACATTTTTAATGAGAATAGTACCGGTAGTATAACTAATTTTCTCAACAATACCTTTCACAGGTGATAAAACTTTATCATCTGGTTTAAACTGAATCCCTATACCATCTGTAAAAACATTTGGCGGAGGGACAGTAAATGTTCTGCCTTCATATTTTATTTTAAAATCCTTTAATTTTCTTTGATTTTCATCTGACATGAAAACACTGCTTTTATTGATAAATAAAACTTGACCATCATAAACATTATCAGATTCTTTTACCATAAGCCCCTCTCTCACCTCATTTTCTGTGAGTTTTCTTCCTAACGCTTCTGAAATAAGAACAATATATATCTTGGGAGGTTCATATTTATTTTCTGCTAAAACAGTGTCTGGTTTAACTAAATCTCCTTGTTTTGCATATGAATCTCCGCTATATAACAAAGAAAGTGTTAATTCGTGCTGTTTGTATTCAATTTCTTTATTCAGGTTATCTAAGGTATAAGGTTTATCTGTCTTGATTTTATTTGTCTGTTTAAACTGATAAGGTTCAAGTTTTGTTAGTATAGTTTCTAAAGAGGTGTCTTTTTTTGTAGAAAATCTGGTGTCTATTATTAGTGTTTCTCCCTTTTCTATATGAATATGTTTTCTAGAGATCTTAATGTTTTGAGAATTTGAAAATGTTTTAATAAAGAAGTCATTTGGTTTTATAACTACATTTTCACCGTCTATAAAAAAACTATATTTTTTCTTTTTAGAGCTAATATATATTGCAAGTTTCTCATAACAATTGTTAAATATTAATTCTTTTGCTATAGAATTGTCAAACTCTGCTAATATCCCCAAGTGAGGCGATATAAAGTGTTTGTCACGCCATAACTCTACTATGCCTTTTGGCTTAAAACTTTCGATCATCATAAATATTACTTGTTCTTTAGTAGCATTGCTGATTACACCACCTGATGCAATTAATATTTCAATGTTAGAAAGTTTAAATTTATATTTTTCTTCTAGATGTGGATAATACTCCGTCTCGTAAAATCTAGTTAAATTTAAATTGTCGAGTAGTTTATTCCTGCTTTCTAAAAAATGCATATTTAAATGCTGTTCAAAAGACATAATAATCCCTTGAACTGCAAATATATGCTCGATATATTTGTCAATATCATCAATAGGAACGGTAGTAGGGTATAAGACCTTATTCCCAATATAATTTTGCATATAGTCTAGTGTCAATAAATCATGATTATCTGGTAAAATGGAATTGAATGAATTTATATATGGTTTCAAATCAATGCTTGCGTCAATGTTTGAGAGAATATTTCCAATGCTATAGCTCATTCCATATCCTGCACTAACACTTCTGAAATAATTCCCATAAATGTTGCTATAAATATCGGTTGTTGCGCCTCCCATATCAAACATTATAGCTATTTTATGTTGTGCTGAAAATATCTTAAATGCTTGTAAAACGCTCGCTGGTGTCGGTAATATGTTTACACAAGTTTTTTTCTTTACTTTTGAATAGCCGGGAGCATATTCCATTACACTTGTCATAAATATTTCTTGAATTTTATCTTGGGTTGGTAAATGGTTTAGAATTTTATCACTAGGTCTAATATTAGGCATCATAGAAACATCAAATTTATCTGCTAATAACAAATGTAGGAATTCTCTAGCTTCTGTGTTTCCAGCAAAAACAATGGGTATCTTTGTATTGTACGTAAACTTTTGTGTAATTGAACTAAATTTCAAAGTTTCAGCTAAACGATAAATCCCGAACAAAGCCCCTCCATCGTAACCACCAGTAAAGAGAATTATATCAGGATGACAGCCATTTAACGCAAGTAACTTTTCTGTAGATGATCTTAGATCATTACTTGCAATCGTTTTTGTTACTATGCCTCCTGCACCATAAACTGTTTTAGAAGCGAAATATGCGGAGTCTGATAAAGTATGAGCCAATACTAAAATTTGCAAACCACCACCTGCACTACTAGTGGCTAAAAATGAATAATTATCAGAAAACGATAATATCAAATCTGGGGTTGTTTCGCACAAAATACTAATGTTATGATTTCTTTCTAACATTTTGATAGAATTAATTATACCAATTTTTACATCTTCATTCGGCACTTCTACCGTAGTTGGTGTTATTTCATAATCGATTATTTTATATTTACCATTGATTTTATTAAGTAATAATGTTTTAGTTGTTGTGCTTCCTATGTCAGTGATGATAATATTATCTTTTATCAAAATTTTATTCCTATCTATTTTTGCCAGTTGCATCTAATATTGCATGTTCATTTATTCGAGTGCTCTTTTTTTGTCTCCGATACGTTATTTGTTTTAATCTTTGTTTTGTCAAGAAATAAATTGACAAAATAACATCTTGATATTTTTTGTAAAATAGGAGAATGAAGAATTATGAAAGATAACGGTGAAATAATTATTTACCAAAATAAAGACAATAATGTCGCAGTTAATGTCAACTAGAAGACGAAAATATCTGGCTTACGCAAAAACAAATGGCAGAATTGTTTCAATCCTCAAGAACCAATATTCTAGAGCACATTAAGCACATATATGAAGAAGGTGAACTGGAGGAAATCTCAACCTGTCGGAATTTCCGACAGGTTCAAAATGAGGGAACAAGGATTGTAGAACGCGAACTGACTTTTTACAATCTCGACATGATCATATCACTCGGCTATAGAATCAAGTCAAAAATTGCAACCCAATTTAGAATTTGGGCAACAGAACGAATTAAAGAATATATCATCAAAGGCTTTACAATTGATGATGAAAGGCTAAAGAATGTCGGTGGTGGAGGGTATTGGTATGAATTATTAAATCGAATCCGTGATATTCGCTCCTCAGAAAAAGTCTTATATCGTCAGGTTCTTGATTTGTATGCTACAAGTCTTGACTACGACCCTACTTCTTCGACCTCAATTGAATTTTTAAAATCGTTCAGAACAAATTACATTATGCTGTTCACGGGCATACAGCTGCTGAAATAATCTACCATCGTGCTGATAGTGAGAAGTCATTTATGGGACTTACTACATTCACAGGAAATCTACCTACTTGTCTGAAACTTCAAATTGTGCCATCCGTAGGGGGATGCATTCATGCGTCCCCCTACGGATGGCACAATTTGAAGTTTCAGACAAGCGATCGACACCTTCGGTGTGAGGTGGTATGCATAGCTCACACATGATATGTGATTCTTACTTTCTCAGTAGCCATACTTATTAATCTCCTCTATTTGTTATAACTCTCTTGTCCACTAAGAAGTTACTCGTATCAACAACTGTCCGTTGCCTTCTATCTAAGCTTGTCCCTAGTAATATAAAGTCATTTTGAACATTCAAGTTAATATTTTTTTTCATGGGGACATTTTTACAGGTAGGCTTTAAAAGTCAAGAACTTTTTAGGTAATACAAATCAACAAAAAATTTCAAACTATCTTTCGCATTTTTTCAAACTATCTAGGGGTCTTTAATATTGGTAGAAGAAAAATAACAACCACAGATCCTTGTCGGTAGAGACTATTTATCGATTGAACAAGATCACAGTATTCTTCTACCGACATGTAATCTCTACTGAGTCCATTCCCAAAACCCCATATCGTAGTGCCAATCTCCGATTAAATAATTTTTTGCAATACCGATATCACTAGGGAACGCACACATTTCTGTAGGGAACGCATTTATTCGTTCCTAGTCAGATTGGGTTCCCAACATAACACCCGTCTATTTTAATAACAACATTTTTTTTACATCAACATGATTATTAAACCTCATAACACAATAATAGACACCGCTTGCAACATTACTATTATTATCATCTTGGCCATTCCATATTTCAACGTGTTCACCGGTGTCTCGGTATGAATCAACAAGAGTTCGAACCTTTTGTCCTCTAACGTTAAAAATATCAATCTTGACATTTCCTGCTTTATTTATAGAATATACAATTGACGTTTCTGGGTTGAAGGGGTTTGGGTAATTATATAGAAGACCTGTTAATTGCTTATCAATGGCATCATCTGATTGATTAAGCCATTCGTCAAAATCTATATCGTACGACCAAATACCTGAACCAGCAATTTGAATCAACTTTTTGTAAGCAGGATAAAAAACATTCATAGAGACAAAACGATCTTTATCAAATTTTTCACCTATTTTCACAACACGGTCATCTAATATACTAAAAAATTCGGAAATATCGCTACGGTAACTAGCATTATTAGAAATTACACTATTTAAAGTTTGATAAGATGTTTCTCTATTCATAGGAAAATGATGAATTTGCTGTATAACTTTATTATCAACATCATATTTTGCTAAGCTAAATTGGATTGGTTGAAAAGCGCTATTCCTTAACAAAAAATATCCATCTTTTATATATCTAATAGACGCATTACTATCTAAAACAGTTTGGTTAAGCAGAATATGCTCAAAATTCGTTATATCTCTTAAAATGATATTGTTATTATGATGATTAATAATATAATTATCAGGTTGGTCACCTAATCGGCTCTGGAAGCCACCAGCAAAAGAACCTACTAGTGAAAGTGAAAAATTTTCATTTAAATTAAACACATGAACAGTGCCTTGACTAGAAGTTATCGGAGCTGTAAAAAAAACAGAGTCATCTGATAAGAAAAAATCTGCGTATGAATCCGGTACAATATTACTTTTCAATAGTGTCGATTCTGTTATAGAACATTGATATATTTCAAAAAATCTTTTTTCTTCATAATAACAATATTTTAGAATGTAAAGATTATTATTTTCTAAGAAAAAACTAGTTATGCCTTGTCTTCTATTCATTTGATTTGGAACATGTGCAATTAGTTCATTATTTAAAACAGAAAAAATATCAAAAGAAAACGATGGATTGTATAGTTTTAAATAATAAAGATCATCTTCTTGCAAACTTAATGAAGTATCTAGTATAAAATTCTCTTGACCGTGTGCATAAACTTTATCAAAATCAGTGGAATTTGTATTATACACATTCACAAATGCACCGCTTTGATTTATTAAAAAGGGAAATTGATAATATATATTATTCCAAGGGTTCCAAGATTCAATAGACTTTACGGCTGACTAAATTAAAACTGTTGTCAGAAGATATTTCATAAAACAGAACATTACCACCAGCATCTGAACAAATAATATGCGTACCTGTGTATATAGAATTATGGAAATAGTATTCCAAAGATTGTAAGTCCATATCGTGAATTATAAAAGGAAAGTCTAAATTATTTATATCTATTACAATTACACGATAATCGTAAGTAATAATAAAATTTGGACCATCAAAGTACACTTCTTTTGGTATTTCCAGCGGAAGTTCAACTTCACTAATGTACTCAGGCTGAAAATTATTAAAATTGTAGAACTCTATTTTAGTTTTTGTGTCGTCAAGATCAGTTAATTTAGCAAGTAAATTACCACTGATTCTTGTAAAATTGTTCCCAAAATTTTTTATTGTATCAATAACAATGAAAGAATCACTACAGATTACAATAGTTTCCCACAATGCCATTGGATGGCCATGTACGTAATAAAAATCATAAACATGAGTAAACAATATATATTTATCATAATACTGTATGTTAGGTGTAGCTAAAGTAACTAATGAAAAATCTACATCAACAAACTCAATCATTGGCTGAGATGTTATGTCAAAGACTCTTACTTTATACTCATTTCCCGTACTAGCAATATTTCTCCATGAATAATATTTATTATTAGTCATGGCAGCTAAAGCACCAGTAGTTCCTTTGGTTTCATGTTTTGAAATTCTACTTAACAGTCCATTTTCCTGTAAGATAAACTCTTCTATCGAGTGAGCGTTCTGTGCAATAATCCTATTTTCATTACCTACTATGGCACCTACATATAAATCATACTCAAAAAGTAATGTTGGATTTGATATCGTATTGATTTTTTCTATTAAAATAGGATGTAAATTGGTATATAAGATAATGTTAAAAATAAATAAAAATAATATTTTAGGCATTTTAAGACTCCTTTTTAGACATTAGTGTCACTTGAAACATAAAAAATATTTATGTTTTTTTGTCAATATTTTTTTATATTTTTTACTGTTTTTTTTGTTCAAATTATTCATCTTTCTTACAAATGGTAAATAAAGAGTAGAATAATTGATTACAATATATTGAGAAATCTGTACGGAACGCACACATGTTCTGTAGGGAACGCACACATATTATGTAGGGAACGCATTTATTCGTTCCTGTTCCGCATTGATCCCAACCAAACTCGGAACGAATAAATGCGTTCCGTACAGAAAATGTGTGCGTTCCGTACAGATTCGTAACCATCCCGAAGGGATTGATCGCTACGTAGAAAACGATGCCCCCCTTGATTTCCATGCCGTAGGTATGGAACCTAAACGACATATTTCTAATCATATTCAATTGTTCCACACCTTCGGCGTGGTGATAGTTTTGTGGGGCATCGTTTTCTACGTAGCGATCGATCCCTTCGGGATGGAGTGGAATTATATTGAATTAGGAACGAATAAATGAGTTCCGTACAGAATTTGGAACCCAACCGAACTAGGAACGAATAAATGCGTTCCCTACAGAATATGTGTGCGTTCCCTACATAATTAATAAATTTCTTGACAAATATTTTGTTTTTTTTTTGATTGTATCATGAAATATATAATTACTTTATTTATTATTGTTACTTTATGCTTAATAGGTTGTTCTTACTCGCTCAAATTAAACACGTTACCTCATATAAAAAATGTTCAGATTAGCCCTTTTGAGAACGATACGATCGAATACACACTTGCACAGGATATTCAAAACTACCTTGTTACTAGTTTTCAGAGAGATGGTCGACTTAAAATTACAACCATAGATCCAGATTCATTTATTGAAGGCACTGTTCTTGATTATCGGCATGATATTCACAGTTATGATAATTTTGGCAATGTTTTAGAGTACAGAGTAACAATATTATTCGATATAAAAATGACTGATCTTATTATGCAAGAAGTAATTTACGAAAATAAACAGCTGTTGCTTTCCGAGAATTACTCAACCCATACCGATAATCCTAATGTTTTAAATTCAGAAATTTCTGCACAGGAAAAAATTTATGAACGTGTTTTCGATACTATCATACGGAGTACCTTAGAGTTATGGTAAGAATAAACAAATTTTTAGCAAGCTGTAATTTAGGTTCTCGCCGTAAAGTTGAAGATTTGATAGTTCAAGGTAAAGTATGCTTAAATAATATTATTACAACTGATTTATCCACTTTGATTGATCCTGAAAAGGATGTTGTTTCAGTAAATAATCAAGTACTCACTTATAAAGATGAAAAGTTATTCATATTATTAAATAAGCCCAAAGGGTATATTGTAACGCAAAAAGATGAGTATAATAGAAAGACTATTTATGATTTACTTCCTGATTTTGCTAGAAATCTTCATCCTGTTGGAAGATTAGATGCCGATAGTGAAGGTTTATTATTGCTAACAAATGATGGTAATATTACAAATAAAATAACGCATCCACTTTACAAATATGAAAAAACTTATAAAGTGATTGTCACAGGTAAAATTAAAGCTGATGATATTTTACTTTTAAGAAACGGAGTAGATATCGGCGGTTATACTACTAAAACAGCAAAAGTTTTTCTAAATTCTAGTTCAGATGAGAAATCAGAACTTAAAATTACAATTAAAGAAGGTAAAAATAGACAGATAAGAAAAATGATTGCTGCAATTGGACACGAAGTAATTAGCTTAAAAAGATTACAAATAGGCGAAATTAGCATTGGCAAATTACCGACAGGTAACTGGAGATTTTTAAACGATAAAGAAATTTTACATCTATTAAAAAGGAGATTTAATGAAACTAGGAATAACAGGTAAAGCAAAATCCGGAAAAACAACTTTATTTAACACTATAACAGGGCAGAACAGCGACATTAGTTTGTATGATTCTAAACTTGAACCAAATCTAGCTGTGGTTCAAGTTCCAGATCAAAGAATTGACTTCTTATCAAATATTTATAAACCTAAAAAATCTATCTATGCTAATGTTGAGTTTCTAGATTTTCCACCTATTATTGAAAATACTGAAACTCGCGAATTCCTCTCACCCACTTCTATGTCTTTACTAAAAAATACAGACGCACTTGCTATTATATTAAGAAATTTCTCAAATTCAATCCTTGACGAAACTCATGGAAAAGCTAATCCGCTTGAAGAACTGAAAGATATAATGCTCGAATTTTTGTATTCAGATTTAGTTATAGCCGAAAAACGACTAGAAAAGATTGAACTTAATTTTAAACGAGGCGTGAAATGTGCTGCAACTATAATTGAAGAAAAGGCTTTAAAGAAATGCTTGGAATCATTACATAAAGAAATTCCTCTTAGACATGCCGATCTCTTAGAAGATGAAATAAAAGCTATAAAAGGATTTATGTTCCTTAGCTTGAAGCCTGCAATGGTCATATTAAATTCTGATGAGAACAATTTTAATAAAAATTCTGATTTGATTTTACAACTTTCAAATATATTACCAACTTACGAATTTGCAGGGAAATTCGAGCTTGAACTGTCAAATTTAACAGAAGATGAGGCTATTGTTTTTATGGAAGATGTTGGACTTACAGAATCTGCTGTAAATAGGATAATAAAAAACGCTTATGACCTGCTTGGATATGTAAGTTTTTTCACTGTTGGTGATGATGAGGTTAGAGCTTGGACAATAACAAAAGGAGATAATGCTGTTACTGCTGCCGGGCGTATACATTCTGATCTCGCACGAGGGTTTATAAGAGCCGAAACCTTTACATATAATGATATAGAGAAATATGGAAATGAAAAGTCTATAAGAGAAAAGGGGTTGTTTAGATTGGAAGGCAAAAATTATGTTGTTCAAGATGGCGATATAATTTTTGTAAGATTTAATGTTTGAGTCTGTACGGAACGCATTTATTCGTTCCTAATTCGATATAATTCCACACCATCCCGAAGGGATCGATCGCTATGTAGAAAACGATACCTCCGCCTTGATTTCCATGCCGTAGGTATGGAACCTAGAGGTGTTTCCTGTACGGAACGCATTTATTCGTTCCCCACATACAAGGAGAAAATATACAAATCATGAAAAAAAAAATAAAAAAAATTAACAAAAACACATCCTTAATAATAAAATCGATATGTTTATTATTCACAATTTTTCTTCTATTGTCATTATTTGTTAAAAAAGCAAATATTTATCTAGATATGTTTATTTTACAAACATCTAACACAGGATTTTTTGATCTTTTTTCTATAAACCGCCCGCATGTACATAACCCAATAGGAATTCTTGGTGCATATAGTTCTTATTACATGATTTTGTATTTTGGACAACTATTTTCTATGCTAATCTTATTAATTTCTGTTACATATCTTATTCTAAACCTAATAAATATTTATTACAAAAGATTGATAAATATATGTTGTTTTGCTTTAGTATCTGTTTTTAATCTGTACATGTTAGAATATATATTTTTCAGTGAAAATATATATAACCAAGATAAAATTCTTTTCCATTATATTTATAATTTTATTAATAGCTTAATCGGAAGATCTGGTAGTGCTATATTTTGCTTTCTTTCAATTTTTCTTTCTTTTGAAATTCTAACCATATTCAATCCTTTTACATTACTAAAAAATGTTTATTTATTTATTACACAAAGATTTAAAGTAAAAAAAAATAAAGTTACAGAATTTATTCCAAAAATTGATAAATATATACCTGATGACGAGATAGAGACAGAAATAGATGTAACATCATATGTTGAAACAGAAGAAAATATAACTTATCTTGAAGAAGAGACATTTGTAAAGCCACAATTGGTAAAAAATAATGATAATGTTGATAGTAAAAGTTATCAAAAACCTGATATTGATCTATTTCTGTATAAACCAGATAAGGAAAAGAGAGTTGATAAAGTTAAACTTGATTCCGAAATAAAATCTGTATCAAAAGTTTTAAAAGATAAACTAGCTGAATTTGGTATCGAAGCAAGTGTATTAAACGTAAACGTTGGTCCAATAATTACACAATACGAATTAGAACCTGCACCGGGTATTAAAGTTAATAGATTTACATCGCTTTCAGATGACCTTGCCTTAGCTTTAAAAGCGAAAAGCATCAGAGTTCAGGCTCCTATACCAGGAAGAGGTCTTATTGGTGTTGAAGTTCCCAATAAAAATGCCGATATTATATTCATGAGAGATATTTTCTTCTCTGATGAAATGTATAATAGCGAAGCTATTCTATCTGTCGCTCTTGGAAAAGACATTGCAGGTAGGCCAATAGTAACCGACCTAGCTAAAACTCCGCATTTGCTCATTGCTGGTGCAACTGGTTCTGGGAAAAGTGTTTGTATTAATACAATAATCTGCTCTATTTTATTACGATGCACACCTGATGAGGTTCGGCTGGTAATGATAGACCCTAAACGTATTGAGCTTTCTGGATACGAAGGAATACCTCATTTGGTTCAAAATGTTGTAACAGAACCTGAAGATGCAATGAATACATTAACATGGGCAGTTTACGAGATGGAAAGAAGATATGAATTATTACAAGAATTGAAAGTTAGGGACATAGTTGGCTATAACCAAAAAATTAATGAGTTAATAAATAAAAACGAAGCAGAAGACATGGATAAACTGCCGTATATAGTTCTTATTGTAGATGAGTTTGCTGATTTAATTATGACAGCTGGTAGAGAAATTGAATTACCCATCGCTAGACTTGCTCAAATGGCACGGGCTATTGGAATACATATAATCCTAGCCACACAAAGACCTTCTATAAAAGTTATTACCGGTGTAATAAAAGCTAATTTCCCTGCACGTATTGCTTTTAGAGTCTCTTCAAAAGTGGATTCTCGCGTAATTTTAGATTCAATGGGTGCAGATAAACTACTTGGACGCGGTGATATGCTATTTATTCCACCGGGAAAATCAAATCCTGAAAGAATTCATGGTGCTTATCTAAGCGATTCTGAAATTGAAGGTCTTGTAGAATATCTTAAAACACAACCTAAACCGAAGTTAATGATACAAATGAGTAAACCTGATGTAGGTAATATATCTGATTTTGAATATGATGACGATTTATTCCCCGCTGCTGCAAAAGTAGTTGTAAATACAAATGTTGCATCGGTTTCTATGTTGCAAAGGCATTTTAAGATTGGTTATGCACGCGCAGGACGTTTAATTGATTTATTAGAAAGAGCCGGAGTAATTGGTCCTCATGTAGGTAGTAAACCAAGAGAAGTGTTAATGAGCAAAGAAGATATTGAAGGATTTGGTGAATAATTTCTGTACGGAACGCATTTATTCGTTCCTAATACCCCCCCCTCTCTGAGGGGGGCAGGGGGGGAGTTTCCTGTACGGTACGCATTTATTCGTTCCCTACAGATGCTGCGAAGCGAGCCGTATCATTTTTATCATATTATCGTAATGTGAGCCTTTCCAATATATTTTACCACATCTTGGACAATATTTCTTTTCCGTTTCATACTCGCGTAATTTCACATTGCATTCTATGCAATAACTTCCTATTAACGAATCATCTAGCTTATATTTAGATAGAATATAACTTAATTGTTCAAACACATTATCCGAGACTAAGATTTCATGGCTTCCTAAAAATTTTTTCATTTTTTTTTTACGTGTTAAAAAAACTCTACGCTCTTTTATACACAAAGATTCTATTTTACTTTGTGATAGTTCACGCACAACCATTGTATTAAAACCAGCGAAACGCAACCATTTTGCTAGCTTTACTACATTAACATCGCAAAAAAACTTAGCCAATCTATCTACGACCACGAAGGATTATCATTCGTATTAACTGCATCAATGCCATTAATGTCGAAACTACGTAAGTTAGAGCTGCTGCATTTAACATTTTACGACAATCAGACTTTTCATCCTCAGAGCGGACAAAGCCATTAGATATTTCTACCACCGCGCGATTGGAAGCATTAAATTCAACTGGTAAAGTTATTAAATGAAAAGCTAATGCACCTGCAAAAAAGATGATACCAATATTCATTAAGCTGAGCGATTGGAACAACAATCCGATTAAAAATAGAGGAAATGCCGCTTGAGAACCAATATTGGCTACTGGTAAAAGACGACCACGTAATACAACAGGGTAGTATGCTTTGGCGTGTTGAATAGCATGACCAACTTCATGAGCAGCAATACTTAATGATGCTATTGATGTTCCGTAGTATATTTCCTCGGATAAGACAACTTCCTTTTTGCCCGGATGGTAATGGTCTATCAAAAAACCTTTACCTACATGAACTGAAACATCAAATATGTTATGACGTTTAAGGATTTGCTCGGCAACCTCACTACCAGTTATATTCATAGAATTTTTAATTTTCGAGAACTTTTGGTAGGTACTTTTAACGTTGTGTTGTGCCCAAAATGAAAGTATCATTACGGGAATGATTAACAAAAAAAATGACGAATCGAAAAACATATGACTCCTTTATATTTTTATTTGAGGATTAGGAACGAACAAATGCGTTCCGTACATATCCCATGATTCTAAATCACGTTTTTCTGTCAAGAAAAATTTTAAAAAAAATCTTGACAGAATTTCGTGCTTTGAAATATTTAGCTCTCATTGATATATTTTGGATACTTTGGGGAAATTGTAATTTGCATAGTACGACAGATTGATGCTTTTAAATAAAGCAGTTATAGCTTGCTTTGACAATAATTACAAACCTGAGTGAAGAGGATTTATATGGCATACGTTACACATTCTGAACCGAATGGCGACTTCAAAACGAAGGCTGAAAATTCGTCAATAGGAGACGTTTTCAAAAAAAGGTCTTCGATGTATACCTCGCCCAAGTTCTGCTCACTATCCAACTATAAACTATCAACTATCAACTATTTACCCCCCCCCCCCCCCCCCCCCCCCCCCCCCCCCCCCCCCCCCCCCAACCCCCCCCCCCCCCACCCCCATCAAAGAGAATTGCGTGGAA
>Ga0099364_10009190_pt1 | contig 13749 bp, 11 predicted proteins | sample TergutTh196P3_FD_73070 | JGI IMG/M metagenome (GOLD analysis project Ga0099364, IMG submission 73070) | Microcerotermes parvus P3 segment gut microbial communities from Pointe-Noire, Republic of the Congo - Th196 P3 | ecosystem: Host-associated > Arthropoda: Insects > Digestive system > Gut ...
GGGGGGTAAACAGCCGGCGCCGGTGGGTGGGGGGGGGGGAAGTTTTTGAAAGGGGAAAAAAACCCCGCAAAAAAAAATTTTTTAAAAAAAAGGACCCCCCCCCCCCCCCCCCCCCCCGATATTCATTAAGCATATCCATCCAAGGGAGCGCGCTTGGTGACAGTGGAGGCTACTGCGCGCATCTACCAGTAGCACATCCGTTTGGCGCGGTTGCCCTGATATTTTGCCCAAGGCAAACATGAGGAAAGCGGACATGCAAAAAACAATTTTCGTAGCGGATGATAACGATACAAACCTTGCTTTGGCGAGAGAAGCCCTGAGGGATCAGTACCGGGTGATGACAGTGCAATCAGCGGCAAAAATGTTCGCTCTCTTGGAAAAAGTCGTGCCGGACATGATTCTATTGGACATTAAAATGCCGGAGATTAACGGGTTTGAAGCCTTGCGTCGTTTGAAAAGCAACGCTTCCCATGCCGATATTCCCGTCATATTCCTCACCAACATTTCCGACGCTTCCGTTGAGGCTCGCGGCTTTCAGCTTGGCGTGGTTGATTTCATCACCAAGCCGTTTTCCGCGTCTGTATTATTGAACCGCATAAAAACCCATTTGGATATAGACAAACTTATCAGGGAACGGACGGCAGAGGTTGAACAGCAAAAGTGGCAGCTTCAGCATCTGCAAAACAGCATAGTGTATGTAGTGGCGGATATGGTCGAAAAACGCGATCGGGAAACAGGCGGTCACATTGAGCGCACAACGGCATCTATAAGAATATTGCTTGACGCTCTGCTGGAACAAGGGGTTTATGCCGATGAGATTTGTGATATTGATTTTGAATTGTTCGTCTCCTCGGCGCGTTTGCATGATGTGGGCAAAATAGCTGTTCCTGACAGCATTCTTAACAAGCCCGGCAAGCTGACAGATGAAGAATTCGCGATTATGAAAACCCATGCCGCAGAAGGCGAGCAACTGATTGACCAAATAATTTCCCGTACCGGAAGCAACGATCCTTCGTTTAGCGCCAAATTGTTTTCAGGCTGTCAACATTTGTCGGATGAAGAATTTGCGGTTATGAAAACACACGCTGCGGAAGGCGAACGGATTATAGACAAAATCGTTTACCGCGCGGGAGCCAAAACATTTTTACAATATGCCAAATTATTTGCCGGTTATCACCATGAACGCTGGGACGGAAAAGGCTATCCATGTGGGCTTGCGGAAAAGGATATTCCGTTTCAGGGGCGGATTATGGCCTTCGCGGATGTATACGACGCGCTTGTTTCCGCCCGGCCTTACAAAAAGCCGTTTACCCATGAGGAAGCCGTCAAAATCATCATGGAAAATTCAGGGACGCAGTTCGACCCCTTCATCGCGGAGGTTTTTTACAATGCAAGAGATCAGTTTAAATCAGTTGCCCCGAGCGAGTGAGGTTTGATATGGAAGATTTAATCAAAATCAATAAAGAGCTTGAGCTGGAATTATCCGCCGCTCGTCAGCAGTTGCGCGCAAATGAGCGCGAATTGATGCAATACAAGTTGTCAAACAATAGCATGACGCGCATACTTGAGTTGCTGCCCTTCGGAATCAGAATAGCCAGTCTGGACGATGGGAGTCTGGCATACGCAAACAAAGCCTTTATGGATATTTTTGGCTGCAAGGATTTTGAAATGGATGTGGCGGGGAGAAGCATGTTCGATTTCATGCCCGAAATCCAGCCGGACGGCAGAAAGAGCGTGGATATGGTCAATGAATTTTTCATGACTGATAATGCCGCTATGGATTTTCAGTGTTTCAAACTGGACGGAGACCCATTCACGGCTCGTATCATGTCATGCAATATCAATTATATGGGGAAGCAGTCCAACATTGCTGTAATTGAGGATATAACCGAAAAGAAGCAGGCGGAAGAAACGCTGAAACACCGCGCGAAATTGTCTAATGCCAAGAAAGAGATGGATATCGCCTTTCTGTCAAAAAAAGAAATTTTTGACGACATCATCGGCGAATGCCTGAGGCAGGCCGCAGACGCTGTGGATTTGGACGGCATTGATATATGCAGGCTGGTGGATACCGGCGAAGGGCAGCGTTTCGGACAGATTTATTGCTGGTCCCAAGCGGAAGGCAGGCTGACTCCCATCGAAGGAAACTTGCGAATTATGCAGCGTCACCCGGCAATAGAAAAATGGGATGCGGAGTTATCAAAGGGCGGCGTGGTAAACATCCATACGGGCATCATGTCCGGGGACGAGATCGCATTTTTAAATCCCATGAATATAAAGTCGCTGTTGCTTACGCCTGTGGTGATTGACGACGAGTTATGGGGCGCCGTCGCTTTTCAGGATCTTGCCGGCGATAGGCTCTTCGACGACGAAAGCATCATTTTCCTAAGCTCTGTCGGGCGTTTGTGCGCCAGCGCCATCATCAGAAATGAAATTGAAACTGAACTCGCTGGAGTGGAAGAGCGCATGAGGCTGATGCTGGATTCAACCCCGATTTGCTGCCAGTTATGGGACAGAAATTTCAGGAAAATTGACTGCAACCAAGCTGCCGTTCAGCTTTTCGGCTTTAACGACAAGGAGGAGTTTTTAAGAAGATCCAATGAGATCTATCATGAATTTCAACCTGATGGTCAACGTTCTGTGGAAAAAATTCAGATGCTTCTACAAAAAACTTTTGACGAAGGCCGCTGCTCCTCTGATTGGACATATAAGCTCATGGACGGCACAATGATGCCTGCAGAGGTAATCCTTATACGAGTCGGCCACGGGGATTCCTGTTCCGTGGCCGGATACGCGAGAGATCTGCGTGAACACTACAGCTTGATGGATGAAATCAACAAGCGGACATCTGAGCTTCAAATACATCGAAATACATTGCAGGGTATTATTGACTCCATTCCGGATCTTGTGTTTTGCAAGGATTCCAACTTTCGCTATACGCTTTTCAACACAGCCTGCGTTGATTTTTTTAACTCTGGTATGGATTTTATCATCGGGAAAAATGATGTCGAACTCAACTTTCCCGATGAGGTAATAAAAACGATGCGTTCTTCAGATGAAAGAATTTACGCGGGAGAGAATAAAGTCGTGTATGACAGTTGGATTCCAAGTCCGGACGGTCTTTTGCGGTATTATGAAACAAGCAAAGCTCCGATTATGCAAGGCGGCGCTATAGTCGGTCTTGTAGGTATTTCGCGCGATATAACCGAAAAATATCGAATGGGGCAGGAGTTGGAAACGACGCTTGAACAATCCCGTGCTCGTGAACAGGAACTCATTCGCGCACAGGAACTTAACCAGCTTCAATTATCCAAATTAAACCTGGTGATTAAAGCGACTAAAATCGGCCTATGGGAAATGGAGATAGCGAACGATGATCCGACCAAACCTGAAAACGTTTTTATGTGGTCGAACGAATTCAGGCATATGCTGGGATTTTCAGACGAGACCGATTTTCCCAATGTGCTCGGCAGTTGGAGTGATCGTCTGCATCCTGAAGACAAGGATAAAATCCTTGATCATGCAGTACAGCATTTGCTCGACAAGACCGGCAACACTCCTTACGATACTGAATACCGGCTGATGAAGAAAAACGGAGAATATGGGCATTTTCAGGCGTATGGCGAAACCTTGCGCGACGAGAGCGGGAACGCCATCCTTATCTCCGGCGCGTTGATGGACATCACCGAGTCGAAAAACATGTTGTTTGAAATTGAAAAACAACGTATGCAAGCGGAAGCCGCCAATAAGGCAAAAAGCGATTTCCTAAGCTCCATGAGCCACGAAATCCGCACCCCGATGAATGCGATTCTGGGAATTACTGAAATCCAGCTTCAAAATAAAGCTCTTGGCGGCGACGTGATGGAGGCGTTTGACAAAATTTATGCCGCCGGCGACTTGCTGCTGGGAATCATCAACGACATACTTGATCTGTCCAAAATTGAGGCGGGAAAACTGGAGTTGATGATTGATACTTATGAGATCGCAAGCCTGATCAATGACGCCGCGCAGCTTAATATGACGCGCATCGGCAGCAAGCCGATAGAATTTGAGCTTTGCCTGGATGAAAATCTGCCGTCGCGCCTGGTGGGCGATAAACTCCGTATTACGCAAATTTTGAACAATCTGCTGACAAACGCATTCAAATATACGGAAGCGGGCAAAGTGGAGTTCTCGATCTCCACCGAAGCAGGCGACAATGACGACACGGTGGTACTGGTTCTGCGCGTAAGCGATACCGGTTATGGCATGACGCAAGAGCAGCTTGACATACTGTTCGACAAATTCACAAGGTTTACCCATGACGTAAACCGCGTGATCGAAGGCACAGGTCTGGGCATGAATATCACATTGAACCTGGCGCGCATGATGAACGGCAGGATTTTTGTCGAGAGCGCGCCTGGTAAAGGCTCCGCCTTCACGGTGCGTCTGCCGCAAGGCCGGAGCGGTTCCGATATGTTGGAAAAGGAATTGGCGGATAGCCTGTGCAGGATTCAAACCAGCGGAAGCACGCAGATGACGCGGACGCAAATCATTCGCACCCCGATGCCGTATGGCAGAGTTCTGATAGTTGACGATGTGGAAACGAATATATATGTGGCCAAGGGTCTTTTGTCTCCGTACAGTTTGAATATTGACTCGGTCAGCAGCGGATTTGAGGCAATTGAATTGATAAAGCAAGGCAATTATTATGATATTGTGTTCATGGATCACATGATGCCGAAAATGGACGGTGTCGAAACGACTAAAATCATACGGAGCATGGGGTATGAAGGCTCCATAGTCGCATTGACCGCGAATGCCGTGGCGGGACAGGCGGATATGTTTTTGGATAATGGCTTTGACGACTTTGTTTCAAAGCCGATTGATATACGTCAGTTGAACACTATCTTGAACAGGATGGTGCGCGACAAGCAGACCCCTGATGTCATTGCAGCGGCGAAAAGGCAGGCCGACAGCGACAATGAGCGGCTGGTTGGCAATGAATCAGGCATAGTCATTGCCCCGCAGCTTATTGAGGCGTTCATCCGCGACGCTTCGAAATCTATTGCTGTTCTGGGTTCCATAAACACAAAACAAGACCCGTTGGATGATGAAGACAAACGTATGTACGACACTCATGTGCATGGAATGAAAAGCGCGCTTGCGAACATTGGGAAACCGGAACTTTCCGCCTTCGCGTCCAAATTGGAACAAGCGGCGCATGACTGGCAAATTGAATTAATAACATCCGAAACACCGGCGTTTCTTGACTCGCTGCGGGCTATAATCGAAGAGCTTGCGCCACAAGAGAAAAACATTCAAACGGCGGACGAAAATCGCTCATATTTGCGTGATCAATTGCTTGTTATAAAAGCGGCGTGCGTCAAGTACGACGAAAGAACCGCGCATGACGCGGCGACACAATTAAGGCAGGAATCATGGTCTCAAGCGACCCAAAAACTGCTCGGCGCAATTTCCGAGTATTTGCTGCACAGCGATTTTGACGAGGTTGTTGATGCGGTGGACAAATTCATTGAATCGGAACAAATTTAAGTTCTCCGCCCGCGTTTCGCCCTATCCGGTCGCAGCTTTTCTGTAAATAGCGAGGCTTTATGGAGAACACGCTTTGCTCTCCTCTCCCTGCCTTCGGCTACGCCGCGAGTGACCACCCTCTCCCGCAAGCGGGGTCTTGCAGACGGCAATTGGGTGCGGGGGAGAGGGCTACCGCGCCGTGATCTACTTCTGCTTGGAAAATAAAGTGTACTCGCTTAAACCGAAAACGCCCTAATCACTCAAGAAAGCTGCCTTCAAATGGTTTGCCATCGGTATTGTAGGTTACGCTGAACACCTTATCCGACAGTTGTTTCTTGAGTGATGGGTTGTCGTTTATCAGTTTGAATAGTTTCAGATTGTCCGTCATCATGCCAAGCATACAGCCTGAAATACGCGGTCGCATTCAGTTCGAGCCTCCTGCTTGTCGGCGTTACGCATAGCGTTTTGGTAGGCTCGATCCCTGGATACCGTTATCGGTATCTGCGCTACCTGCCGTTTTACGTTGTCATCATATTCCCAGTCTGTGAAATAACGGGAGCCGCCTTGCTCCAGACGCTCATCATCCAGCGTGAACCCCTTTTGAATGTATTCGTGCAAACGCTCGGTCGCCCAACGGCGAAAACGGGTCGCAACCTGCGATTGAACCCGGTAACCGATAGCGATAATGATGTCGAGATTGTAATGACCGACCTCGCGTTTTACCTGCCTTTTGCCTTCTGCCTGAACTAACAAGAATTTCTTGTGAGTTGCCGCAGCATCCAGTTCACCGTCCTTGAAGATGCCGTCAATATGCTGACTGACATTCTGTTGCGTGGTGTCGTCAATTTCGGCGATTTGGTTTTGGGTCAGCCAGAGATCATCGTTCTCAAAACGCACAGATACTCTTGTGATCCCGTCTTCATCCTGATACAGGATTACGCTATTTTCATTCTTCTTCATTTGCCAAGCACCTCCTCAAGCAATCCCTCGGTTTCCGCTTCCAACGCCCGGATGTCCGCCACAATCTCCGATAGTTCCCGCAATTCTACCGGCTTGTAAAAGTGCTTCGTAAAGCTGATTTCATAGCCGATTTGCGTCTTGCCCTCGTCCACCCAGGCATCCGGCGCGTAAGGCAGCACCTCCGCCTCGATAAAGGTATCAATGCCTCCGGGATAGTCAAGCGGTATCTGCTCGGTATCAGTCAGTTCCTTGTCCGGTATGAGATTTCCTTTTTTGTCGCGTAGGGGCGAACCTGTGCGTTCGCCCTGCGGGCAGGTACATGGGTTTGCCTCTGCGGATTCGCCGTACTTCGGACGCGGCACCGTCACCTTCCAATATCCAAACGCGCTGTTGGGGAAAATTTTGCTGTGCTCATTCTCCTCAAAATCCAAATACAGTCTTACAACTTGCTCGCGCAACTCCGGCGTCAACCAGCAATTCTTTTGTCCAAGATTCTTTCGGAGCGGAGATTTAAGCGTTGTCGCGTCAATCAACTGGATTTTTCCTCTGCGCCGTGCATCCTTGCGGTTTGACAGCAGCCAAATGAACGTTCCAATGCCGGTGTTATAAAACATGTTGTTGGGCAGCGCAATTATCGCCTCAACAAGGTCGCGCTCAATCATGTAGCGCCGCGCATTGCTCTCGCCCTGCCCCGCGTCGCCCGTAAACAGGGACGAGCCGTTATGCACCTCGGCAATGCGGCTTCCGAGTTCGGTTTGCTCCTTCATCTTGCTGACATTGTTAAGCAAAAACATAAGCTGTCCGTCGCTCACGCGAGGGATCATGGAAAAATTACCCTCTTCGGCGAATGAGGTGACAAAACGCCTGTCAAGAATCCCTTTCTTGCCGCCAAGCCTGTCCGCCTCATTTTTCCATGACTTGCCGTATGGCGGATTCGACAACATAAAATCAAACTGGCGGCTCGGAAAACGATCATCCGACAGTGTGCTGCCATACGCGATATTCTCCGCGCCCTCGCCCTTCAACAGCATATCGGCGCGGGTGATTGCATAGGTTTCAGGGTTTATTTCCTGCCCAAACAGGTTGATGGACACGGTTTTACCGCATCGTTCGGCAAGGTCAAGCAGGCGATCCTGCGAAACGGTAAGCATGCCGCCAGTGCCGCACGCCCCGTCGTAGCAGGAATAAGTAGAGTCCTTGATTTGGTCGGCTATGGGCATGAAGACCAAGTCTGCCATGAGTTCAATCACATCGCGCGGCGTAAAGTGCTCCCCGGCTTCTTCGTTGTTTTCCTCGCTAAAGCGGCGGATCAGCTCCTCAAAGACGATGCCCATCGTGTGGTTGTCGAGCGCGGGAAGCCGAACGCCGCCAAGATCGTCAAGCACAGGATGCGGGCTTAAATTCACGGTAGGCGACACGAATTTCTCTATCACCGCGCCGAGAATATCGGCATCCGCCATCGTGTCAACCTGAACGTGAAATTTGAATTTCTTCAAAATCTCCTGCACATTCGGCGAAAATCCATCCAGATAGGCGGTAAAGTCCTCTCTCAATTTATGCTGATTAGCCCGGTTCGCCAAGTCTTTCAGCCGGAAAGGCGACCAGTTGCAAAAGCTCTGCCCCGCAATGCCGCACAAGGCTTCCATCTGATAGGTAATGCCCGCGCCGTCAAGCATTTTCTTCGTTTTCAGCACTTCTTCCTTGCTACCCTCAAGCACCGTGTCAAGACGACGAATAACGGTCATCGGTAAAATGACATCACGATATTTGCCCCGCACATAGACATTGCGGAGGCAGTCGTCGGCAATACCCCAAATAAAGTTAACAATCGCTTTATAGGCTTGAACGTCCATTTTTCCCTTTCGTTGACTGTGTCGAGGAATCTCCAGCCTTCAGGCAGGGGTGGTTCAAATTCCAAACAACTGATTCTGAGAATGTTTTTACCGCCGCTATAATACGATATTTTTCTCCGGGATATTCATGATGAAAAAATTTGCTTGGCTGATTGTTGCGGTTGCCCTGTCTGTCGGCGTCGCGTCAGGAAAAGACGGTCTGAAAATAGAACATTGGCAAAGCGGGGCGGGCGTGAAAGTGTTGTTCGTCGAAAGCTCCGCCTTGCCGATTCTGGATGTACGCCTGGATTTTGCCGCAGGCTCGATATTCGAGTCGGCGGACAAGGCTGGTCTTGCCGCTCTTACCAACGTCATGTTAAATCTTGGCGCGGGCGATTTGTCCGAGGCTGAAATAAGCAACCGTCTGGCGGATGTGGGGGCGCTTCTGTCCACTCATGTGACCGGCGATTCTGCCGGTCTTTCCCTGCGCGTTCTCTCAACGCCGGAAAAACAGGAAGCGGCGCTGGAAGTCTTCACGCATATTCTGGCCAGTCCGCGCTTTGAGGCGGACATTTTCGAGCGGGAACAGGCGCGCGTCATCGCCCGCCTGAAAGACAGCCTGACAAGGCCGGGCACATTGGCGACACGTGCCCTGACCGCCGCGCTGTATCCCGATCATCCCTACGGCTTTCTCCCGACTCCGGAAAATCTGGCGGATATTTCGGTCGAGGACGCGCGTCAATTCTGGCGGCGACATTACATTGCCGAAGGCACGGTTCTTTCCATTGTAGGCGACCTGGACAGGGCAGGCGCAGAGGCGCTCGCGGAACGTTTGAGCGAGGCATTGCCGACGGGCAAGGCTCCGACTCTGCCGGAACCTCCCCATGTCATGCAACCAATCCGGCAATCGGCAAGGCAGGAAATACGTATCCCGCATCCGGCAAGCCAGGCGCATATCTATCTGGGAACGGTCGCCATTGCCAGAGACGACCCGGATTTCTTCCCGGTAGTGGTCGGCAATTACATTCTGGGCGGCGGCTTTGTTTCCCGGTTGATGGGCGAAGTCCGGGAAAAATCAGGCTATGCCTATAGCGTCTACAGCAATTTTTCTCCGCAGAAGCAGGCAGGACCGTTTGAAATAGTGCTGGAAACCAGAAAGGAACAGGCGGATGACGCGCTGGAGCTAACCCTGAATATCCTATCCGATTTTCTCGACAAGGGGCCGACGGCGGCTGAAGTAGCCGCCGCCAAAGCCTATCTCTCCGGCAGTTTTCCGCTTAGGCTTGATAGCAACAGGAAAATTTTGGGACAGGTCGCCGCAATCGGAGTCTACGACCTGCCGCTCGATTATCTGGCAGAGTATCGAAAGCATGTTGAAGCGGTGCGAATTGCGGACATTCGCGCCGCCTTCTCGCGCCATGTCGACATGGAAAGACTGGTCACCGTGGTTGTGGGCGCAGCGGCGGCGCAAGAGCCGGAAGCAGGCGAGGAACATGCAATATCGGAACCATGAATCAGGTTCGTATCATCGGCGGGCTTTGGCGCAGCCGTCTGCTCAACTTTCCCGATGGCGAAGGTTTGCGCCCAACTCCGGACCGGGTGCGTGAAACCTTGTTCAACTGGCTGGGGCAGGATTTGAGCGGAAAATTCTGCCTTGACCTTTTTGCGGGCGCGGGCGCGTTGGGTTTTGAGGCGGCATCCAGAGGCGCGGCAAAGGTTGTGCTGGTGGATCACGCGAAAAGCGTCGTCCGAGCCTTGCGTAAAAATGTTGACATGTATGAAGCGTCCAACATAGTGGAAATTGTGGCGATGGATGCGTTAAAATACCCGTCTTTTCACGAGGCATCCGGGCGAAAACGCTTTGATGTCATGTTTTTGGATCCGCCCTACCGGCAAGACTGGCTAATCCGTCTGGAGCCTTGGCTTTCCGGCCTTTTGGAGCCTGACGCGGTCATTTACGCGGAAGCTGAATTTCCCGTTGCCGCGTTGGGACGCTGGCAAACAGCGCGACAAGGCCGAGCCGGACAGGTCTATTTTCATTTACTGCGTCAGGAGCAACTTGCTTGAACATTTCTTCTTCCCTTGATGAGCGGATTGCCGTTTATCCGGGCACATTCGACCCGATCACGCGCGGGCATGAGGATTTGGTTCGACGCGCGGCGCGGATTTTTGACAAAATTGTGCTGGCGGTGGCGGAAAGTCCGGCCAAGACGCCTTTTTTCCCGCTGGAAGAACGGGTGACGATGGCGAGGGAAGTGCTTGCCGACCTGCCCGGAGTGGAAGTTTGCGGCTTTAATGGTTTGCTGGTGCGCTTCGCGGCTGAAAAGGGCGCAAAGGTTATAATTCGCGGCTTGCGGGCGGTGTCTGATTTTGAATACGAATTCCAGTTGGCGGGCATGAACTGTCAGCTTTACCCGGATGTGGATACTGTCTTTTTGACGCCGGGCGAACAGCACATGTTCATTTCCGCTTCGATTGTGCGCGAAATTGCCCGTTTAGGGGGCGATGTGCAAAAGTTCGTGCAACCTTCGGTTGCCGAGCGGATGAAGCGACGGCATGGACTTGTCGCGTCCTGATTTTTTCAACCAAACCCCTTACAGGAAAGGATATTCCAATGGCCTTGAAAATTACCGATGAATGTATCAATTGCTCCGTTTGCGAGCCGGAATGCCCGAATGAGGCGATTTACATGGGCGAGGAAATTTATGAGATTGACCCCGCCAAATGCACCGAGTGCGTAGGCCACTATGACGAGCCGCAATGCGTTCTGGTTTGTCCGGTGGATTGCGTCCCGAAAGACCCGGCGCATGAAGAAAGCCAGGAAGAATTATTTGCGAAATTCGAGAGACTGACGAAAAAAGGCTAGTCTGGCTTTTTCCGGGCTTATGTCCGGGAGTTTTTCTCGTTTTTCGTAAAAAAGATCATGGAAAGTTTGCTGGCAATCGAAGGGGGCGAAGCATTGCTGCGGGCAATGGTCGGGCAGGTAAGGCCGGACAATCCCGATGACATCGAAAGGGCTACCCGCAGTCTTCTTCTGCTTGCCGAGGCGTTAAAGGGCAGCGTGGTGCTGCGCGTGCGTACGCGCCGTGCGTTGGCGGAACTTTTTGAGGTACGCCGCGCCGGTTCGCTCTACATGAATTTTGGCATTCTGCCGAGTACCGGATTTTTTTCGGAGTCATGGCGGCGAATCGCGCATAGTCTGCTGCCGGTGGAGAAGAATCAGGACGAATTTCTGGGAGACATGCTGCAAAGCCTGTTTGATCGCAATACGGATGAAATCTGGGTTGAAGGGATAGAAGACGAAGCATGGATTGAGTTTCTTCATGCGCTGCGTCTTGAAGAGGATTTGCCGGATGCCGACGAGAAGGGAACGGCTCTGCCCAAGGGGCTTTCCGCGATTCTGCACAGTCTTTGGATTATCTCCTACAGGATCGCGGCAATGGGGTTTGAGCCGGAATTGCTGCGGCTGGAGAATTCGGGCGATCGGGTGGAAGAAATGGCGAATTCGCCGTTCTTTGTCCAGAATCTTGAAACCCGCGCCTTTGTGGAATGTTGCATGCACCGTTGGCAGGACGCCGAAGCCATAAGCGACGATGAAAAACAGCTGCTGGTTCTTTTCGACCAATGCCGGGACGCGGTAGAACGGATTCGCCGCCGTTCCATGCAGGCGGGAACCAGTCTGCCGCTGACGTATCGGCTGCAATATATGCGCGATCATTTGAAGCGGGGGGAGCAGTTGGCGATAATTGCCGGCGAATTGTTGCGGGAAAATAGCGGTCGCACTGCTTATCCGGCAATGGTCGCTCTTTTTAAGAATCTGGTTTTTGCATCATGCCGGAAGAATGACCTCGTTAATTTCTGGCAGCGCAATCTGGGAATGACCGCGCGTAGGGTGACGGAATACGCGGGCAAGGCGGGCGAACAATACATCACCGAGACGCGAAGCGAATATTTCTCAATGGCTCGCGCCGCCCTTGGCGCGGGCGCGTGTATCGGGATAATCGCTTTTATCAAGCTCCTGCTGCATGGCGCAAATTTCGCGCCCTTGAATGAAATGCTGGTCTATGGGCTTAATTACGGCCTTGGCTTCATGTTCATCTACATCTTTGGCTTCACCATCGCCACCAAACAGCCGGCGATGACGGCCAATGCCATTGCCGCTTCGATTGGTGAGGCAAAGGGCAAGGTGCGCGATCTGGAAAATCTGGTCACTCTGGTTGCGCGCACCACCCGCAGCCAGCTTGTCGCCATTCTCGGCAATGTGGTGATGGCGATTCCGGTGGCGATTTCGGTCAGTCTTCTTTGGTTGCTGGCGTTCAGGGATTCGGCCATTTCTGTTGATGAAGCGGAATATCTGCTGGCTTCGCACCATCTCTTTTTGTCCGGTTCCCTGTTTTTTGCCGCTGTTGCTGGCGTTTGTCTTTTTCTGTCGGGCTTGATTGCCGGGTATTTCGACAATCATGCCGCCTATCACCGCGTTCCGCAGCGTATCCGCCAGCTTTCCTGGGCTTTGCGTTATTTTGGCGAGCGGCGGGTCGGAAATTTTGCCGATTATGTGGAGCATAACCTGGGGGCGCTTGCCGGAAATTTTCTCTTTGGCTTTCTGTTGGCGCTCGCTTGGGGAATTGGCATGTTGCTTGGACTGCCGCTGGACATTCGCCATGTCGCTTTTTCATCGGCCTATCTGGGCTATGCGCTTGCGGCCTATGATTTTTCCCCGCCGCTCGCGGCCTTTGTCTGGGCTACGGCTGGCGTGATTGGCATTGGCTTTTTCAATCTGGTAATTAGTTTTACCCTTGCCTTGATTGTTGCGCTACGCGCCCGCGGGGTGACTTTCTCCCAGGGCAATCAGTTTTTGCGCGGGCTTTTCAGACGCTTTTTCACGCGCCCCGGCGAATTTTTCCTGCCGCCTAAAAATGGGACTGAGAAGGCATAGCGGGTATCGGTTTGCAGTATGAGGTGAAGGAGCGCGCCCCCCAAAATTGAAACGGATATTATACGATTCACGTAAATAATTACGCTGCTGGCATTATAGCAGTTCGTACAAGGACATTTGTTCAGCAAAGAGCGCTGTACTCGTTCGATGTCACTTTATCTACGAGAGCTACTTTAATTTCAGTGGTGGCGTCAAGCCGGATTTTCTCTCCGAATGTGGCATAAACTAGAGCGTGTCGTCAATAGTTTTTATAATTTCTGAATGTTTGGCAAACAGGAGAGCATCTTATGGAACAGGCACACAGACGGCACGGCATATCCGATACAGTCTGGCAGACTTTGGAACCTCATCTGCCGGGTCGTAAAGGAACCTGGTGAGGCAATGCCCGCGACAATCGCAGATTTATCAATGCGGCGGATTCTAAGCACAGGCGCGTCGTGGCGGGATTTGCCGCTGGACTACGGTGATTGGAAGAACACGCATCGCCGTTTTTCCCGGTGGCGGGAC
>Ga0099364_10009191_pt1 | contig 13748 bp, 15 predicted proteins | sample TergutTh196P3_FD_73070 | JGI IMG/M metagenome (GOLD analysis project Ga0099364, IMG submission 73070) | Microcerotermes parvus P3 segment gut microbial communities from Pointe-Noire, Republic of the Congo - Th196 P3 | ecosystem: Host-associated > Arthropoda: Insects > Digestive system > Gut ...
AAAAAAAGATTGTGCAAGTTTTCATCCCCGGCGAGATGAAAAGTTCACAATGTTTTTTTGCGGCACTTGACGGCCTGATTTTTCAATTTTACATTAAATACTTTTCGCCAGAAAAGTTACCCGCAAGGGAAACCATATGATGATTCGCCGATGGCGCACAGGAGGAAAGCGCAGTAACGGAAGGCAGTGCAGCTTAACATCAAGCCCCCGTCCAACGCATTAAAAGATCCTCGCGGGGATCACCACGCACAAACACGTCCAACGTCCTAAGTAAAAAACCCACCGGCATAAGAATAACTACTGCCGGTGGATTTTATCGTAATACTCGAACCGCCTTTTTTTCTGGAGCTTAGGGCGGTAGTAATATTCAATCAGGTCTTTAAGATGCTCCTTAACCGGAATCCCGATCTTTTCGGCGTCTTCCTTGATGAACTCGTATATCTCTTTGTCTATGCTTACAAGTTTATGCACTACTTTAACATCTCCTGTATAATTCTCATCTTTGTCCATAATATCTTTCAGAAGAAGAGAAACATATTTTCTTTTGGTTAGATTATTGTTTTTGGAATTGTATTTAATATACTTGTAAACTTTGGTTGGGATAAATAGGTAAAGGCCTACATGTTTACCTGTAATATATAAAGGAAAGATAAGCATTAATATAAGTATGATAATAGTGAGGTTCATAAAACACCGTTAAACTATTGCTTGGAGAATTCAATATATTTTTTAAGCATAAGACGTATCTGATTAGAGACGGTACGGTCGTTAATATTAGCAAGATTCTTGATTTCTTCGTAAAGCCAAACAGGCAGTTTAAGACTTATCTGAAATATATCTTCTTTATCATTAGGCATATTAAACACCCCTAAAGAAAATACTAACAAATATAAAAATATTTGTCAAATTATATTGACATATTATGTAATACAAGGTATTATGATAAATAATATAAAACATCACAAAGTAATATTAAAAAGGTGATATAAAATGATACGGAAACCGCACACAAAATGCATAAGGCTGACGGATGAAATATATGAGGAAATAATAAAGCATGACGGGCGAACATTCAGCGAAAAGCTATCAATGCTGGTTGAAGAATATGCATTAAAAAAGGATAGGCTTGAAGATGAAATAAAAAAGATGAGCGAAGAAAAGAGAGAGATAAGAGGAAAGATAATAAAGTATGCGCTAAAGCTAAGAAAAATGAAGATAATAGAGGGATACATAAACAGGGCGGAAAGGGAGATAATCGAGGAAAACAACGAGGAAATATACATGGCAATAAGCGAAGCGAATAAACTTGAGCTGCTGAAAGAAGCAAGGCAGCCTGTTTAAATAAAAGGAAAGGAGGAAAAACAAGTGGAAGCATTGGTTGTAGGGATTAAAAAGCTGGATTTCAAAACGGACGGCGGGGAACAGGTAAAAAGAACTATATGGTATCTAAACCTCGAGGAAGAAAACGTGGAAGGCTACGCGATCGATCAGACATCATGGAACGAGATAACTGACGGGAAACCTCCTGCAATTGCGGTAGGGGAATTAGTAGAAGTGAATTACAACAAGCGCGGAAAGCTGATGATGGCAAAGAAGAAATAGGAATAAAGGCTGTGCGAAAGCATGGCCTTTAAATAAAGGGCGGAACATGAAAAAGACGGCTATAGCAGTAACCATACTGATAATAATACTGACAGCGCTGACAGCGATGCAGGAACCTGCTGAAGCGTACCCGATAGTATGCGTACAGTGCGGCTATGACATAAGCGACTGCATATGTTTAGGGATACCGAAAATATGCAGCATATGCGGGCTGAACGCGCTGCAGTGCACATGCATAACACTGCCGCTGATATGCGACATATGCGGGCAAAGCATAAAGAACTGCATATGCCTGGGAAAGCCGTTAACATGCGCGGTATGCGGGCTTAACGTGCTGCAGTGCACATGCACGACGCAGCCGGCAACATGCAGCATATGCGGGGAGTATTTAAGGGACTGCACATGCCTGACATGGCCAAGGACGTGCGCAATATGCGGGCTGAACATAAGGCAGTGCGTATGCATCACAATACCAGAAATATGCGCTGAATGCGGATATGAGGAATGCATATGCGAAGACGAAGAAGAGGAAACGGCAACGGATCTAAAAGCGATAGAAGAAAAGCTTGACACGCTGATAATGGCAATGGGAATATCGATAGGAGCGGCAATAGGGGGGGCATTCTTAAGCCAGTGGAAACCGGGGGTATGACATGGAAATGCTGATAGCGAGCATAAGCGCAGGGTTCGGAATAACGGTGCTGATAGGGCTGATGATATGGGGGATAACGGCGGCGATAAGAATATTCTGGGAAGCGACAAAAAAATGATGTGAACTTTGGCCAAAAGTAACATAAATAAGCGGCGAAAGCGGCAAAGAAAGGGGGGACAGGGAATGAAGAAGAAAATAGCGGTAATGATAGCAATAGTATTGACCATGGGGATGACGTTAGGCATAACGGCAATGGCGAACACAGCGACGACAACAGAGCTGATGGGCGAGGCATTTACAGGAGTGTCGAACGACATAATCGGGGTAATACTAATAGTGCTGCCGATAGCACTGGGGATACTGGCGCTGGTAATGGCTATCAGGTTCGGGATAAGGTTCTTCAAGAACATGACACAAGGCGCAGGATAATAAAAAAGGGAGGGGAAACCCTCCCGAATTAAAAGGAAACAGCTGTGAGTTATGCAAAAAAAATAAAGGCCTACATACTGGCCTGCGTAATAATAGCATTAAATACAATAACCCCGGCGGCAAGAGCGGATGAACCGGAGCCGACACCGACGCCGGAGCCGCCGCCGTATGTAGGAGGGGGCGTAACGGTGGTGCCGCCGATGATACCGGAGGTCACGATAGCGATAGACGAGAACCTGACGGAAGAAGCGATAAGACGGCACCTGCAGGAGATAGAGAACTTCAGGAAGCAACAGGCACTGGGAAGAAAAGCGGCATCGTACCCGGCAGGATCACCTCAGAGACAGGCGGCGCAGCAGATACAGCAGAACATAAACAGGCAGTACACGACGCAGCAGCTGGAAACACTGGCAGCAAACCAAACGCTGCTGCAGCTTGCAGGCGTGGGGCTGTCGTTAGTAGACTGGGGGGCTATATGGGATGCAGTGTTCGATAACGAGGAATTAATGCAAGAATACATAAATACGGGAAACCTGATAGACGATGTAATAGTAAACTTTACACTAATAGGTCCGATGTACAATGAAATGCTAAGTGCGGCGCGGGCAAGGACTGAAATAACAGGGCCACTACCGGCGGATCAGTTCTTGCAAAGCGTATGGAGGGACATTAATTATATAGTGGAGCTATACCCGGAGGGACTCGAAGCGCTGAACAGGTGGATGAAAGAAACGTTCGGCGAGACTGAAGGCCCTCAGACGCTGCCGGAAATAGATATAATAATGACGGGGATATGGAAAAACGCAAGGGTGGAACAAGTATACAGCGACAGAATAGATTACAGCTTACCTTACGGTATAGAATTTGATTATTTTCATTGGCGCGCAGGATGGCAGAATATGAGTATATGGGTACCAGAGGGAGTGCACAGGCTGCAGGTGAGAATATACGATAGTCAATTGATGATAAAACAGGGGCAATTCTGGAGAAATAATAGTTGGCAAAATTATGGTGCAACATATGATAACAGAACATGGTTCAGTATATATAACGAATACTGGACGGTAGGGCAAAAAAGCGTAAATATGGCAATACACGGATCGAATAACAGATCATACCCGTCGCCAACGACATGGTGGGGCATACCGATACAGGACATAAACAACCAGACAGGGCATGTGGAGCGGTTCATAGACTTCATGAAAACGCCTGACGCGGAGGAAAGGCGGGTCCCGGTGCCGCTGCCAAACCCAGACCTGAGCTACAGGGATCAGCTTGAGGACTACATAGACAGGCTCGGGCCGGTGATAATACCTCACCTAGACCCAGATCTTGACCTGGACCCGGGGACAGAGCCGGGGGACGGGGACCCGGGAACGGAACCGACGACGCCGCCGACACACCCGCCGGGACAGAACGCGCCGCCGGCAAGCTTCGCGATGTTCCCGTTCTGCATACCATGGGACGTACATGCCGCATTCAGGGCAATGTCTGCGACACCGGCAGAGCCAAGGTTTGAGATAAACATATTCCCGCAGGATATGCAGGCAAGATACGGAATGACATTATCGCCGATAATAATAGATTTCACGCATTTCAACACGGTAAGGGTAATAACAAGGAACCTGATGCTTGCGCTGTTTGTGATAGGGATGATAACGGTGACAAGAAGATACATATGGACAGGAGGCGGTTAAATGATATCGTTTACAACAGAAGGCGAGCTGCTGCCTGTAGGGGAATGGACGCAGCAGGGCCAGGAAGCGATAGAAATAGGCTGGGGATGCCCGCTGCACGGGCCGATACAGAACATAAGCTCCGGAGTGGGGAACCAGGTACTGGGATGGGTTAACTATTTCCTGCCGATAAGCGAAATGGCGGCCATGCTGGTAGCATGGACGATAGCGATAGGGCTGTACTATGCCGGAAGCGTAGTGCTGAGATGGCTGAAGGTGGTATCATGATCGAACTGTACAGCGGAACGCCCGGAAGCGGCAAAAGCCTGAACCTCGCAAGGACGATGCTGTTCTCGCTGAGGACGCAGAAAAGGAACGTGATAACGAACACGCCGATAAACATGGAAATGGTAAACAAAAACGGAAAAATAAGGACAGGGGAATATATATACAAGAAGAACGACGAACTTACGGTGGATTTTTTAATAGATTACGCAAGGAGCAAGCATAAGGCAGGCCGGGAAGGCCAGACGCTGATAGTGATAGACGAATGCGCGATAATGTTCAACAGCCGGGAATACGGGCAGTTTGACCGTAAAGCGTGGATAAATTTCTTCATGACACACAGGCATTTCGGCTATGACGTGATACTCGTCAGCCAGCACGACAGGCTGATAGACAGGCAGATAAGGGCGTTCATCGAGTACAACGTAGTGCACAGGAAAGCAAATAACTTCCGGACGATCGGAATGATAATAACAATATTAAGGATAAAACTTTTCGTGGCGGTACGAATGTGGTATGCAATAAGGCTTAAATGCGACGCTACAATGTTTATATACAGAAAAAAATACTCAAACCTGTATGACACAATGATGTTATTCGGGGAACACGGCCACGGAAACAGAATAACAGCGGAAAACGAGGAAGAACAAGGGACGAGCGCAGACGGCGGAGACGATCCGGAAGAAGCCCCGGCCGGGGGAATGAGCGCAGCGAAAGGGGGACCCGGCCGGGGATGCGGAGGAGCGGCGGAGCAAGTCAGCGTAAGGGACATGGTGATGAGGAGACTGGAAAATGTAATACATGGAAAAAAGCCGGAAGATCCGATCGGGCGCGTCGACAAAAGCAACGTAATACAAAAGAGGATAGGAAAAAATTACAGGCTTGCAGCAGCGCCGCATATATATGAAAAGCACGCAAAACAGAAAATAACGATGTACAAAGGCGGAAAAAGAAAGCTGTATTTGAAGATGGGTGACGAAATGGCAGAAATAATAAAAGAAAGCGGAATAGGGGAATTTGATTTGATAACATCTGTGCCGATGACGGAAAACAAAAGATCACAGAGGGGATACGATCAATCGAAGCTGCTGGCAATGAGGATATCCGAGATAACAGGGATAGAGTACAGGGAAACGATGCAAAAAAATGAAACGGAACAGCAGAAGACATTAACGCTTAAAGAAAGACAGAAAAACGTAAAAGGCGCATACAAAGCGATTAAAGAAATAGATCTGAAAGGCAAGACAGTAGTGCTTGTGGATGACGTGATAAAGACAGGAAGCACGGTTGAGGAATGCAGCAGGGAAATGCTGAAAGACGGTGCGTACAAAGTATACTGTATTGCATATGCAATAGGCAAAATGAGTTAAAAGGAACGAAGCCCCCCCGCGCTAACAGGGGGGTAGAACGTACAAAGGGGGATTTATCATGGCTGAAGATAAGTCTGTGATAATATACGACTGGGTGTCGATATCATTCAAAAAGCACAAGCCTGCTGATATAATAAACCTGCTGGGCCTAGAATCGCTGAGCTTTCAAGAAATAAAAGGCGCTCACGGCTACCGTGACAGGTTTTACTGCGACTGCATATCAATACATTACAACGGACGTGAGGATATGGGCACATGGCTTGAAATGTCGGGTAAAGGTTGCAGGGTATTCGAGAAGTTCGGAAACGGCGATTATGACAGGCTCTTAGGGATGTGCATGATCCCTGACAATAAAATGAATCTGACAAGGCTTGACATAGCGTTTGATGATTATGACGGGCTGCTGGATATAGACAGGATATGCGACGACACTAAAGACGGCAACGTTGTAACAAGATTCCATGAAACTTCGTGGAGCGTTTTTTACACCGGAAAAGGAAACAGCGTATTGCTCGGGAGCAGAAAGAGCGAAATATTGATAAGGATATACGACAAAGCTGCCGAACAGGGAATAAAAGATAAGCACTGGATAAGGACGGAACTGCAGCTCCGTAATGACAGGGCATACGGTTTTGTCAAGGCCGCTGATACTGTCAGGGGCATCGGCGATAGATTCCGGGCGGTGTTAAGCAATTACGTTAGGTATGTAGTACCGGGAGAAGACAGCAATAAAAGACGGTGGGAAATTACGGAATACTGGGATGATCTGCTGCAGGCAGCGAAAGCGATATCAATATACCATAAGCCGGAAATTGAACTGACGTATGAAAAACTGGAAAATTATGTGGTAAGGCAATGCGGAAACGCTATAGCGGCATATATAAAGCTGAGGGACATAACAGGTTTTGTCGAAGAGATAAACGGCAGAAACATAAAGCCGAACCCAAAATATGATGACCTGGTTAAAAAGATGATGATAGAGCCGGCTCCGAGGGTTGCAACACCGGAGGATCAGTACAACGACGGATACGAAGAGGTAATGTACAAGGTGTTCGGCGATTACGACGAGCGGCCGTTTTGGAGCCTAAGGGAGCATGAAGAATGGGAAAAGAACATAGGAAAGAAAGAATATAAGATAGTCCGGGATCTGTCGGGCAAAAGATGGCTGAAATGCGAGGAATGCGGGTTTATAAAACGGGAGAACGAATGCAGTCGCCTGGGATCGGAGCTTGGCGTAAACTACGGGCTGTGTAGAGATTGCGAAGCGGAAAAACGCCTTCCACGGATTGAACAAAAACTTTATTTTGTTCATCTATGTGTTGACATTGCATTACAGTGATGATAAAGTGTATACGGCTTCTGCCGCGTGTTGCCCGCTTTCGTTGGCGCTGCCTTTTTGGGTAAAATTATTACGGAGGTTATGCAAATGGATTATAGGACCGGCTCCCCGGAAATTCTTCGTGAGTTTCTGTTTTACCATGAAACGGTAAAAGGACATTCTCAGAAAACCATAAACGAATACTTCCTTGACCTGCGCATGTTTTTCCGTTTTCTGAAAATCCATAAAAACCTCATACCGCGCGGCACGCCTTTTGATGAGATACCGATAATGGACGTGGATCGCGAACTCATCAGTTCCGTCACCGTTACCGACGTGTATGAGTACCTCGTGTTTCTTTCGCGGGACAGGCCGAAGCGCCAAAACAGCCGTTACACGGAATACGGCCTGAGCGCAACCTCGCGCGCCCGAAAGATCGCGGTCATAAGATCCTATTATAAGTACCTCACGCTGAAATCAAGCATTGGGAATAGGCTGGAAAAGAACCCGGTCGCCGACCTTGATTCCCCAAAGACCCGAAAAACCCTCCCCCGTTTTCTGAGCCTGGACGAAAGCGTCAGGTTGCTCGACGGAGTCGGCGGGCAAAACCGTGAACGCGACCTATGTATATTAGTAATATTCCTAAACTGCGGACTGCGGATATCCGAAGTAGTCGGGCTTGATATAAGCGACATACGCGAAGACTCATTAAGAGTTCTTGGTAAAGGCAACAAGGAGCGCATAGTCTATTTAAACGACTCATGCGCTGAAGCTCTCAATGCATACCTCGCGGTACGCAAGAACATCCAGCCTCTTGACAAACGCGCCCTTTTCCTTTCCAGCCGCCGCACGCGTATAAGCAAATCGACCGTGCATAACCTCGTGAAAAAACACCTGCTGGCTTCCGGGCTTGACAGCTCAAGGTATTCTTCGCACAAATTACGTCACACCGCAGCTACACTGATGCTGAAAAGCGGCGTGGATGTCAGGACGCTCCAGGAACTGCTCGGACATGAACATCTTAACACAACGCAGATTTACACCCACGTCGAAAGCGAAAGCCTGCGTGACGCAGCCATGCGCACTCCCCTGTCGGCTTATAAAAAAGACAGGTGATTTCTCAGCTCAGGTGCTGTGCAGTCCGTGTCTGTAAAAGGCGTATTGTGCGCCTACGTTCGGTCAGTTCCTGTCTTTTAACCGGAATTCCCTCACATAGCCGCTGGGCACGCCTTTTACAGACACTACCTTATTAGGCAAATCGAACAGGGGTTCTCAGCATGTACAAAAATTAAATTCCCTTGAACTTAAAGCTGAAGCAAAGCTTTTCATCCGCCGGCAGGAGGTACTCCTCGTGGGTCATGGCGCCCCAGCTATTGTCGCCGGCTATGCCCATTTGACGCAGGTTCGCCCTGACCACCGTGTAATGCGGCTGCGGGAGCTCGTAGCCGTGCATGGCGTTTTCCAGCTCGTGCGGGGTGTAAGGCAACGCCGAAAATTCCATTTCGGTATCCGATGTGAAGATAAATCCCCTGCCCTTGCTGTCGGTCAGCTTGGCGTATCTCACCCCGGTTTTGTTCCCGCATTCCTGCGGCACCAGATATTTCGCCATATTGTCCGAAACTTTATTGCGGTAGATGCCAAGCCTTGCCCCGGTCACGCGGTCTTGATAGCTCTCCTCCGGGCCAAGCCCGTACCATTCGAGGTTCTCATAGTCCGCGTCCAGCTTGAAAATCATGCCAAACTCAGGCATCGGCGGCAGCCCTCTGGGGTGGCAGGCTAAGTCCGTCTGTACGGTTCCGTCGCCTGTCACCGTGTACTTTACCGTACACTCGGCAGGCGGCGACGTGGGGAGGTGATATGTGAACGTGACAGCCGCGCTGTCGCCTGTTTCCTCCAGAACCGGGTTTTGCGGTATATCCTCCAAGCCTAGGTGGTGCGCCAGGAACTGCACGGGCACTGAGTACAGGCTTGCGATTTTCCACTGCGCGTAGCGTGCGGGCATGAAGTTTCCGATGTCATTGTCCACCGGGGCGCGCCAGAAGTTCGGCATTGGGATCTTTTGAATCATCTCGCGCCCGCCGTAATTATAAGACGCGAGCCCTCCTTTCCCCTTGGAGAATATGACGTTGAAATGCTCTCCTGCCATGCCTATGTTCTGTACGCCTCGGATTACCTTTAGCGGCTCGGCGCACATGACTGCAGGGGCCTGCTTACGCACCGTATGCTGCCCGAAAGCAACTTCATGCCCGCGCCCGGCCCAGGCTGTATCGCATTTCAGGCGGAATGAAACGGTAATGGCGTACTCGCCCGGCACGTCGGGAATGCTCAGCGGCATCGAGTACTCCGCGCTCGACAGAGGCGGGACGTCTGTATCGATGCTGCCGCTGCCAATTGCAACACCGCCGCGTTCGAGCAGAACCGTGCAGTCGTATTCGGAGGTCGGCGTAAACAGGTTTTTATTGCGTATTTTTACTGTGCCGTCCGTCACGTCCAAGGAGATGCCCTGATAGTTAAATTTTACCGTCTGCAGCTTCGGCGAAGGCTTCCTGTCTGCATAGACTATGCCGTTGCCGGAGAAGTTGTAGTCGCAGGGGCGGTCGCCGAAATCCCCGCCGTATGCCTGGAACTCATTGCCGTAGCGGTCTTTCTTCGCAAGGCTCTGGTCAATGAAATCCCATATGAACCCGCCCTGGTACAAGGGTTCGCGCGACATAAGCTCGACATACTTGTGCATAGCGCCGCCGGAGTTCCCCATTGTGTGGACGTACTCGCATAAAATCATCGGCTTGTCGCGGTTGTCTTTCAGGAATTCCTCAAGCTGCGATGCGGGGGTGTACATCTGGGTATAGATGTCCGTGGAGTCCGGGTAGCGCGGGTCCCAGTGCACGCCTTCGTAATGCACAAGGCGCGTATCGTCAAGCGAGCGGAAACACTGCGCCATCTCAAGAATGTACTTGCCCCCGTAGGATTCGTTCCCAAGCGACCAGATCAGGACGCATGGATGATTCTTGTCGCGCCCGTACAGGCTTTTCACGCGGTCGAGCACGATGTCGCGCCAAAGGAGGTTATCCCCGGGAAGCGCGGCATCCAAGCCATGGCCCTGCGATACGGCGTCCCATCTGCTGTGGGACTCAAGGTTTACCTCGTCTATAACATACAGCCCGTAACGGTCGCACAGCTCGTAAAAATACGGATGGTTCGGGTAATGGGAGGTGCGGACGGCGTTTATGTTGTTTCGCTTCATTGTTATTACGTCATGCTTCATCTGTTCTTTCGTCAGCGCCCGGCCGCTGCGGCAGCAAAACTCATGCCTGTTGGTCCCGTAAAACTCAATCCGCCTGCCGTTGATATGCATTACCTTGTCAATAATCTCAAACCGGCGGAAACCTATGTCCTGCACGATTACTTCCTGCAGTTCCCCTGAGCTTCCGCTGACCCTGATTTCAAGCCGGTAGAGGTTTGGCTTCTCGGCGCTCCACAGCAGCGGCGACTTTACAGGCAAAATTGCCTGCCCGCCGCATTTCAGCGCGACGGCGGCGGATGCGGCTTCCCGGCCTCCCTCAAGCAGGCGCGCTTCTATGCCGCCCTCCGCGCTTTTCGTGAAAAACGTCAGCCGCAGTTCGGCTTCGGCGCAACCCGCCTCCAAGCGGGCTTCTGTTTTTATATCCCAAATATGCACCTTAGGGACGGTAAAGAGGAACACATCGCGGAAGATGCCGGAAAAGCGGAAGAAATCCTGATCCTCAATCCAGCTCCCCGCCGTGAACTTGAAAACCTGTACGGCCAGCTTGTTTACCCCGTCTTTGAGATAAGGCGTAAGCTCAAACTCCGAAGGCGTAAAGCCGTCGAGACCGTATCCAACATACCGTCCGTTGAGCCATAGCGCAAAGCCGCTTTCAACGCCCTGGAATGATATGAACAGCTCCTCCCCTTGCATCGCGTCAGGCAGCGTGAAGTGTTTTACATAGCTCGCCACGGGGTTAAATCCCTCAGGGATCTCCCCGGGCTCTATCTGCTCGCTGCTGTCCCAAGGGTATTGAACATTCACATACTGCGGTATATCATAACCCTGGAGCTGAATATGCCCCGGCACCGTTATATCCTCCCAGCATCTGCAGTCGAAACCCGGCTGCTCAAAACCGTTAGGGGCGAGAGCGTAGTTCCTGGCATAGCTGAACTTCCACAGCCCGTTCAGGCTATGTGTAAAACCGCTCTCCCCTGCCTCAGCTTCCGCTTCGCTGCGGTAATACTTATGGTCCGAGCGCGGGTCCAGCCGGTTCTCACGGAAGAAACCCGGGTCTTTTATCCTGTCGTAATCAAACTTCATGGCAAACTAAACTTCGGTTTTCCATAACCCATGGAGATTGCAGTATGCGTATACCGCTACAGGTTTGTCGTCGTCGAAGCAGAACGTAACTTTAGGCTCCGCCCCGATATCCAGGCATTTCCTCTGGCCGCCGTTCTCGGTTTCCACATACACAAACGTGATATGGTGCCCTTCTTCCATCGGATGAAAGGTGCTTCCGACCTGTACGCTGATGCTGCTGCCTGACGCGGCGATGGCCGGGAGATGCTTCTCTGTGCTTGCTTCCTCCGTGTTCGGGACCAGCAAAGTCATTTCCTGGCCGCAGCATACAAGCGGCACGCTCTCGTCTTTGATAATCCCGATTAAGTTCCCGCAGATTTTACATAGCAAAAATTTCTGATTGCAGCGCATGTCATTACCTCCTAAAAAAAGTTACGGTCATTATACGTCCTGCTATGCGTCATTGTCAATGAACAGGGCGTGACGTAAATGTAAATATTTTACAGTTCAGAAGCGCCTATATTGAAAAATGTATTCAATATATTCAAAAACACTAATGTTATTAATAAAAAATGCCGATAACTGTAGCAAGGATATTTTGAAAGGATGATAACATTGATTGCTGCCGGGATTACGAACGTTGAACCGACCGTAAGCCAGTACCCGATGACGGGGCCTGCCGCGACGACCGCAAATGTCCGCGACGTCATAGACGCGGCTTCGATGCAGAATCTTGACATTACGCAGATAGAAATAGGCAACGGCGCCGCTCGGCTTATAGCCGAGATGGCAGCCGTCACCGGCGTAGGCGCAAAAGTCGACGTATACGCCTGACTCAAAGATACTTCCTCAGCGCCTGCAGTATTTTGGCGATGTCCAGCGGCTTGCCGATGTGGCCATCCATACCTGCTTTCAGGCTGTCTTCGATATCGCTTTTGAAAACATTGGCGGTCATTGCGATAATCGGCAGCCCGGCGTTTTGCGAATCGGGCAGGGACCGTATGGCGCGCGTCGCCTCGTACCCGTCCATCTTAGGCATCTGAATGTCCATAAACACTATATCGTACCTGCCCGGCGACGCTTTCACCGTTTCAAGCGCCTCCAGGCCGTTTTCCGCGCAATCTATCAGAATTCCGGAACCCTCTAAGAGCGATATGACGATTTCCCGGTTGATTTCGACATCCTCAACGATAAGCAGCCGTTTGCCCTCAAATTCGTTGTCCGCGAAAAACGCGCCGCCGTCGCCTATATCCGCCTGGCCGTGCGGCTCATAACCGTCGCCAGCCACGCACTTGGCTTTAAATGTGAATATAAACCTCGAACCCTTGCCCAGTTCCGACTCAACCCATATCTCCCCTCCCATCATCTCAACGATGCGCTTGGAGATCGAAAGGCCAAGCCCGGTGCCGCCGTACATCCGGCTCGTGCCGCTCTCAGCCTGCTCGAACATGTTGAAAATCTTCTGCTGCTGTTCTTGTGTTATGCCAATGCCGCTGTCCGCCACCTCTACGCGCAGCTTGCAGCCGTCGCCCTGCTCATCGGCCATAGAAACATGAAGATCGATGCTGCCATAGTCAGGCGTAAATTTTATGGCGTTAGACACGAGGTTCGTAATCACCTGAACCAGGCGCTGGTCGTCCCCGATGAGAACTGGCGGAATATTTTCATCTATGGTGATGCTGAAATTCTGGCTTTTCTCCTCCATGCGGAAATTGACGATGGTGACGACTTTCTCGATCATCTGCTCAAAGCTGAACTCGGCTTCCGCAAGCTCGAGTTTATCCGCCTCGATTTTCGTCATGTCGAGGATGTCGTTTATCACGCCCAGCAAGTGCGTCGACGCATCCCCTATCCTGGTCAGCGCATAGTCTTTTTCGCTTGATTCCTTAGCTTTCTTACCTATCGCCGTCATGCCTATGATGGCGTTCATCGGCGTTCTGATCTCATGGCTCATCCTGGATAGGAAATCGCTTTTAGCCCTGCTTGCCTCAGTCGCCTGCATACTCTGGTACTCTATCTCCCTGATGAGCCCCGAACCTTTGACTGCGGTGGAGATGTTGACGCGCAGCATCTCATATGTGTCCACCAGGATATCCGGGTCAAAAGGCGT
>Ga0099364_10009192_pt1 | contig 13744 bp, 10 predicted proteins | sample TergutTh196P3_FD_73070 | JGI IMG/M metagenome (GOLD analysis project Ga0099364, IMG submission 73070) | Microcerotermes parvus P3 segment gut microbial communities from Pointe-Noire, Republic of the Congo - Th196 P3 | ecosystem: Host-associated > Arthropoda: Insects > Digestive system > Gut ...
ATATAAATAACATTAGATGCTCTAAACCAAATTGCTCAGATTATTTAGATCATTTTAAAACCATAGGAGGACAACAATGAAAAAAGTATTACTTATAACCATTTTTTTAATATTAATGACAGGGCTATTCAGTGATGAATATGATTTTTGTGATCATACTTTACTCGTAGTATTAACCCCAGAGATGAGTTCGTTTGATAATTCTTTGGATGAAAGTTTTTTTGGTAATTTCCCAAAAACATCTGTAGAGAACATTTCTCTCATCTACGATGAAAATGCCATCTTACGTTTAACACAGTCTATTTCGAGAGGAGAAATAGAATTTAATTCGATTTATGAAATTACGCTTCCAACGAATGATCATTCTAAAGTATTAGAAGCCATAGAAGAACTAAATCAAATCGAAGGAATAGAACTTGCCGAACCTAATTATATAGTGTCGACTGCAGTGGTGCCAAATGATGAATATTGGACTCACTATGGGCTGTGGGCATTAAAGGGCGGTCATGGTATCAATGCTCAAGAGGCTTGGGAAATCACAACAGGCTCGCACAATGTTCGTGTAGGGGTAATAGATACAGGAATATCACATCACGTTGATTTGGCTGCAAATCGGGTTAGTGGTAAAAACGTGGTTTGGTTTCATACAAATACTGATGATGAGAATGGTCATGGATCTCATGTAGCAGGAATAGCTGGAGCAGTTGGCAATAATGGTATCGGAACAGTAGGGGTAAGTTGGAATGTGTCCTTAGTTCCTATAAAAATTACCAGGGGAAGTAGTGGTGATACACACGTGGCAAGATATGTTAGAGCTATTAACTGGGCGACAAACAATAATGTCGATATACTGAATCTTAGTTTCAGCCGCTATGGTAAGGATAGATCAATGAAAAGAGCTATAAATTCATATCCTGGTCTATTTGTGTGGGCAGCTGGAAACCAAACTACAAATGTAGATACCAGAAAGCATATTGGGATGTCTTCTCATAATAATTTAATAGCAGTAGGAGCAATTAATCAATACGGAAATCGTCCAGATTTCTCAAACTATTCAGCTTCTGGTAATCATGTCCATATCTACGCACCTGGTTATGGTATTAATTCAACAGTATTAAATAATGGTTACGATGTCTACGATGGCACTTCCATGGCAGCCCCATTCGTCTCCGGCGTAGCAGCATTAATGTTATCAGTAAATCCTAATCTTTCAGCTTCTGAGCTTAAAACTCTTATCTTAGATAATGCTGACCATATACAGATATCTACTCCAGATAACCCATCACAAACTGTCAGGAGATTAAATGCCTACAAAGCAGTTTTTGCAGCAACACCTTTTACTGTTTATGATTTAGTAGCATATTCACTCACAGGATTAGAAAAAATAATTATTAATCAGCCCGCAACTTACACTATGCGGGTGTTAAATAATACTACTGTTGAAGTAAATCCTAATAATTATACTGTAAAATTGATGAGCGGTTCCATAGAGCTTGCAACACTTCCGGGACAAAGAATAGTTGCAAATGGTTTTCATGATTTTCATTTTACATGGACTCCCAAAGCATTAGGAAACCATCAGATTTCGGGACATATTATCTTTGAAAAGGATCAAAATCCTGCCAACAATATAACGCTACATAGTTTACCTGTCGAGGTATTATCAGATGTCGTTGTTTACGTCGGTGAAGAATATATCGGTATGCCAAATCATTTCGATAATTTACAAACAGCTATAGATAATACTCCAAATGGAGGAACTATATATGTATCAGCAGGTTATGGGTCTGATATTTCATATATACCACCTCATAATAATGATTATGGTTATAAACTCAATAACAAAGATATAACTATCATCGGTAGTAATAACAACAATAATCCCAGTATTATTGTAGGTTACTTTGATTTCACTAATGTAACAAATGAAACAATAGTAGAAAACTTTGTTTTTAATTTTACAGAAAGAAACATGGGATATTATCCGAAAAACCAAACTATATTGTTAGAAAATTCAAACCCCCGCTTTAATAATCTGACATTCAAATCAGATTTAGAAAATTATCCTCAATACATACCAATAGGTATAAGAGCTATTTTTGATTATCATAACCCGAACAGAGTTCTTGAAATAAAAAACTCATCTTTTCAAAATGGTATCAGCATCGCATATAATAGTCAGGGAAATGATAATTTGTTGATGATAGATAACTGCATTTTCTCTGGTCGTGCTGTTTCTCTTTCTGGAGGTTCGGTTGATATCTTAACTTCAACATTTAATTATACTTCCAGTAATGGTGGTATTACAGACAGTATTCTAGACTTATGGGCAGATAATATAAATATTTCTAATAATAATTTTATTATGACAGCATTTAATGAACATAATAGAATGCCTAGATGTATTACTGCAAACAGTATGAATCAAATTAATATAGAGAGAAATGTCTTTAGAACCATAGGTTCTATGAATCAAGTCCCAGCAGGAACTATAGTTGGGAATAAAATAGTTATAAATCCAAACGATGTGAACCCCATCGTTGGTGTTCCCCACGCAAGAATTTACAATAACACAGATTATGCTGCTGCTGATTTTCCAGCATACAGATTTATCCATCACACTACTGATGTTGATATCAAAAACTCTCTTATAACTGGCTCGATAGAACATTATAATATGAGTAATAATACCAGTAAAATAACTTACTCATGGATTGTCAAGCCTGAAAATATACCAAATTACCCTATAGTCTCTAATATATTCACTGGTAATCCCAATATTGACACCGTAACATATCGACCTATCTGGACATCAACCACTAAGTCTGGACTAATCGATGCCGGTTATGTTCCCGATAATTTTTCATGGTTTGGAAATCCAGAATATCTTGACCCCGATAATACGAGGATTGATATAGGTGCTTTTCCTGTTAATGTGGGTCATCGTCAGTTTTATCATGATTTTTTACCAGTACCAGCAGGACCTTATGTTGTATCTTATGAGTTTCACTGGGTATCATTTCCTTATATAGATAATTTATATGAGGGTGAAAGCCTACCAGCAAATGATTTACATTATGTTTTAGAATACTATAATAATAATAGTTTTATAACAGAAAATAACGTGATAGAGTGGAAATATAATGATGACATAGGTAGCTATGGACACACACATCCGAATGTGCAGCCTATTTATACACCTTATACACTTGATAGTAGATATGGGTATAAATTAACACTCCCCAGTACTTCAGGACAATTAATAACAGGTGGGTTTCCACCAGATGACCTAATCTTAACTGTTAAAGCAAAAGAAAGAGGCACATTATATAGAGAAATATGGGTAGGATATTTTCTGTCAGAAAGCAGCCAACCTTTTGACGCTTTACAAGATATTATCGATGATTTAATCATGATAAAAACACAAAAATGGGCAATGAGTAGAGTTTCAACAAGTCATAACTGGGTTTATCCATCAGTCACGCCATGGATAAATCAAGGTGAAGCGGTAGTGTTACATTATGTTGGCAATGTTGATAAAAACTTTACCTGGAAACTTGGAAGTATAGACCCTCTTTCATACAGCCATCCCGTCACTCAATATTTTAGTTTTGAAGAGCAAATAGATTATACCCCTATCTATATAGAGTTACCAGAAGACATGGTAGGCGAAGAAACGGGTGAAATTGCATTATTTATCGATGATGTCTGTTATGGTGCAGAAGTGATAACAGGAGAAATAATCCAATTAAATGCTTATATCATGGATGTCGACCTTGAAGATGCGGTTGTAGAATTTCGTTACCATGAATACAGTAATGAAATATCTATTCAGGGTATCCATGATTTTGGCACAGTAAAACAAGAATTTAAAACTATTAGTTCTAAAACACTTGATTTAAGTCAGAACTCACTTTTTTATGTAGTCTCTCTAAAAGAAGAAGCTGCCTCTAATGATGAGCAGATAAGTATTACTACACTCGAAAATAACTATCCTAATCCATTTAACCCTACGACATCTATCTCATACAATTTGGGTCAAACTGGAAATGTGAGATTACAGATATTTAATATCCGAGGACAGTTAGTTAATACTCTAGTCGATGATGTTCAAAATGCAGGCAGATATACGGTGGAATGGCATGGAATAGATACTAATCTAAATCCAGTATCATCAGGGATATATTTTTATAGACTGGAAACGATGTCAGGAACAGAAACCAAACGTATGTTACTGATGAAATAGATTCGAAATTAAGAATTAAGAATGCAGAATTAAGAATTATTGTAGCGGCGGTGTTTACCACCGTCCTTTCCAAATTAAGAATTATGTGTAGAATTATGAATTATCGTAGGGGTAACCTTTACGGTTACCCGTTTTTATGGAATAACCACTATCCTTTTTCATCGATGGCTGGTGGCGGAGACCCCCGCAATGTGGAGATAGTATAAAATGGAAAATGGACTATGGATAATTAATCCATTCACAGAAAACGCTCTACCCGATGGTGTGCGATATATCATTAATAAACTTAATGAAAATAATTTTGAGGCTTATATTGTAGGTGGATGTGTTCGTGATATCATTTTAGGCAAAGAACCAAATGATTGGGATATATGCACATCAGCATTGCCAAGCGAGATAAAAAAAATATTTTTAAAAGAAAGGATAATAGAGACTGGGTTAAACTTTGGCACTATAATCATAAATTATAAAGGTTTATTATATGATGTAACGACTTTCAGAAAAGACGGAGAGTATAAAAATAATAGACATCCAAAGACTGTAGAATATGTCATAAACCTACATGAAGATTTATCTCGTAGAGACTTTGCCATAAATGCTTTAGCATATCATCCCCAAAAAGGTTTGATTGATTTATTTAATGGGGTAAATGATTTAAAGAAAAAAATAATTTGCTGCGTAGGTATAATAGATGATAGATTTAAAGAAGATTCTCTCAGGATACTCCGAGCCTTAAGGTTTGCCTCAGTATATAATTTCTCTATAGAAAATCATACTTCTGAAGCAATCTTTAAAAATAAAGATTTATTAAAAAACATTTCTATCGAAAGAATATCTATAGAACTAAACAAATTAATTTTAGGGGACGGTGCTGGTAGAATTATAAATGAATATTTTTCAGTCATTACTGTTATAATACCTGAATTAAGAACATTGCCACGATATATTGCAAATCACCTTTCCATAGACCACGCTCCTAAAAATCTGCCTATAAGATTAGCTTTGCTTTTCATAGATTTTACTTATAAACGAGCAGAAATAGCCTTAAAACGTTTAAAATATAGTAATGAAATGATCAAAACAGTAACGGAACTGATTCAATACCATAGATTAGGAATGGAGGATGGAAAATGGATAATGGAAAATGTCCCCGTAGCGGCGGAGTTTACCTCCGTCCCATATCCAGACATTACCGAAATATATATAAAAAAATTGCTAAATAGAATAGGTATAGATAGATTCAAACAATTATTAGAACTTAAAAAAGCTCTCGCAAAGGCTCAAAACCAAAACCTAACTCATTTATCTGAAATATCTTTAATATTTGACAAAATCTTAAATGAGCAGTCATGCTTTTCATTAAAACAGCTGGTTATAAATGGTAAAGACCTGTTTGATATAGGAATAACTGACGGAAAAGAAATAGGTAATACATTAAATCAAATACTTGAAATGGTGATAGAAGAAAAAATAGAGAACGATAAAGATATAATAATGAAGTTTTTACAAGCTAAAACTATTCGGTAACAGATCTCTTATATTACTTAAAATTATATTTTTAGCATTACCGTAAATAATCGTTATGTCGTTTGAAAATTCAGCTATAAACTGCCTACATATTCCACAGGGTGGGAAAATAATATCAGAATCCACATAAATAGCTATAGCTATGAAATCTTTGTTCCCCTCTGATACAGCTTTGCAGATAGCCACTCTTTCAGCGCAAATGGTTCCACCATAAGAAGCATTTTCTACATTACATCCTGTGTATATATCATCATTTTTACAGATGATAGCAGCACCTACTTTAAATTTTGAATATGGGGAATATGCTTTTTCAGATGCTTTTACTGCCATCTCAAATAGTTTTTTTAATTCGGCTGGTAAAATGTTATCCATTTATTCTGATAATAAAATCTATTTCTCTTTGGGAAATCTGAAGCTCTTTGGCTATTTCTTCGAGTTTCCAGCCATCTTTATGGAGCTTTAAAATTAGGTTTTTGATATATTCATCATCTGAAAAGGTATCATACTCTGATTCTTCAAATTTTTTGTTTATATTAACGACAGGTTCAGTTCGTTTCGTTTCAGGATAATTAAACTCTATTTTTTCTTCTTCTATCAGTTCTTTGGTTTCTTGTGGAGTCAGCTCTTCAGTTATGATAACAGGGTTATCATAATGTTCAGATAGAGAATCAGTTTTTTCTATTTCTTCGACTGATTTACTGGGCGTTTCTATAGTGTTTTTATCATAAGCTCTTTGAATATTACTAATATGTGTAGAAAAGTCATCTTCTTTGATTTCTTTTTTTCTTTTACTTTTTTTAGCTCCTATGGAAATAGCTGCGATTATAAAACCTATAATTAAAGTGATACCGCCCAATGTGAGTGCCATCCAAAGTGAAATAGGTGTATTGATAAAATCTGTTTCTGGAGAAATATCTTCATTTGAGCTTATTAATGTAGCATAAAAACTGGCATTATATGTATCTCCTATTTCTAGGTAACTATTTTGAAGCAGTCTAATAGCGTCTTCATAATTATGGTCAGTTCGGGGAACTTGTGATAAAAAGCGTATAGCATTTTGGTAATCACCTACTATATTTGCACTAGCGCCTACTAGGAACGAAACTAATATAGAGTCCACAGTAGCGACATGATAATAAGATATTATTAATCTTTCAGTTTCAGACAAACCTGTAGTATCAGATATAGCTCTATAAACCTCTCTTTGCGGTGGAATATGTTCTGGCTCTATATTTCTTTGCACAGGTGGTTCTAGTGGATGAGTGACTGGTTCAGGTTCTGGCTGGGATACTGCTACAAATACTGGTTCAGGCTCTGGCTCTGGTTCAGGCGGTGGTATAGGTGTTATATTTCTTTCAGGTTCAGGTTCTGTTATCAGTTCTGGTTCTGGCTGTGAAATAGTAGTGATAGGTGGCAGGTTTGGTTCAGAAACCCTTGATATAGTTATTGGTTTTGTTTGTGGTATTCTGGTGGGGAATCTATCATGTCTCGTAATAAGAGTAAAAGAAATATCAGAATGGTCTATATGTAAAGATTCTGGAACTTGAGGCGAAATCGTAGGCGGGCTGGGTGGTGGCGCTGCTGGTGGAGGTGGAGTAGTTTCTCTAGCTGGTGGAGATGGTGCAGGTGATGGTGTTTGTGTGGCAGTTTGAGCTGGTCTAGCAGTCGTTGTTTGAGTTTGAGCTGGTCTGGGTGTAGTGGGCTGAGTAATAACTTGTGGGGTAGTAATTCGAGGAGCATAAACAGTAGGGCTATTAAATCTATTTTGAGACCTATTTTGAATTTGTGTATTATTCGGGAATGTTTCTCGAGCAGCTCTTAGGGTTTCATCCAGTCTTTCTCTGTTTCCTGTAAAAAAATAAAAATCGAGATGACTGGTAAAATCTGGTAAGTTTATAGGAGTTCTAGTTCCAAAAATATCGAGGTGAACAGTGTATGTATTTGATTGAGTTCCAGCTTGTTTTATTTCTGCAAAAGCTTGTCTGGAATTAATTTCGATGATTAGGTTTCTGGACTGAGTAGATATTTGTATCGAATTTGCAAATCTATCATTAGTATTAAAAGTAGTTGGCACATTTCCTATGCCACATTGAGGTATAGTAACAGTAAGTTTGAGAGAATTTGCCTCTTTCATTACATTTGTAATAGGTCTATTAGTAAATGTCAGAGATACTCTGGTAACGCCATCAAATGCAATAATTTGATAACCCTCCAGTCTATTAGTTTGAGCTAATAATAGTGATATATATATAAAAAGCGATAAAGTTAAAAAAAACTTTTTTATCATATTAAATTAAATGGTTTCTCTATGCTTCTTGAGCTATTCTTTTTCTGGTCATCATGGTTCTGAGTTTATTCAAAGCAGATGAATGAATTTGTGAAACTCTAGATTCTGTAACTTCTAAAACAGCAGCGATTTCTTTTAAATTTAAATTTTCATAATAATATAATGTAATAACGATTCTTTCTTTTTCAGGCAGGCTTTCGAGGCTTTCTACGAGATTTTCTTTCATTATTTTTTTATTCTTTTCTACTTCATAGTCTTCTTCTTCGGCGATTATGTTTGAATAAGATTGCTCGCCATATTCTAAATCTATTGTGCTATCCAAAGATGAGAGATGTAAAGGACCTATACTATCAGTTAGCTGATAATATTCTGTCATCGATAATTCTAATTCATCGGCGATTTCCTGATCAGTAGGTAGTCTATCAAGCTCTGCAAATAGTTTATGTATAGTAGAATCTAAAAGTTTAGATTTTTTTCTGACTGAGCGTGGAACCCAGTCAAATTTTCTAATTTCATCTATAATAGCACCTTTTATTCTCAAGGTAGCAAATGTTTTAAAGGTCACATTTTTTGATAAATCAAATCTTTCTATAGCTTCTAATAGACCTATTACACCCGCTGAATATAAATCTTCCCTATCTAAAGTCGGGGTCGAATAGGAAACAAGTCGATGCGCTAGAAAATGAACTAATTTTAAATATTTAATTACTATTTTCTCTTGCAATTCCGGACGCCCAGTGCTTTTGTATAGTTCCCACAATTTTATTTCTTCTGAATCCATACTCATTTTAAACTCCATTTAAGAACGTTTTTTCATTGGTTCAAATTGTATATAGTAGAAATATTGTCAAGTGAAAAAGTTGATTTTTGGTATTTTTTTTGATTTGTAAATATTTAACTACTTCTATTATGCCGCATTTAAACCCTAACTCCGCTCAATTTAGGTAGTCTATCTTTATTTTTTGGAATATTTTTATTGTTTTCAGTGTCATTTCGGTTTTATACCATTTTCCTCTAATTCTCATTTTACATATTGCTTTCGACATTTCGATAATGTCCTTTGGCGAAAATTTTGATAAAAGTTCAGCTTGTTTTAGTCGGGTATATAATTTGTAATAAGCTATCATAGCTATAAAATTTGCAAACAACCATCCTTCTAGGACATATCTGTTCTGCATATGGGTGGCATCGGCATCAAGATAGTTCTTGTAGCTGTCGAACATCACCTCTATATCGTTTCTTTGTTTGTATGCTTCGAATATTTCTTGTTCAAAAACTTTGGGTTTTTCTATACGTTTTCTTGTTTCGTTTTTTTTTGTAACAGGGGGGGCAGCTTGTTGTAATTTGTGAATTATTGTTATTGTGCCAAATTTATGTAATTTTTCATCAAATTTTTCTTTCGAGTAAGATTCTGGGTATGTTTCTATTCGAGAAAGATAATCACTTTCTTCTTCCAATCGTAACGACTCGTCAAGGAATGTAGTGAGGCAGTAATTACCCTTTTGATAAGAATGATACCAAATAATTCTCTTTTGGAAAATGAAATAGTTGAGTGTTTTCTTGAAGTCTGGTTTTTCAAAAGGAGAAAGGTCAATCAAGGAGTTTTTTCTGTTCAAAGGAATGATGTAGGAGAGGTTTTCTTTATCCATCAGCTCTACATTTTCCTTACTAAAAAAACCTTTATCAGCAATAAAGACAGTCTTGTTTTTGACATTCATCTCATTGATACACAGTGCCATTGATTTGACATCCGTGATGTTTCCATTGATAAGTCGATAATAGACTGGCTGTTTCATTTGTGCTGAAAAAAGATACATTAGGCGTATTTGTTTTTCAAAATTGAAATTTGGGTTATAGCCCTTTGCATTGATTGCCAGATTTTCAGAAGCACTCAGTGAATGGGTTGAGTCCATCAACACGAAATTTTGATCATTACCGTTGACATCACCCAATAGTGTTCGCATCCAGGACACAACTTTTTCTCGATTCTCTCCAAAATACTTTAGATTCTCAGAAATAGTCTTGTCAGACATTGACTTCGTAGCCCAGTGTTCTGAACAGAAATCATGAGAATGATAATACGGGGAACGCTTTATAGGTGTCTGATAAGCCCAACGCATCATGGAAAAACTAAGTAGCCGCTCAGCTACGTCACTACTGAAAACATCAGACAAAGAAGCAATCTCTTCTTGCATTAGATCAGCAAATAGATGATAAACGCCGAACGTCTTGATGTCTACTTGTGGTAGCTCTTCGCTTTTGCGTCGCAAGGCATCTTTCTGCGATGGGATGAACCCCTCTTTTTCAGTTATCTTACCCAACAAACGAACTGTTTTCTTTTCCGTTTTTTTCTTTTCTTTGTTGTAGACAAAAGCTACTTCATATTTATAAAAATTGTCGTTTATCCGCTTTATTTCTGTTCGCGGTTCTTTGAACTTTTGAGCCCATTCTGGTAAATACATATCGTATCTCCTTTGTTTTTTATTGTGCTTTAATGATAACCTATATAGGTTACTTATAATAAAACCACAAAAGTATAAATATGTTACAAAAAAAATGTATAAATTATTGTTTTTTCGATAAAAAAAATGATAATAGGAGATAAAATTGTATTAGACGGGATAAATTTTTGCGGAGTTAGGGTTTAAATATGTATTTATTAGGAAATAATCAAAAAATTAGTTGACAAAAAAACTTAGTTTTATATTTTTAGTTTATATCATAAAGGAGTTTATTTATGAGTAAGAAAAAAATAACGGTGTTTGACGTTGCAAACTATTTTTTGAAGTGTCAGGATGAAAAATGCGGAGACATGATGTCAAATATGAAGATTCAAAAGCTTGTATATTATGCACAAGGGTTTCATCTTGCATATACAGGAAACCCTTTGTTTGATGAGCCAATAGTTGCATGGCCACATGGTCCCGTATGCCCCGATTTATATGAAGCATTTAAAGTTTATGATGGTAAACCTATTCCTATTCCTCATAGCCTTGATATTTCTGAGATATTTGATGAAGAAACTATATATATACTTGATAAAGTTCACGAACGTTACGGTCAATATTCCGCATGGAAATTAAGAAATTTGTCTCATGAGGAAACGCCATGGCGAAAAGCTTTTTATTCTTTTGATAATTTGATATCGGTTGATTCTATAAAGGAATATTTTAAATCAATATTAATTGATAACGAAGAAGACGATGATTATGAACTAATAGAAGACAAGTTCGTAGGAAACAGAGCATGCCTAAAAGAAAATTCATTGATGAACACACTGAATATTGATTGTGGACCTATTACATGGACAAGAGAAGAGTTATATGAAAGAAAAAGTCTTCATTGATACAAATATTTTCGTTTATGCTTATACAAATACAGACATAGATAAGAAAGCTGCTGCCAAATCAATCTTAAAAAATTCTGGTGAACTAAAAAACATATTTATCAGTATTCAAGTCATTAAAGAGTTTTGTGCTACTATGAAAAGGCTAAACATAGACACAGCTATTATAAAAGGCTGTGTTGAGGAAATAACTAATAGCTATACTGTATTACCTACCGACATTAAAACTATATTTAAAAGTATTGAAAATTTAAACAAATTCAAATTGTCTTGGTATGATACCCTTTTGATTACCACAGCATTAAATTACAAATGTAAAATTTTCTATTCAGAAGACATGAATAATGGAATGATTTTAGACAATAAAATGACTATCAAAAACCCATTTAAACTAGATAATTAAAATTCTTAATTATCGTAGGGGTAACCTTTACGGCATAAGTGTCAACTTATTAATTTTAGTAAACCTCAAGAGACCACAGAGTATTTTTTCACCACAGAGGCACAGAGTTACACAGAGATTGAGAACACAGAGTTATCTTACAATAAAATATAATAGTTACGTAAGTTTCTCTGTGCTCTCTGTGTCTTCTCCAATTTTATTCTCGTCTATAACTTCAATTTTGAGTTATAGCTAGTTATAGCTAGTTTTAGTTCTTCCATATTGTAATTATGTATTTTAGCTAGTTTTTCAATAGTTTTTAAACCTTTTTGTCGTAAGTAATTTTTATAAGCTTCTGCTCCACAATCAATATATTCCACTCCGTATCTAACACCACGATATATCATATGGGCAATTCTTCTGGCAGTTGCTTTAATAGCTGTCTTTTTGTCTGAACGGCTGGCTACACTTCTAAAATAAGCTCCGAGAGCAGACTTTGATCGCCAAAGCGAAGCAGCAGCCATTCGTAAAGCTCGACCAACTCTCGATGTATTTTTACACTTTCTTTTTTGACGAATATTCTTACCAGCACTTTTACCAAGTGAGGGAGCCAATCCGATGTATGATGCAAAATGATGTTCATTGGGGAATCTATCAAATTTGTTTCCTATTTCAGATATTATTATAGCTGCTGTATCATAGTCAATGCCTGGTATTATTGTCATATCAAATTTGATGAATTTTTGCAAAATGGCTTTACTCATAGTGTTTTTTCGTTCTTTCGCAGTCAATTTTCTTTCTGGCAATGATGGTGGGGATGAAGGATTGTCAGAAGCATCGCTATTGTTTGCTATTGTAACAAACATCTCTGATATTTTTGAATCGTATTCCGTAATTTTTATATTTAGGAATAGTAATGTTTCATAAGCTTGCTTAAGATTAAACAAATGTTCATCTCGCCAAGTTCCTGTCAAATATTCAGCTATCTCTGCCTTGCTTTTTTTACACCGTTTATCCCGAAGTGAAGCAAGAGTTGCTGGATTGCGTTCACCATTAACAATGGCACCAATTATCGCAAGTCCTGTCATACCATCTATGTCTGAAACTGCATGATGGACTCGAATATTCATTTGATCTAAACTCTTTTGCATCTGTTGAATAGATTGAGTACGCATTGCAACCACAGTTTCTTTTTCGCGAAGTATAGAACGCACTGCGACTACTTCGTCACTAGGACGAAAAGCACCACGTAATAATCCACAACTATGAAGCTTCTGAAGCCATTGGCTATCTTTTACATCACTTTTACGACCGGGCACCATACTAACTTCACGAGGATCAACTAAAATAGCTTCAATACCATTTGATTCTAAAAGATCATAAAGAGGTATCCAATATACGCTCGTGCTCTCCATTGCTACGGATACTACATTACGCTCTTGTAACCATCCAAGCATTCGATGAAGCTCTGAGGTTGTCGTGCCAAAAGCAACTATTTCATATGATCCATCTTCTTTGCGTGGACCACAAACATAATGGTCTGAATGTCCGGCTAAGTCTATTCCTGCTACATTGTGACGAATTTCATCAAATACAGGCTCTGCATTATTTTCCATATCTTTTAAGCTCCTATTATTGTAAGAAATTCAATACGACCCGGTAGACAATATGTAACAGTCTCGTCTAGAGGAGTGCTATCTTGCAATAGCCTCACTAATGATGGTTGTGCATCTCCGGAACCAGTCTTGTCTAGGGGCATAAATGCGCCAGTGTACCAGTGGGTCATAACTGTCGTAAAGAATTCTCATATTATTTAAAAAACTCGGTGCACTGGGATTAGTTACCGATTTGATGGTTCGGTCCCTTGGTGCCGCGGCGGCTTGTTTCTTTTATATAATCTGGATTATGTTCTATTTGGAGTATTGTTTTACCTTCTTTTTTCAATTGCTTTACTAA
>Ga0099364_10009193_pt1 | contig 13744 bp, 9 predicted proteins | sample TergutTh196P3_FD_73070 | JGI IMG/M metagenome (GOLD analysis project Ga0099364, IMG submission 73070) | Microcerotermes parvus P3 segment gut microbial communities from Pointe-Noire, Republic of the Congo - Th196 P3 | ecosystem: Host-associated > Arthropoda: Insects > Digestive system > Gut ...
TCCCGACGCATCGAAGGGCGTTTGACGATTAATGTCGATGGCGATAACGAGTTAGTAAGGATTGCAGAGATCGTTGATCCGAACGGAATGCGGTTTGACGACAAAGAGGTTCGGGTGATTTTCAATCGCCTGTGTCAATTTGCCGAATCGACGCCGAAAAAGGAAACGCGGTTTGAACCCAATGTCTATAGTGCGGAGATTCGGCGCATTTCGGCGAACAATTTCATCAGTGCCATGATCGACGCTATTGTGATTCTTGGCCGGAGTGATAAGGACGTTGAAGTTCTTGCCGCCGTGCAATCGAAGGCGGACATGTACACACGCAGCCGGTTGGTTGACCGGATTTTCACGCTGAAAAATCCGAAGCACCGGTCTGCGCTGATCGAACTGTTTTGCGACCCGCACATTTATCGTCGTGGGCTTGACGACAAGTTCAAGGACGCGAATCTGACTTCAGCAGAGTACGAAGTGATCGAATCGTCATTGCGGCTCAAGTCGGCGGATTTGCGGATGGACGTCATCAAGCTGATCCTCGAACGCTCGCCGGAAGGTTTGCAGGAGAGCATTGAGCGGCTGTTGCAATCGAAGGAAGAGCAGAAGCGACTGGCGGGCTTGGACTTGATCGGTCAGGCGGAAAATCTGTCAAAAAAGAAGAATGACTACGCAGCGGTTGTGGTGGCTTGTAAAACCGTCGCGGCTGAAGTTGCCGCCGTCGGCACGAAAAAAGGCACCCAAAAATCCGCCGCCGAAGCCATTCTTGTCGAAAAACTGGCCGCGAAACAAGGGGAGAGTTATACCCGTGAGAATGGGTATGGGTTTTGCGATCCGAACGGCAAAATCGACTTCCCCGCTCCAAAGAACGCAAAACGTTCCCTACGAAAATTTCTCCTCGACGGAATCGAACCGTGTAAGAAAATTTTGACCGAACTTTCGGCGTTGATTCACAAGCATCGGGAGTTTGAGTACGAAGGGTATCAGTATTCCTGGGAAAATGAACGAAAGCATTTTATTCTCGGAACAGCGGGTGATATCGAGTATTTGACGAGCGACAAAGAACGTGAGGCACGGGGGAATAAGGAGATAATTTTGTCTGACCTTCCTCTCGGTGAAGTTTGGGAGAAATTTTTTGCGTCAAAGAAACTGAAACCGGAGGATTTCCTGCGAATCAATTTCTATCTTAACAATTGCATGGATAACTATGACATCGAAGAACTCGAATTCAAGGAAATGCTATGCAAGCCAACGGAATGGTTCAAGAAATGGTATCTGGATGAATGTTGTCCGCTTGAAGAGTTGAAAAAGCTGCTGAAATTTTTTGGAAATCTTCAGTACAGAAGTCACGTAGCAACAATCACACGGTTTTTCTTCCGACTTGAACTCCCTCGAATGGCCGGTTTACTTGGCGATTTGCTCACGACGCTTTACCACTCAATGCCGGAAGAAAGACTTGCCGAGCGGATGGAGCAAAAACCCAACGCAAGGCATTGGCGTTATGGAAACGACGCAAAGCCGACTCCAATTATGTCGGCAAGTACGTTTTTCGGTTTATTCTTTGTGGGCTATGAGACCGCCGAATCCGATTTCGAGAAAAAATTCAAACTCCTGTATAAATTCTATTCAGCAACGGACTTTACCGTCCGCCATCTTGATGCGGAGGACTTTGAAAAGGCACGCAAGTTGAAACTGGTTGATGACGCGGAACTGTACCGGGAGCTTCTCTGTCGTGACAATCGGGGGAGTGTTGTCAGTACCGTTTCAAGTGTCAAGAAGGAAAACCGTTTGAAGTACCCGCATTTTGGCCGCCTGTTCCCCGCCGTGCGGGATCGTCTGCTTGATATCGAATTGAAACGCGGCGATTCACCAACAGATGTTTCCGAACTTGTTTCGTGCATTGACGGGATTGAAGGAATTGATTACTTCGTGCGAATCCTCAATGCTCTCGGCAAGGAGCCGTTTACGCGGGGGTATATGTACGGCGAAAAATCGCGGAAAGACGCCCTGTGTTCGCTGTTGAAAAAATGCCAACCGCGTGACGTTGACAAAATCATCGGCAAAACGTCACCGCTGTCGCAGTTTTCCGAGCAACGCCTGCTGGAAGCGGCGATGTATGTGCCGGAGTGGATCGACCTCGTGCAGCAACATCTCGGTTGGAACGGCCTGACTTCGGCGTGCTGGTATTTTCACGCCCATATCAACGAGACGATGAGCGACGAGAAAGAATCGGTCATTGCCCGGTATTCGCCGATTTCGCCACAACGCTTCAAGGACGGGGCGTTCGACATCGACTGGTTCAACGATGCGTACAAGACGCTTGGCGAAAAACGCTTCCAAATGGTTTATGATGCCGCCAAGTACATCACAAGCGGCGGCAATCACCGTCGGGCGCAAATCTTCGCCGACGCCCTGCGCGGCAAACTCAAACTAGAGGAACTCCGCAAATCGGTCAAAGACAAACGCAACAAGGACAACTTGCTGGCGTACTCGCTGCTGCCGCTCAAAAAGGGCAAAGCCGGTGAGAAGGAACAACTGGAACGTTACGCCTTCCTCCAAAATTTCCTGAAAGAGAGCAAAAAGTTCGGACAGCAACGCAAGGAGTCGGAAGGGAAAATCTGCGCGATTGCCTTGGAAAACCTTGCCCGTGCTGCCGGGTATGAGGATGCCGACCGTTTCATTTGGGCGATGGAAACCGAACGCTCCAAAGAATACGCCAAATATTTTGCCCCGAAGAAAATTGAGGGATTCGAGCTTTGCATCGCCGTTGACGAGTTCGGTAAACTGGCGATTCGTTCGCTCAAGGAAGACGGTGTGGAACTCAAAGACGTGCCGACGAAACTCAAAAAGCACACTTACGTCGAGGAACTCAAAGAAGCGGTCAAAATGTTCCGCGACCAGTTCCGCAGTGTCCGCGCGAATTTTGAGAAGGCCATGACGCACGAAACGGAATTCATGACGGAGGAGTTGGCCAATCTTTCGCAAAATCCCGTCATCAAGCCGATCATCGAGAAACTGGTTTACCGCTGTGACAAGTCGTTCGGGTTCTTTTGCGACGGACATTTGCTGTATCTCGACGGCAAAGACAGGAAGAAAAAGCTCAAGCCGACCGACCGGCTCGTCATCGCGCACCCGGCGCACCTGCATGAAGCGAAAGTTTGGAAGGCGTTCCAGAAAGTCGTCTTCGAACGGGAAATCGTGCAGCCGTTCAAGCAGGTGTTCCGCGAACTGTACCTGCCGAACGCCGACGAAAAGAAGGCGAAAACCTGCTCGCAACGTTATGCCGGGCATCAGGTTCAACCATCGAAAACCGTAGCCCTGCTGAAAAATCGCAACTGGACGATTGACCCCGATCTCGGCTTCCAGAAGGTGTTCTACAAACTCGACGTGCTGATCCGGCTGTATTGCTACGCTGATTGGTTTATGCCGTCGGACATTGAGCCGCCGACCATTGAGAAAATCGAATTCGTTGACCGCAAAACGCTGGAGGTGATTCCGCTCGCCAAGATTCCACCGGTGATCTTCTCGGAAATCATGCGTGACCTCGACCTGGTGGTCAGCGTTGCCCATGTCGGCGGCGTTGACCCGGAAGCATCGCTTTCGATGGTCGAAATGCGCTCGGCTATCATGGAGGAGACGCTCAAGTTGCTCAAACTCAAAAACGTGACGTTCAAAAAGTCGCACGTCATGATCAAGGGCACGCTCGGCGAATACACGGTGCATCTCGGTAGCGGCGAAGTACAGATGATGGCAGGTGGATCGCTGACGATCCTGCCGGTTCACTCGCAACGTCGTGGGCGGCTGTTTTTGCCGTTTATTGACGATGATCCCAAAACGGCGGAAATCGTCTCCAAAACCATCTTGCTCGCCGAAGATGACAAGATCAAAGACCCAACGATCCTTGCTGCAATTCAAGAGTAAGTCGTTTTTTAGGGGAGTGAGAAAAAATGAAAGGCTTCCTTAACAGAAACAAAACTTTATCAGGATTCACTATTATATATTCCGGTTGAAACCCGGAATTTACAACGTGCTTGGCCATTTGACGGACGTCGCTTTGGACTGCCAATCACTCGCCGAGTTTGAAAAGGCATTGTCCAACTGACGTGTGCCAGTTTCGTGCCGTCAAACTCAACACGTTGTGCCGCGTAGCGATCATGTTTTCGTGTCGGCTACGCGATACGAAAACCCCTATTTATTGGTCGTTTTGGGCGTTTTTTTGAAGGCTCTATTCCGAAACCGGGTTGATGCAGACGAGAGCTTCGACGAGGTTTCGTAGTAGTGAATTTACGCGAAGATGGGCATGATGCACAAACTGGAAAAAACCGACGTAGGCGGGCAGTCGTTCTTGCGAAATCCCCCGGTGGGGACGCAACCCGCTTCGCAGCAATGACCACGCCCCCTCCATCGTGTTGACGTGAACTTCCTGAAATCCATCGCCATCCTTGTCGCGGGCATACTCGCCGTTGCCCGTGGCAAACCGTTTTGTGTTCGTAACCCCAGTCCGTCAACCGACAATCAATATCGTATTCGTCTGTATTGATCAGCGTACCCGATTTGATGAACTTTTCGGTGATCGGCGGGATCGTCACCTGACGTACATGATCCAACACACGCATGATCACCCGACCGCCACGCTGGATCATTGATCCACCTCGTGGACGGCTCATACAAGTCGCGATCTCATGGTCTTTTGTTTGACCGCCCAGTTCCCCCTTTCGGTTTTTCCCAGTAATGGGTGAAGCCAGGCAGATCAGCGATACCTGAACGTTTCAAAAGACATATCATAAAGACGAAACACATGACGACCGATAATCGTTATTTTCTTGATCTTGCAGTAGCGTTTGTACGAGGTGTGGCACTTCAGACAGGAGTTCCGGCACTTGATGACAACCTATTGACCACCCCCATTGGTTTGCTGACAGACAAAAAAAAGCATGAGATCATTAATGTCGGTTCCGAATGTGGCTTGAAATTGTACCGATTCAAGCGAGGTCACGCCGATATGTCCCGTGTTCGACAGACAATCGGCGTTCTCCAGGGGGTGATGCCGCAATCCATCCTCGACGTTGGAAGCGGTCGCGGGGCTTTTTTGTGGCCGTGCCTTGACGCTTTCCTCAATGTCCCCATCACGGCCATTGAAGTTGATGAGCGGCGAGTCGAATTGTACAAAACCGTCAAACGCGGCGGCATCGAAAGGTTGAACGGGGTTCATTGCGATATTCAACACCCACCTTCTGAGTTTCTCAAGCAACAATTTGATGTCGTAACGATGCTCGAAGTGTTAGAGCATTTGCCTGATCCAAGAGTCGCACTCAACAATGTCGTTCGTCTTGCGCAGCGGCACGTCATTATTTCAGTACCGTCAAAGGAAGACGACAACCCGGCCCATATCCATTTGTTTACCGAAAAATCTCTCACGGAAATGCTTGGAGGTATTGATGGTATCAAGAGTTTTCGTTATGATTACGTTCTTGGCCATCTTTTTGCCTTCCTGACAATTCAAAAATGAAGCCACCAATCCGAAAATATCCGAGGACACGCCACATCGAAGGATCGCGGCTCCAGCCGGGAGACGAAGACTTGGCTACGGTTGCGTTTGAACAAATCAAAGGATTGTCGCTTGTGGTTGAAGAAAAAATTGACGGAGCAAACAGTGCAATCTCTTTTGATGAAAACGGCGAATTGTTGTTGCAAAGTCGCGGGCACTATTTGATCGGTGGCATTCGGGAAAAACACTTTAATTTGCTCAAACAATGGGCAGCGACGCATCAGCAGGCGTTTTTCAATATTCTCGGTGACCGGTACGTGATGTACGGCGAATGGGTCTATGCGAAGCACACCGTCTTTTACGACAAGTTACCACACTACTTTCTCGAATTCGATATCCTTGACAAGCAGACAGACCGGTTTCTCGACACTCCGTCACGTCGTGAACTCTTGTCCTCACTTCCTATCGAATCTGTTCCCGTATTGACAGCATCGACTTTTGCGAAGCAAAAAGAACTTGTTTTGTTAATCAGGCATTCTCATTTCATCGGCCGTGATCACCTCGCGACAATGGTTCAGTACTGCGAAAACGAAGGACTCGATATTGATACGGCCTGGCGGGAAACGGATCGCTCTGCAATGGCGGAAGGGCTATACATCAAGCACGAAGAGGACGGCCAAGTCGTTGGGCGTTACAAATACGTTCGGCCTGAATTTCTGCAAACGGCGTTGTCGTCGGAATCCCATTGGTTTGCAAGGCCGATCATTCCGAACCGGTTGGCACGGAGTCTCGACGATCTTTTCCTGCCGCAGTTGCCGCCGTATCAGGAAGGCGACGAAACATGAGCGATCTCTTTGAAACGCGCCGTCGCAAAATTTCCTGGTGTCCCGTCGAACAAAACGCCGTAATCGACTGGAATGAAATTGAAGCTGAAAACTCCGCATGGATTGACCCGATGCGTCAAACGCTGCAAGACACTGCCTGGCACGGTGAAGGCAACGCTTGGACGCATACTCGAATGGTCTGTGAATCGCTTGTCGTCTCGGATGATTGGAAAATGTGCTCCGAACAAGAACGATTTGTCCTTTTCCTGGCGGCATTATTGCACGATGTCGGCAAACCTGAATGTACGAAAATTGAAGACGGACACGTTGTTTCGCCGAATCACGCTCCGCGTGGTTCCCAAATCGCAAGACGGTTCCTGTACGAAACGCTCGGCATGGCCGGAAGTCCGGAGTGTTTTCGGCTTCGAGAGTTGATCGTTTCGTTGATTCGGCGACATACTTTGCCGTATAATATCCTGAAAAGCAAGAACGCGGTTCGAGACATCGTTATGGTTTCAACAGTTTTGTCCTGCCGACTGCTTGCGACTCTTTCCAAGGCGGACATTAACGGGAGAATTTTCGACGATAAAAACCAGAAACTCGAATGCGTGGAACTGTTTTGCCAATTGGCCGAAGAAAACGATTGCTTGGATCGTTCGTATTCTTTTCATTCCAATCATTCACGATACGCCTGGTTTTCCGGCACATTATCGCATCCCGGCGAGATGCTGTTCGACGACACTTGGGGCGAAGTCGTGTTGATGTCCGGCTTACCCGCCACCGGGAAAGACACTTACATCGAACGTCATGTCGCCGACAGACCTGTCATTTCGCTGGACTCATTGCGACGTCAAATGAACATTTCATGGAACGACGATCAAACACAGGTCGTCGAAGCGGCAAGAGAGAAAGCAAAAAAATTCCTGCGGAGTAAAACATCATTCGTTTGGAATGCGACGAATTTGCGCTACGACTTCCGCCGTTCGTTGATACGGCTTTGTACCAACTATCAGGCGGCAGTGCGAATCGTTTATTTGGAAAACGATTTGCCGACATTGATACAGCGGAATCGTACCCGCCCACATCCCGTTGCCGAATCCGCATATAATACACTGCTTGACCGCTGGGAAATTCCGACAGTCTTGGAATCACATGAATTGACGATGCCACGGAACGATTACCCATAGGTGCCAAATCCTAGGCCGACAGTGAAAAATACCCTCGAAAAATGCCAAATTCGCCTATTTCGCTCTGGCAACGGGGAGTTCGTTCCAGGAGACCGTGTAGCTCGGACTGCAATGATCCGATGCTCCCCGCCACGTCTGTTCGGTTCCCTGGGCACCGAAAAACAGGGTTCCTTTCCCAAACGTTTCATTGATCCGGTCAACCGAGGTCATCAGCCGGTCTTCCCGCCGTTTGTCTTCCGGCGACTTGGAATCCATGTCGAACAGGAAACCCTGAGACCGCACGGCTTCGGTGTCTTTCATGTCGAGGAGCATGACCGACGCTTTCTTGTACATCACGCCTTGCCGATAGATGCTTTTCAGGAGGCCCAACGCCGTTTGGATGACATCCGGGGTGTGTGCCGTCGGAATATCGAACCCGGCGGCGCGACCGTCAGAAATGTAGTTGCCGGTATGGTAGCTTGTGTTGATGTGGAGATGGATCGCCGAGGCAACGGTTCCGTCCGCTCTTGCTTTTTCACAGGCTTTGGCCGCAAATGTTGACACCGCTTCCGCGATCAGCCGGTAATCGTCCGTAGTGTCATGAAAGGAACGTGAAACCTGAATGCTTTTTCGCGGCGGCTGAACTTCGGCCAGATCAAGGCAACACTCCCCGTTCAGTTCGCGCACAAGTTGTTCCTGAATGATGCTGAATTCTCGACGCATCCAGAGCGGGTCGATTGAGGCCAAATCCCAAGCGGTTCGGATGCCCAGCCTGATCATTTTCGGAGCCAATCGTCTGCCGATCCCCCAGACGCCGCCGATTTCCAGACTTGCAAGAGCCGCCCGGCGACGGTCGGTGTCCAGCAGATTGCAAACGCCGTTCCCTTTTTTTGCGATGTCATTGGCGACTTTGGAAAGCGTCATCGTCTGCCCCAACCCGATTGATACCGGAATGCCGATCCACTTTTTGACCGTTGTGACGATGTCATGGAGAAGCGTGTCTATCGACGTGTGATCGTAACCAAGCCCGGTAAAATCGAGAAACGCTTCGTCAATGGAATAGATTTCAACAGACGGAGTCCAGCGGTGCAGGAGTCGCATGACCCGGTGGCTCAGGTCGCCGTAGAGCCGATAATTCGAGGAAAACACCTTGACCAGGCCGGATTCGGCAAGACGCTTGATTTTATAGTACGGTTCCCCCATTGGAATGCCGAGTTTTTTTGCTTCCGGCGACCGCGAAACGATGACTCCGTCGTTGTTGGACAGCACGACCACCGGTTTGTCGGCAAGATCGGGACGGAACAGTTTTTCGCATGACACGAAGAAACTGTTGCAATCGACGAGTCCGTAAAACCGCAAAGGGAAGACGGCCATATTTTTTACTTGAATTTTTTGATGGAACCGGTCACGACGCCCCAGATTTCCAGTTCGTTTCCTTCACGAAAGGTGATCGGCCGGAACCGGGGATTTTCCGGCACGAGTTCCACCCTGGAACCGTTTTGATGCAATCGCTTCACGGTGAATTCCCCATCGACAACGGCAATCACGATGTCGCCGGAAGATGGCGTCAAGCTCCGGTCAACAACAAGCAGGTCGCCGTCGAAAATTCCCGTCCCGGTCATCGAATCCCCCGCCACCCGCATGAAAAATGTGGAATCGGGATGTCGGATGAGATGGGCGGCAAGGTCAAGAGTCTCCTCTGAGTTCTCTGCCGGTGATGGAAAACCAGCCGGAACCGAAAAATCCGCCAGCGCAACCTGGACAGGGGGCCGATCCGGGGAAGATCGATAAATGGCAGTGATTCGGGAATCGAATTCCCTGCTTTTCCCGGTCATCTCTTACTCACGGGTTGGTTTTCAAACGTGAAAAAAAACGAACTTTCATGTGGTGGAACCTCTTTATTGTGTATATTTCTCATGACTTTGCAAGATGGCCTTACCTTCAGCCTTATGCTTGATTTCCATCGGCTTGATGATGTGTCCGGTAACCGTCCACACGCCGTTTTGATTTGGCAGGCCACTCAACGAAGATACTGCCATCACGGTCGTATCGCTTGTCTGGCAGAGCGAGCTCCAAAGCGCACTCCCGCCGTCGGGTAGCGAAGGAAACGGCGTTGATTTTTGCGAAAAATCCTTCGCCTCATCCGTGCCGATGTAAATTTGCATGTTGGCGCGGCGATGTGTATTTTCGGGGTTGCGTCCCTCGGCGGACTGCACCGAAAGGAGGGTTTCGCCGCTGTGCAACTGGATAAGATAAGGCGCACCGACATACGTGTCGGCAGGCAAACGACAGTCGCTGCGAAGGGCATGCCAGCGACGCGAACTGTCGCCACTCACATAGCCCGACAACCAGTTATCCGCGATGCTCGAATGCACAATAACCGGCTTGAACGTGCCGTCGATGCCGTTGTCTTCGATGGCGAGCGCGATGCCTTTGCCGTTTTGTAAATTAACCGGCACCGGCATTCCATCGCGCGAACCGGTGCGGAATGAGATTTTTTCGGCATTGCTCCATGTCAGGCCATTGTCGAAGGAACGCAGCAGGCTAATTTCCTGTTCGTTGCTTGTCGTGTAAGGAGCTTCGTTGGCAAAATAAATCTGCACCTCGCCGATCGGCAGTTGCAGAAACGCTGGCTCCCAGCAGCCGTCGCCGAAGAGAGTGCCCGCCTCATAGAGCGTTTGCTCTCCCGACCACGTCGCCCCGCCGTCGTCCGACCGCTTGATCATGATCTTGTACGGGTCGACACCATCGACACGCGGCCGGGCGTTCCACGTATAAATGAGCGTGCCATTTTGCAGTTCAAGCAACTCCGCATTGGTGTAATTGTAAATCCCCTGGTCGTCGCGAGCCACTTCCACGGCAGTCGACCATACGTTACCCTGCTCATTGCGAGACCTGAAATACACGCTCGACCTCGCACTGTACACGAGTACCAATTGATTATTCGCCAACAGCTTTGCCCGTGCATAAGTACCACTGCAAACAAATTCCCGTTGTGCGTCATCCCACACAATGCGAATGCCGTCTTCGTAAGCAAGGCCGTAAGCCGCAAGGCAATGAACCGCAAAAAAGCCGAAAAAAACTGCCGACCACACAAATCCTTTCGTTCGATGCGGACTCCGTTTACCCTGGATTGAAAACATGGCTTCGGATTTGATTTTGCTTTTAGCGTCTGTTGTTTGCATGATTGACTTGCTCATTTCCGTTGAAAAACGAGAACGATTAAAATTATACCATGAAGTGTTGTCATTAAGAAGGGCACTCCATTTCTTTGTCGCCCTCATCACTGAACATCGACCCATTTTACGTCGTAGAAATGATATCAAGAAATAACAAACGCTCTCCGGAAGTGGCGATTCCGGAGAGCGTGGTGGAGGTATAACCTTACGCCTTTTCGTCTTTTTTCGGTGTCAGCCCCGGTAGGGAGACACCGATCATATCCCCCATTGAACATTCATCAAATCCAACGCCGGGCACGTTTTTTGTAGTTTCTGTATTCGTCACCGAAACGTTGCTCCAATGCCCGTTCCTCCGGGACGATCTGAAAATAGTTCAGGTAAACGGCAAACAGAAGAACCGGCAACAGGGCGAGGCCGTCATCAAGAAAGACGCCGACGGCAAGTAAAAGCAGGGTTGCTCCAACGTACATTGGATTCCGCGAAAAACGATACATGCCGGTCACGACAAGGTTGGTCGCTTTTTCGGGATGTAGGGATGTACCGGGTTGATCGTCGTTCCCGCCTTTCGGAACTCGACAAGTTGGTCGAACCCACAGATACTTGTCAGTTGCTGCGCGGGTGAATAACGGAACGGTATTTATTGTACCATATCTCATTACGCCATCCTGTCTTATAACGTTTTGCGTTCTTCTGATAAGATGGAGAAGTTGAAAACATAGACCATTTTTTTTGCCTTCCAGAAGAAAAGTATCACCATCCTATTGAAACGGATTGCTTCAAAAATTAGAATGAATAAAACTAATTAAACGGTTATGAGATAATATGGCGTTCGTCTTCAGTAACTGATAAAACATGTGTCCCCACCAGCTTGCATCCTGTTTCATTATTCGGATTAGTACAAATGCAAGAGAATATCTATAGAGCAATTTCAGATTGGAAAAAAGAACTTTTTGACTTCTCCAAACGCAATCGCCTTATCAACTGTAAGATTGGCGGGCGTTCACTGGAATTGCAGTATCCTGAATTTGACTCTGTTGTTCAGCATTTCTTAATTGACGGAAAAACAATGGCATTTCCCTGGAAGTCCATGTTGATTGATGATAGTTCAGAGGACAATGAAATTGATGCTGACGAAAGTAGTGAAACTGACAATAATCCCTTACCACAAAACACAAAACAAAGACTTCCACTTTCTGATTACATTTCCTTGATTGGTCACGGGGGAATTTTAACGAATTTAACAGATCGTGAATTACAGTCAAAGTTAAAACGCCTTTCACATAATGCTAAAATTGCGCAAAGTGAGCATGGAATCAATATTCTTTTTGTGGCTATGGGATTTTTACAGTGGTATGAAACTGATACCAGCGATGATCCCATTATCTCTCCCTTAATCTTGGTTCCAGCAGTTCTTAGGAAAACATCCCTGAAAGCACCCTGGGCTTTAGAAAGATATGATGATGAAGTTGTGCATAACCTGTGTCTGTGGGAAAACCTCAAATTTGACTTTAATCTAAATTTACCTGAAATACCAGAGCAAGGGTTCCAAGATTATTCTGAAATTGAATCATATCTTGATAATATTCAGAATACCATTTTTACAGAAGGATTCACCAGACGATGGAAAATAGATCGCAGATGTATTCTTGATTGTTTTAGCTTTCAAAAAATGGCTATGGTGAAAGACCTTGACGACAACAAAGAAACAATTGCCAGCCATCCTATCTGTCGGATTATTGCCGGAGATAATACAGCATTTGATGATATTGCTCAGGGTTATAGTATTATCAATATCGGTGCCAAACAACTTGATGAACAAATTCATCCTAAAAAAGTTTTTTCGGTATTAGACGCAGATAGTAGTCAACAAGAAGCAATCCAAGCGGTCATAAGTGGCAAGAGTATTATTCTTGACGGCCCTCCAGGAACAGGAAAGAGTCAAACAATTGCAAATATCATCGCAGAAATGCTTGCAAAACAAAAAACAATTCTTTTTGTCAGCGAAAAATCTGCTGCACTGGAAGTGGTTAAGAAGCGACTTGATGAGGTGCGCCTTGGCGATTTTTGCCTTGACTGTCACGCAATGTTTAGCGGGAAAAAAGGAGTTGTGAAAGAACTTGGACGATGTTTAGATATTCCCTGTGAGAATTACACAAGTTATCAAGATGAACTTGAGGAATTGTATGCAACACGTCAGCGATTAAATTCCTATGCGCTATCACTGCATCAACAATTTGGGAATTTGAAAATATCACCATTTGAAGCACATGGTTTGTATCTCAAATATAAGCAAAAGCAATCATTCCGTTCCAAGCATGATAATCCACTGGACATGGAACGATCCAAGCTATTAGAAATACGAAACCTTTTTCGTAAACTCTCAAATAGCCCTGTAATTGGCAATGCCAAGAATCATCCCTGGCAAGGATGCCTGTTATCAGACATATCTCTGGGTTCGCAGCAAATAAAAAAAGATTTCAAAGACATTGCAAACGAAATTAGACTACTGCCTTGTCCAGGCTAAAACTGTAAGTTGACTAAAAATATAATCATTCGTTATCGAAGTGAAATTTCGGGTACACGGAGTCCAATTTGATTCGAGCGTCGTCGGTGGTGAATTGCCAGTGGACGTTTTTGGCGTGATCGTTTCGCCAGGCCGTCCAAGCGGCGGCTTGCTTGCGAACTTCATCCATACTGCCGATGCGTCCGCACAAGCATTGTTTCGTCAACACACTCAACTCGCACTCCGCAATGTTCAGCCAACTGCCATGCACAGGAGTATAAACAAACTCACATCGTCGGAGGATTTCACGACAATACTCCGGTTCGAATCGCGTGTAAAGCGCACCCTTTGTGTGCGTGTTCAAGTTATCCAAAACAATCGTCACTTTTTTTGCGGACGCAAAATCATGCATCACCAACCGCTCGATTTCCTCCGCCCAGTCCAACTTCGTTCGATGTTCTCGAACCGCAACGCGACGCCAATTTTCAAAAGGAGCCACAAACATAAATACGCTCGCCGTGCCGTTGCGTTCGTATTCGTAATCGACTCGCTCCGGGTGGCCTGCGTGACTGTTGCATGTCGGCATGGCCGGG
>Ga0099364_10009194_pt1 | contig 13743 bp, 17 predicted proteins | sample TergutTh196P3_FD_73070 | JGI IMG/M metagenome (GOLD analysis project Ga0099364, IMG submission 73070) | Microcerotermes parvus P3 segment gut microbial communities from Pointe-Noire, Republic of the Congo - Th196 P3 | ecosystem: Host-associated > Arthropoda: Insects > Digestive system > Gut ...
TGCTTCTATCCCCACGCCGTCAAGGCCAAGCCCTTCGGGTCGGCTTGCGCCGAGCCTTGACCGAATCAGCACACAGCCAGCCCGACGGAAAAGAAGGCGGCTAAAGAAAAAACGCGCCTTTGACCTTCCAGCCCCGTATGCACGACAATGACACGATGCGAACCATGACAAACCCCTCTCTGTCCCGGACGCCGCTCCTCTGGCTCATGCTGGTCATGATGCTCATGGGCGCTCTGCATTGGGCCAAAACCGCGTCTACGGCAAATTCCTTCTTAGCCGCCGAAACCGCGACCGCGCACATGCGCAACCCATTGGCACTGCTGGAAAAATCCAACTTCGCCCAAAAAGACACGCCAGGCGCATCCGTTGCAGCAAAAGGGGCGGGAGTTGCGGATAAGCTTGGGGATGCGGCGAAAGCGGCGGATGAGCTTGCGGATGCTGCGAAGACGCTGGATAAGCTCGAGGATGCAGCGAAAGCGGCGGATGAGCTTGAGGATGTTGCGAAAACACTGGATAAGCTAGAGGATGCTGCGAAGGTGCTGGATAATGCAGGGGATGCCGCGCAAGCAGTGCAATACTGGGAGGAACTGCTCAGTAGAATTGCTCAAATCGACTCGAAACTGGTTGGAAAAGCCCAGGAACTCATCGCAGAAATAAAGTCCCTGCCAGAGCTTACGGGAAAAACTGTTGGAGAAGTGCGTAAGATGCTGCACGACCTTGGTTACACTGTTGTTCGATCTGACCCGGAACTTGGGGTTGGAGTAGTCTGGACAAAGAACTTGGGGAACGGTTTCACCTCTGTGGTGAGAGCGGATAAAGGTTCAGGCAAAGTTGGCATGGCCGATGAATTCCTCCATTTTCATAAAGAGGGCGTGCCGTCTTCTTTCGTGAATAAGGGAAACTTTAAACCTGACGCACCCGTATTCAAGTTTGATGATTTGGGAAACAAGAGCTTCCCAACTAATTGGCCGGGAAATCACATTCAGGCCAAGATGCCATAGGAGGGCAGCATGTACTCTGAAAACCCAACCGGGATTCTTTCCTACGCACAGAAAGTATTCGAGCAATCATACCGAGGAAAACTAGCTTATAGCGTGCTTGAATACTGGAACAACCCTGTTCTTTTGGAAGAATTGCGTAAAGAGATCGATTCTTGTTCGGATCCCCCTCAGGTTATGACTCCTGCTCTTTGGGAAGAATTTGAAAAAGATCTCGCTTGTCCGGATCCTCTGTGGGCTCGTACAACTAGAATGCCTGCCGATCCGATCGGTATGCGTGAAATCGTAGCTGTGTATCAGAAATTTTCGAGTTTTTTTGCTGACAAGCGACACAATTTCTGTGTAAAGCAAAAAAAGGGAGAAGTGCTCACAGAAGAGGAACTTATTACCGAGGAGGATCTCGTCCGATTGATCGACTGTGCTGTCTTAGCCTTTCTAAGGGGCGACGGTGAAGGGTTTACTTCAGTGGGATGCGAATTAGATGTTTTAAAAAGGGAAGGGCTTTTAGATCAGTGTCGCTTTTTACGACGGTATCTATCTGAACTCAACAAACTTATAGCTGATGAGTCTAAATTTTACTTTCAGGCTCTTGACCAAACCCTGGCTCGCTTCTGTTAATTTGACCATAGGAGAGCAACATGTGAACACTAAAAACTCCACCAATATCCTTCCCTATGCGCAGAAGGTATTCGAGCAGGCATATCGCGGAAAAACATTTTATAGAGTTTATAGCGTGCTTGAATACTTGAGCAACCCTATTCTTTGGAAAGAATTGGAAAAAGATATCGATTGTTTGGAACCTCCCCAAGTTATAAATTGGGAAGAAGAGTTAAAAGAGATCGCTTACTTGGGTTCTCTATGGCGTAGTGACAGTAGAAGGTATGCCGAAACGATGACTAGAAAGGTTGCTGAAGCGCTTAGTAAAAAGTTTTTCGATCCGGCATGTATCTATGAAATCATTGTAACGTATCGCACATTTATATACTCGTTTGTTGACAAACGAGTCAATTTTTGCGACAAGCGGAAAAGTGAAAAAGTGCTTACAAAAGAGGAGCTGATTACAGAAGAGGACATCATAAAATTGATTGACTGTGCTGTCTTGGCTCAGATGGTTGGCGATTGGGATATGGGAATAACTTCAACATGGCAAGAAATAAGTATTTTGAGTAAAGTAAAGTATACAACAGAAGTGTGCTGCTTTGCAGAGCAGTATCTATCTGAAATCATATCGCATATAACTGAGAACGGACAAAATCATTTCTTAATTTAACAATAGGAGAGCAGCATGTCCGAAAAATCTGCGCAAGGAGTAGGTGGTACGCTGAACAGATATGCTATACTTATCTGTGGTCGTATTCAGGTCGAGATGTCATAGGAGAACAACATGTCTGAAGAATCTGCGCAAGGATTAGGTGGTACGCTGAAAGGGAGTGGGTACACCGTTGCCTCATCCAGTCCGGCGTTGTCGGGAGTCATCCCTATGGGAGAAGTCTGGACAAAGGATCTGGGAATCGGTTTCACCTCTGTAGTAAGGATAGATGAAGGCTCCGGCGTAATTGGTCGGGCCGATGAATTTCCCCATTCTCATAAAGAGGTGGTTCCGACTTCTTTTGTGAAGAATGGCAACTTCAATCATTTTACGACACCCGTATTCAGGTTCGATGATTCGGGGGAGAAAAGTTTCTTTGGGAATTACAAGGGGAACCACATTCTACTCGGTGGCGCATATCCAAGCCCTTCTGGGGCATCGCCAATCCATGATGTCGCCCATCCGTTTACGCCATATGATATCAGCCTGAGTGCTGAAGAACTCGCCAGGGTTTTTCCCTATGCACAGAAGGTAATCGAACAGGTGTGCCGTGGAAAAGCAACTTATTGCGTACTTGAATATTTAAATAATCCGATTCTTGTTGATGAGTTGAAAAAAACGATTAACTTTTCTGAAGTTTGCATCAAATATTGGGGTTTTTCGAGGTTTTTTGGCAAAAAACGGCACAACTTTTGTGAAAAACAAAAGAATAATGAAGAGCTTACAAAAGAGGAGCTTATTACAGAAGAAGATCTCACGCGGTTGGTTGACTGTAGTGTCTTGGCTATTCTGGCTGGCGATATAGAAGGGTTTACTTCAGTGGGGTGCGAAATGGAAGTCCTGAAAGACAAGGGGTTTTCAGAACAGTATCGCTTTGCACAATGGTATTTATCAGAAATCAGTAAGCATGTAACTCATGAACTGACGAAAATTTACCTGGACGGACTGTGCTCCTAGAACGGAGAACCCTGGAAGCGACAGAGATTATAACTAAGGAGGAACAGATGGCTTTCATTCTTCGAAATCTGATGCTCGCCATTGTCGCCACTACGCTGGTTGTCGGATGCGGACTGGGACGGCCTAGAGAACCATCGAAGGAAGAGAGATTTGAGAGATTTATCTATGCACTCGATTTCCCAAAAGAAGAAGTAGTCACAAAGGAGGCAAGAACCGCTAAAGCTATCGTCCTGTGGGAAGAAGCGAAAGGTAGGGGAGGGTTTGTTGAGATACATCGTTTACGTGTGTCAGAAAAGTCTTTCACTAAGGTGTTTTATGCAAATTTAAACATGCTAAAAAAGAAAGAAGATGGATACATTGAAATCTGGCAAATTTCAAGCACCGAGTACGATGGCGATACAAATGATAAAATTAGATCTTCGGCAGATAGGTACTTAATCCTCTGCAGTCAACGCATGGTTATTTCAACCCCGATTCTTTTCTTCGAACAACCAAAAGCGGAAGGCACTCCGAAACGTATATTCACTCACCCCATCGTATCATCGGGAGCGAATGTCGAAAAGAATGAAGTATTTAAAGTCATGTGTGAACGGGAGCCCGCGAAGGCTGGGGTGAGCCCAGCGAACCCCAACGATTGAGGGAAGAATGATAGTATGATATGCAGGCACACATACCGAACAGCTTTCCCATCCGGAAATGCTGCTGTGTTGGGGTTCGCTCTGCTCACCCCAACCTACACGAGTTAGGTCGTTTTTCCACCAAAGGAGGGATTTCACATGCGTACCCAAGTTCTTGCAGCGGCCATAGCCGCCCTGTCACTGTCCGGCGTTGCTGTTGCGCACGAAGCCGGGGACTTCATCCTGCGCGGCGGCGTGATCCATGCCGAGCCGGATTCGAGCAGTTCAAAAATCAAGGTAAACGGCGTCAGCCAACCGGGAAGCGGCGTGAACGCCGACGGGGGGAGTAAAACCCAATTCGGCCTGGGGCTGACCTACATGGTCATGCCCCACTTCGGCCTCGAAGTGACGGCCACGACCCCGTATACTCACAAAATCAGGGCCAAATATGGTGGCGTCAATTACAACCGCGCCGAAGTCTCGCGCATGTCGCCCACGATCAGCGCCCAATACTTTTTCCTCAACCCGAAATCCAGGTTCCAGCCCTACGTGGGATTGGGTCTGAATTACACCCTATACCACAACGAGAAACTCAGCAGCGAAGCGAAGAGGGATTACAACGCCAGGAGCCTCAAGATAAAAGATTCCGTCGGCATTGCGGCCCAGGTTGGCATGGACTACAGGATTACCGAGCGTTTTGTAGTGAATGCCTCTGTCTGGAAGATGAGCATGAGCGCCAAAGCGGAATGGAAAGAGAACTGGAGAGGAGGCGAGCAAAAGATGAAAGCCGACATGGACATCGACCCGTGGGTGTACTACATCGGGGCGGGTTTCAAGTTCTGAACCTGAGGACATGGGCGACAGGCGTGAAAGCCTGTCGCTCCGGAGAAGAATCAACAGCAAAAAAACAAATAAATACTCTGTTATCATTTATAGCAAGCTCAGATATTGTTGCTGCTGACTTCCGTGTAGCTCGCGTAGCCCTGCCGCAGCGACTACCCCGTCAGCCAGTGTAGCCTGGATGGAGCGAAGCGAAATTCGGGGAACGAAACCTTCCGGCGCGGAGCGTCGCTGACTATCTAAATCGTCAATGCCTCACCTCATATTGCATCCGCTCAATGTTCGATCTCGTGGTCACATCCCGCTCTTGCAGACGGAAGTGGTATTCTTTGCGGGTCGTGCGTTCGGTTGGGCTTGTGTTCGGTTTCGCCAAGCGTCCTGACAACATGCTCAACCCCGCGCGCTGAACACCTAATATGCTACGCGCTTGGGTCCTGATTAGTATAAATGTTAAGCTTTTCGCATATATTTTTAGGAGGCGTTACCATCATGTTTCTTATGTTACTGCTCGTCACTTTAGCCATTGCGGCAGTCGTCGCATTTTTCGTAGTAAGGCTGTTCGGTCAGCCGATCGACGGCATTCTCAAGCGAATCATCGCGGACGACATCAGCAGTGCATGGCTCAAGTACTTGAAATTCGCCACCTACGTCGTGGGTATTTCAAAGGGGGTTCGTGTCTGGGAACTGGAGAGGTACATCACTCCCAGGCAATATGACAAGGAGGCAAGAATTCTGGAACTCACTCCAGATCGCTGGGTGCTTGAGGTCTACCGCACCATCATCGAAACATTGCAGGGTATTGCATGGATGTTGCTGGTATTTTTCATTTTTGCGCTTATCGCTTACGTTATCGTTCGTGTATTTGAGCTAAAAAATAAGACACCGTCGAATGCTCCCTAAGGCGTCTATCAGCGCCTAAAACGGAATGATTGTTCCACTCTCGATCTGCACTGATGTGCTCAATAACCAACTAAAGATTGGCAACGCTTCGCGTTGGATAAAACCATCCCCGGATGGCGCTTCGCTTATCCGGGCTACATTCACTGTCGAATAGACATCACTCACCATCTGCACCATCTTGATTGGCGGGTAGCCCATACGTGGCGTGTGGCTACCGCGTGGCATGGCGATCCAGATTCGACGTAGTAATTGCGTGGTCAGTTCGTGAAACTGGAGTGCAGACAGCAGGCAGAACACGGCTTGCGGCACCTTGATGGCGATGGTGGCGAGACTTTCATATTGAGCTACAGCTCAGATAGACAGACAGGCTTGCTATATGTCACCGTTGTGAGCTACAATGTAGCCCATAAGAGGAGGTTTCCCTATGCCTGCAAACACTGTTGTCCGTGCCCGTATCGACGAGCACATCAAGGAAGAAGCATCGATCGTGCTGGCGACGATGGGCCTTACCGTATCTGACGCTTTTCGCATCATGCTCACCCGCGTTGCGCACGAGAAGGCTTTGCCGTTCGAACCATTGATCCCGAACGAAACTACCATCGCGGCCATGCGCGAGGCCCGCGAAGGAAAGGGCGTGAAGTTCGCAACTATAGATGACCTGATGACTGACCTCAATGCGGACGATTGAGCGGTTTGGCCAGTTCAAGCGAGACTACAAGCGTGAGAAGAAAGGCCAGCATCGCGCTACGCTTGATGCCGATTTTCATGCTGTCTTGTCCGCGCTGCTGGCTGATCTTCCGTTGGAGGGGTAGAACCAACATTCGTGTCACAAAGTGCCATTTAGACTAAATGCATAAACACGAAAGCAGGCAGCCAGAAACGGCCACACGGTCTAGAACAAGAAGTCGTGCAAGTTTCTTTATTAGGCTGATTAAGCGTGTGCAACCTCTGCCGGGATAGGCTGCACTGCAAGCCGTAAGCCCATCGTTTTGAGGATTGCGGCCAGGCTACGGATTTCCGGGTTTCCGTCAGCAGACAGAGTGCGGTAAAGCTGTGTGCGGTTAAGTTGCGCTTTCTCTGCTACCTTCGGCATACCGCCAAAGGCTCTAGTCATTTGGCGGAGCGCAATCAGCAACTCGGCTTGGTCACCGTCTTCAAGGATGCTGTTGAGCAGTTCCACAGCATAGGCAGGGTCGTTGCTGAAGGCTTCAGCCATTGCTTCGTCGTGTGCTCGGTCTTTCATTGCTTGTCCTCCTGGTGCGTATTGCTGCGTTGCTGCCAGTCCTTCCAGTATGCGCACGCCTTTGCTATGTCTGCTTTCTGAGTGCGCTTTATTCCACCGCAAAGCAGCAAGATCATGCTTTTCCCTGCCTGTGCGTAGTAGATTCGGTAGCCTGGCCCCAAGTCGAGGCGAAGTTCCCACACCCCATCTTGGCAAAACCTATGGTCGCCAAAATTTCCTAGCTCAACACGGTTGATGCGTCGGTCAATGGCAATCTTCACCGTGTTGTCCTGCACTTGGCCACGCCAGTCCATGAACACATCGTGCCCATCACTGGTGAGGTAGTGTTTTATCTCAAACATACTTTATAGTCGTTTATAAACGAAGAAATGTCAAGGGCGCAATGATTCCATGTTACCGACCCGATTCGTCGTTGAAACTGAATCCAATCCGGTCGCCGGATTCCAATCCAAGCTGGTTGCGCACGTTCACCGGGTTCGTGACCTGTCACTTCGGTGTGATCGCTGCTGTCGTCATGACACCATCCAGGTTACATTTGCTATTGTTCAGGGCCGACTATCTACGTCCACTCAAACCCCTTGGAACAGAAAGTCGAGCGCCGCCGCGATACGTTCATGTTCGGAAGCAAGCGAGGCGACGGGATGTTTGAGAATGCGCATTGGCACTGCGCTCATTTGGGGAACATCCAGCAGAAAGGATTCATCCCCAATTTGCAGCGTGGGCAGCAAACGTTCCGGGCGTTTGTTCGCGGAAGGGAAATTTTGCATGCGGCGCAGAGGAATCACGACGCGACTCTCCACTCCGTCGAGCAGATCGCTTTGCACATCCAGCAGGTAAGGCGTCGTTTGGGCATGTGTGCCTGTATTCGGGAAAACATCGTATTTCGCCATCAGAAAGTTTTCCACTCTTCGAGCGGCAAGCCCTCTGCGGCCAGCATTTCATTGTAGGCTGCAATGAAATCTGCATGTTCCTCGCGCCAGCGGCGCGCCAGCTCTTGCTTGACCACTTTGCGCAAATGCGCGTCACAGGTCTGTGAAAGATTGACATTCAGCGCCTTTGCGGCTTCCAGCACATCAACGCTCAGGCTCAGATTTGTAGCACGACGGGGCGACCGACTGCGGTGCTCGGAGACAGAATCAAGCATGACGAACCATCCTGCGCATCAATAATGCGCATCACGTTAGCACATGCCGGAGACGCATTCAAGCCCCAACCGAAGCAGCCCATGTTCGGGAATCGCTATAGAATCGACCCCCGTATCTGTCGAGACAGCGTTCATGGCAATTCCCGATCTCTTCAAGCGCGTCTCACACGCTCTGCGGGTGATCCCCTTTGCCAAATGGGAATAGGGGTTGACTCTGGCAACAGCATCTACGTTCACTTGATTAATCGCATTCCAGCGATCTTTGCGGCCGTAACGTCGAAAGTAACCGTGTACTCGCATTCCGCCTTATGCCCGGATCTCTCGATCAGGCAGTCCGCAAAGTCGACATTATTCGACGCGCCGAAAACACGAAGTGCCTTACGCACCGTATCTGCCCCTTCGACAACCAGTTCCTTCGTTGCGATCATTGATTCGATGATGTCCTTCATCGGGTCTCGCTCGACGGCGTAGCAGCGACCAAGCACCCACACGACTTCGACGAGTGCCACCTGCGAGACGTAGCCCGGCTGGTCGACCGATAGGGACTCCATCAGCGCCGTCGCCTTCTTCGACTGCACAGCATCGTCCTGCGCGAAGTAGCGAACCAGCACGTTCGTATCCAGTCCGATCATCGTGCGGATGCCCCCTGCTCGGCGATGGCGCGGTTCATGTCCTCGATCGACACCGGCCTGGCAGGCTTTTTCACGATTCCCTTGAGCGACGCGAGCGAGCGTGTGGCCGGATGGATTTCGTATCGACCCGTTTCGTCGTTGAAGCTGAATTCAATCCGGTCGCCGGATTCCAATCCAAGCTGGTTGCGCACGTTCACCGGGATCGTGACCTGTCCCTTCGATGTGATAGTTGCTGTCGTCATGGCATCCTCCAGGCTCTCCTTACTATAATGTAAGGAGAGCCTGTGTGCAAGAAGCAAAAAGCTGACTTCTTGCTGTTCAGGTGTGTAAAAACGCCTTGATGACCAAGGCGACCACGCCAGCGACGATCACCCCCACCATCCACTTGAGCAGCAAGATATCGGCCTTGATGGGGGCGATTTCAAGCTGCAAATCCTTCTTCAACTCCGCCAGGTCAGCCTTGGTGGCGAGATCCTTCAGGTTTACTTCAAACGCTTCAGACAAGGCGCTTGCCTGCCTGTTCGGGCGGAACCCCAGCTTTTTTGAGCCTGTTGGCGTACTTGAGCGTGTCGAAAGTGATGGTGTTCATGCCTTGATTCTATCCACGGTATCGTAGAACAAGCAAGTAAAACGGTACGGCACTGTTTGGCATTGGCTTGTTCCATCAATTTATAACGGAGCGAAAACTGCGTTCGATCCGTGTTCGAAAATCGCTATGGAACCGCTGAAAAACCCGTCCTGTCATTCTGCGCGAAGCGAAGCGTAGTCGCAGAATCCACACATCGCATGGATCCTGCGACTTCGCGCAGGATGACAAGTGCTGAATGCAGAGTTATTCAGTGTTTCCCTATAGAATCGACCCCCATATCTGTCGAGACAGCGTTCATGGCAATTCCCGATCTCTTCAAGCGCGTTTCACACGCGCCCACCAATCCCGGCGTGACGGCGAAACTGCGCCAGTTCGACGTTGCCGAGCTGTACAGGGGGCCGGTTCAACTGGAGGATGCGACGGAGGACGCCGCGCAGCCGCTCGACGAAAAACTGCGACAGGCGTATTTCTGGATCGTCAACAACGCCATCATCAGCCCGCATTACGACATCGAATACAACGACGCCCCGGCGCAAACCTACGTCCTCGGCAGCAGCAAGCGAGTCCTGACGCTGCCGTCGGCGCAAAGCTATTCGAGCTATATCCTGCTCCCGCTCCTGACCTTTGCCACGCGCAGAAAATGCCTGTTCGTCGGCGGCCCGGGACGCGGCAAGACGGCCAGCGCGATCCTGATGGGCATCCTGGCCGGTTATCCGGTTCGGGAGGTGCGCCGCGCGATGCAGCATGGGCATCCCCAGATGACCATCGCCGATCTTCTGGGCAATCCCCTGCCCGCGGATCTGGTCAATGCGCAGGATATGGAGTCGATCCGCATCGCGTGGCGGCCCTGGTTGTCGATGCGGGTGAAAATCGTCGATGAGTACAACCGTATTCCAACCCGGACGCAGAGCGCGCTGCTGACCGTGATGGGCGACAATTACGCCGAAGTGCTCGGCCATATCCACGAATGCCCGGAATCCGCCTGGTACCTGACTGCGAACGATGATCGCGGCGGCGGTACTTACCAGGTGATCGAGGCGTTGCGCGACCGGATCGATGTCATCGTTCAGGCGCTGGCGTTCAATCCGCGTTTTCTCGATGAGCTGCTGTTGCGCATCGAAGAAAACGTCCGGCCTGAAGAAGTGGCGCCGCGCGAGATCATTTTCACGGAAGCGGAAGTCGACCGGATCGGCGAGGAAATCCGGGCAGTGACCATTCCCGACGCAGTGCGACAGCGGTTGGCGTTTTTCTGCGGCCAGTTCGAGTTTTGTGAAACCGCAGGGGTGCAATTTGAATACATGACGAAGGATACCGTCCGACTTTCCGGCGCCGATTGGGGGCAGGTCATCGCGGCGGATAACGGCAGGGATCGGTTGAAGGATCTGGGATGCCAGACGAAAAACGGGGTTTCGGTGCGCAATCTGATGACCCTGCTCGTGTTTGCCAAGGCGCTTGCCTATTTTCGCGGCAACGGCGAGGCGACGCTGGAAGATTTGCGTCAGATTCTGCCGTTCGTCTTGCACGATAAGCTTCAGCCCGATCTCGAAGCGCCGTTTTTCAACATTCCGGAAAATGCGGGCTATCGCACGGATCGCCTGAGTTGGTTGCGCCACCTGTTCGATCTGTCGTGCGATGAATTCAACCGTCTCGACCTCGACCGTAGCGACCCGGTGCGCGAGCTTGCCGCAGAATTTGCGCTCGGCCTCGACGGTGTGAGCGAGCACGAGACGCGCGCGCGCCTCACGAAGATCGAACGTCTGGTGGGCGCGCTCGGCAAGGGGCGCAAACTTTACGGGCCGCTGTACGACGATCTGCAAAAGCTGAAATACCTGCACCAACGTTATACCAACTACCTGCACTGGCTGCGCGCGCGCTAGGTTTTGTTCAATCCGATCATGCCGGTTTCCGACGCTTTTGCTCGCATCCTCGCCACCGAACGCGCGCAGTTCAACGCCCGCGCCGCCGAGGCCGTGCGCCGCGCGCCGGGGTTCGACGCCGAGGCGTTCGCCGCGTTTTTGCAATCCGGTGTGGACGGTGTCGTGGCCGCAGTCGCCGATGCGGTTCCCGAACGGGCTGCGGCGGTTGCCGGGGCCGCTTACGACATCGCGCTGACCCTGGTTGCGCAGCGGCTGGTTGGGTCGCAGGCGCGGGGCCGCCTGGTGGAGCGCGTCTGGCGGGAATCGTTTCCCGCGTGCGCGCGGCGGATTGCCGAAGCGCCCGACGAGGTTCTGGGCGCGTTGAGCAATGCGGCGCTGTACATGGGAAGCGCCCCGGAACTGCGCGGCGATGAATGGCTCCGTTGCCTGTCGGCGCTTGCCGGGAATGCCGAAACCGTTCCCCAACTGCTGGCGCTGGGAAAGGCGCTTGCCTGGCGCGCAGGCGCGGCGCATTTTCGTGACGGCGCGCTGGTTGCGGCCTCCATGCTGCCGGAGCCGCTCGCGCTTGCCGCCGTCGGCGCTGCGCCGGGAAGCAGTTGGGCGCGGGTGCATGCGCGTCTTGCCGCCGATCCGTGGTGGTTGCCCGAATGGGGGGAGGACGACGCGCCGTCGCAACGCAATGCGCAAGGGAAGAAAATCGGGGATTTTTCAGGATTTGGCGGCATCTTCCGCCAACCGCCGGAGATACGCGCCAATCCCGACGGATTCTGGGTCAAAAGCGGTGATCGCTACAGCCTCTTGATGGTCGATGCCAGGGGAGCCGTCCTGCACCGGGCGAGCCGGGAGGAATATGAACAACCGCCATTTTCCAGCCCCGCGCATCGGTCACCGGTGGTCGAAGGCAACCGCCTGATGCTTGCGCACGGCAATATCGAACTCGATCTTCCCGCCGAAGGGTTGAGCATTGCCTGCAACGCGCACACGGTTGCGGTGACTTCTCCCTATTCCTTCACGATCAGGCTTTTCCCGCTGCAATGAAAAAAGCGCCTGAGACAACTCGCTCCCCCACACTGAAAACGCTGGCGGAACGCTGGCAGCAGGCGTGGCCCCTGGCACTGGAGGTATGGAGCAAATACACCCGGCTGCGCGATGCGCACCTTTGCGCGAGCCGGGCCAAAGCGGCGAGGCATGGTTTGACGGGCAGTTTTGCGATGATCCGCCTCCACGACCAGAGCATCGTCGTGGATCTCGAAAGCATTGCCGAACATGGGCTGGAAGATTACGCAGTCGAAATTCTGGCGCACGAAGTGGGCCATCATGTGCTGGCGCCCGGCAACACCACCGACCACTTTCGCCTGCTCGCGCGTATCCGCCGAGGCTTGCCGACGCTCGAATCGCATACGGCGATGGTCGCCAATCTTTATACCGATCTCCTCATCAATGACCGCCTGCAACGCCGCTCCGGGCTGCGCATGGCCGACATTTACCGGCGTCTGGCGCAATCCTCCGGGACATCGGAGAGCGGAGTCTGGAATCTCTATCTGCGGATTTACGAAAACCTGTGGAAGCTCGATGCGGGCAGTCTCAGCGCCCGAAAAACGAGTGAAGAAAAGGATTTGCTTCACCGTGCCGACACCCAAAAGATGAGTAGTGAAAAGAAAGAGAGGATGGAAGGCGATGCCTGGCTCGGCGCGCGATTGATCCGTGTCTATGCCGACGACTGGCTGACCGGCGCGGGACGCTTTGCCGCCCTGCTGTTGCCGTATCTGGCCGAAGACGCGGAACGCGCGGAAAAAACGCCTTTCATCCGTCTGCTCGACACGGTAAAAGCGGCAGCGGGCTCCGATCCGATGGGCGGCATCGAGATCGAACCGGATGAAGCCGCCGTCCACCCGTCCGAAGATCCCGCCATTACCGGAATGGAGTCGGAGGAAGAATCGCAGCCGCCGCCGGAACAACAGGCTGAACAGGCGCGAGGACAGCGACGCGAGCCTTTCGAATACGGAGAAATCCTGCGCGCCGCAGGAATCCGGCTCGACGATCATGAAATTGCGGTTCGCTATTACCGGGAGTGCGCGCTGCCCCATCTCGTCCCTTTTCCGACGCAACGCGCGCCGGAATCGCCGGAACCCCAAATGGAGGGGCTCGAGCCCTGGGAAATCGGCGACCCTCTCGATGAACTGGATGCGTTGCAGACTGTGTTGCAATCGCCACGGGTCATTCCGGGCCTCACCACGGTACGCCGCCTGTACGGGCGCGAACAAGGCCATGCGGTCGCACGTCAGCCGGTGGATCTCGACATGTACGTCGACAGTTCCGGGTCGATGCCCAATCCGCAGATCAACGTCTCCTATCTCAGTCTGGCCGGCGCCATCATTGCCCTTTCCGCGCTGCGCGCCGGTTCCCGCGTGCAGGCAACCTTGTGGAGCGGAAAGAAACAGGTGATGCACACTCAGGGCTTCGTCCGCGACGAACGGGAAATTCTGCGCATCCTGACCGGGTTTTACGGCGGCTGGACCTGTTTTCCCATTCACCGACTGCGCGAAACGTTCTGCGGAGCATCGCCGCCCACCCGTCCCGTCCATATCCTGATGATTTCCGACGACGGCATCACGACGATGTTCGACCGGGACGAAC
>Ga0099364_10009195_pt1 | contig 13741 bp, 10 predicted proteins | sample TergutTh196P3_FD_73070 | JGI IMG/M metagenome (GOLD analysis project Ga0099364, IMG submission 73070) | Microcerotermes parvus P3 segment gut microbial communities from Pointe-Noire, Republic of the Congo - Th196 P3 | ecosystem: Host-associated > Arthropoda: Insects > Digestive system > Gut ...
TTCCAACCATTCTTTAGCCGCCTCCGTTTTACCTGTGCGTATTAGCCTCATTGTTTGCATTGCCTTGAAGTTCGGGCGCAAAAACTGTGCCCTGTTTTCAATATAAGCCATTGCTTGTTCCATAATCGTGTCTGCTTCCCTCGAAGCGCCCATCGCGTACAAAACCGCCGCCAAAATCATATATGCTGAAAACTGCGGTTCGGGATGGGTTTCGTGACCGCAGGCGCGAAACGCTTTCAAGGCGTGAAAAGCCGCTTTTAGCAGTTCTCCGCGCTCGTAGTATATCCCGGCGACCAGTGTTTCTTCCATTATGCCGAAATCCGCGCCGATAATAACACTAAAAGGAGCCCTGAGCAGGCGCAAATCTTCTTCTTTTAACTCGTGAAATTCGGAAAAATCACGCGACGAGCGATGAAAAAACGGCAGATTCTGTGTAACCGAGTTGACACAAGCTGTTTTGGAGGGTTCTGTGTGTTTTTCCGGCATAATTCGGGCAAGATGCTTGGCATAAGTAAGCATAGGCACACGAAAATCAAGACTGCACAGGAAAGATATAGTTTCCAAAAGGTCGGGGTATTTTTCTCCTGCCTCCGGTATTTTTTGCTCAAGAATATCTCTCCAATACAGAAAATCCGCGCCGTCGCCCGCCAAAAAAGCCGCATATGAACATTCAACGATCAAAAAAGGGTTTTCCACTATGAAGGACACAGGCATATGCAAAATACTCTGGTTGGCAAAATGATACCCTGCCTCAACCGATATGCTTTCGGTCTTTTCGCTGTATATGGTGCTTGCCCTTTCGCAGCGGATTATGCCATCATGATCCCGATTATGAAAATAATGGCGCATACTGTGGTAATAGTCCCCATTCTCATAATACCACTCGGCGGTGATGTCGTTTAGATTCCATATTTCTTCCTTGCTCAAAAAAACAGCAATCCGTTTCAGGAGAAAATCACGGAAAACATCATGAAATCGATAGGCCTCGCCGTTCGTCGGAGACAAAAAGGCGTTTTCGGTTGTTGTCAGTTGAGTCAGCAGTTGGAGTCCGTCAGGCTGCCCGGTAAGACGCGCGGCAAGCTCAGGAGTAATTTCGGCGGGTATTGCCAAACGCAATAACAGAAGTTTTGTTTCTGTTTTCCACAACGCCCAAACCCGATTATCCATATATTCAAAGAGCGAATGAGGTGTCTCGTCATATCCTTGACCCGAAAGGAGCACGGAGAGGTACATTGCCCATCCCCCCGTCACATCAAGCAAGGTTGAAACTTGTTCTTTCGTTAACTCCCTGCCCTTTTCCATCCCAAACCATTCAATTTCTTCTGCTGAAAATATAAGGTCGTTTTGAGAAAACACCTCAAAACGCCCGGTTTCCAATAAGTCTGACTCAGGCGCCGAACGGCTGACAAGGCACAGGCGGACATAAGTAGGCAAACGAGCGGCAATCAGGGGCAGGGCTGATATTATCCCCTCATTTTTCAGCATATGCAAATCATCGATCAGAATATATGCGAGCGCGTCCTTTTTAGGCAGCAAACGAATATTTTCAAGCAAGTCGGCAAGATTGTCTGCACTATCACTGCATACAGCAATTTCCACAAGTGCGCGAGACAAACGATTGAAAAACACGGCAGGCTCATTGTCTGCTGCCCCAATGGTCAGCTTTGTCGTTTTTCCGCGCAAATCTGAGAGCCACTGCATAGCGGCAACTGTTTTCCCATATCCGCCCGGCGCCGTCAGAAATATATGTTTCGCCGCGCTCCTCATCCTACGTGTCAAATTCTCACGCGGCACAAAAGCAGCTTCCATTATCCAACCTCCCTAATCCCTAATCCCCATTAGCGTACCTCATACGGGGTGAGTTTTCAAGTATGATGTTTCTCATACGGGGTGGGGTAGTTTCGTAACACTTTGCCGCGCTGAAAACTAAAACCCCTGTAACCATTGCGGTTACAGGGGTTTTCGGTGGTGGGAACAACAGGGCTTGAACCTGTGACCCCATGCTTGTAAGGCATGTGCTCTCCCAGCTGAGCTATGCTCCCGAGGTGCAAAATCTAAGTGTAGAGACGTTAGTCAAAAACCCTATGCTCGTAATTATACTAATTCGCAAAGCCGTTGTCAAGCCTCTAAAGCGTGACAATGCTGTCACATTTGTGATTACGCTATATTTTTGCTATATACTGTCACATGGGAATATAGCAGGGAAGGATGTGAAGCTATGAACCGCGAGCGGCAGTTTATTGATGTGAATATGTCAAAACGAATCATTGCGCTTGTGTTGTTGGTTTGCTTTGTGTTGGTGTCCCTGTTTACGATGGTTTTTGTCGCGATCCATGCGGGGCATACCCATCACAGCCATGAGATTGTTGAGCTTTGTAAGCTTTGTGTTGTTGTTGCGCGCTCATCAAATCAGCTTTCAAGTATTCTCACTCTTGTCAACCGCTCACCGCTTTCGGCTTTATTGCTCCTTACATTAGCGACGCTGTTTTCAGCTTTGTGCTTAGTTCAATTTCACTCGCCGGTACGCCACAAAATCCGAATGAATAATTAAATAGTCCTTCATACATAGTGACATTATACCTAATTGCCCTTGAGCCGCACGGTATTGCCGTTCATGTGCAATGTAAAAGTGTTATCTCCGTTCAGGGGGTTACATATGGTATGGTGTACCTATGTTTTGTTATGCGAAAAAACACAACAACAAACATAACTATTTTGGAGGAATTATTGTAATGAAAAGAATCACTGTTATATTTATCGCGATGTTATTTGTATTTACATTAGCCGCTTGCGGCACACAGACAGCACAAGTCGTTTCACCGGATGACACATTGCCGCAGGATATCGTTACGCCTACCCCTACGCCCGAACCCGCGACTGAATCTGAGACTACGCTTGAACCCGAATCCGAGCCTGAGCCGATTGAGCCTATCTATTCAATAGTGGCTACGACTTTTCCGCAATATGACTGGGTTCGCAGGATTATTGGCGACAGAGCCGGTTATTTTGAATTGACCCTTCTTCTTGACAACCAGATCGATCTCCATAATTATCAGCCATCGGTCAGTGATATTGTCAAAATAGGCACTTCCGATATGTTTATATATGTTGGCGGGGAGTCTGACGATTGGACGGATGATGTACTGCGCCAAGCGCCAAATCAGGATATTGTCGCGATAAGCCTTATGGAATCGCTGGGTAGTTCACTTAAACTTGAAGAAATTCTTGAAGGCATGGAGCTTGACGACGATGATGATCACGGCCATAGCCATAGCCACGATGACGATGACGACGACGATGATGATGACGAAGAACACTATGATGAACACGTTTGGCTGTCGCTGCGGAATGCTGTGATGCTGTCTCATAGTATAACGGACGCGATTTCCGAGATGGATCCTGAATACGCGGATTCGTACAAAGCTAATCTGAACGCATATATCGCGGAGCTGACATCATTGGACGTTGAGTTTCAAAAAGCCGTCAACGCGGCGAATATTGATACATTATTATTTGCTAGCCGCTTTCCGTTCCTCTACCTTGCGGATGACTACGGGCTGCATTGTTATGCCGCGTTCAGCGGGTGTTCAGCGGAGACTGAAGCCAGTTTTGCCACCATTGTATTTCTCACAAACAAAGTTGACGAATTGAATTTGCGTAGTATAATGGTGACTGAATGTTCGGATCAGTCTATCGCTAAGACTATTATCAACAACAGTTCAGGCGGTGACAAACAGATATTAGTTATGAACGCTATCCAATCCATTACAGCTAACGATGTATCAAGCGGCGTTACATATCTGTCACTGATGGAAGGCAATCTTGACGTATTGATCGAGGCATTGGCGAATTAGGGGTTAGGATTTAGTTTATTCAATTAGGAGTTAGGAATGAGGAGTTAGGAGTTGATTCCCCTCTGGGGAGGGGTGCCCCGAAGGGGTAGGGTGGTTCTGCGAGGCGAAGCCGAGCAGAGGATTTCTCCGCAGGAATTAGGGGTGTCATTCTGAGCCGATGTAGCTTTGCTGAAATCATCGCTCATTCGGTCATTACCGAGCAAGCTCGGTCACGACACTCATTTCACTTGATTATGAGATTCTTCGTTTCACTCAGAAAGACATCGGCGAAGAATCTTGGGTTAGGATTTAGGGGACGGGGGAGACTGCCCCGCCATCTGCGGACGGCACCCCTCCCCGGAGGCGAATTAGGATTAAATTATAGGGGGTACTGTATGGCGCATTTGACGTGTTCGGAAGTTGATTTGGGTTATGACGGGAAGACGATTGTTTCTAATCTCTCATTCGTTGTTGATCCCGGGGATTATCTCTGCATTGTGGGAGAAAACGGTTCCGGCAAGAGTACATTGATGAAAACGATACTGCGCCTGATGCCACCGCTCAAGGGTCAAATCACGATGGGCGACGGCCTTATGCAAAATGAGATTGGCTACCTTCCGCAGCAGACGGCTGTGCAAAAAGATTTCCCGGCATCCGTGCGGGAGGTAGTTGTATCAGGGTGTTTGAACCGTTGCGGGTTGCGGCCTTTTTACACCCACGCGGAAAAACAAATGGCAGAGGAAAACATGGCAAAGCTCGGCATTACTTCCTTGGCGAAACGCTGTTACAGGGAATTATCCGGCGGTCAGCAGCAAAAGACTTTGCTTGCGAGGGCTTTATGCGCCACAAGAAAAATCCTGTTGCTTGACGAGCCGGTAGCGGGTTTAGACCCAAAAGCAACAGGGGAGATGTATGATTTGATAGCCGCTCTGAATAAAAGCGGAACGAGCATAATTATGATTTCACATGATATATCCGCTTCGCTGAGATACGCATCTCACATTTTGCATATTGCCGGGCAGTCCGCTTTTTATTACGGGACAAAAGATGATTATCTCCACAGCGACTTAGGCCGCTTATACGCAATGATAGGGGGTGAGCGCTAATGGCTGAGATTATGAGTACATTTGCTTTGTATTTTCAATACCCCTCTGTACGATTCGCGTTGATCGTAGGCATCCTCATAGCGCTTTGTTCTTCGATTTTGGGCGTGACTCTGGTGTTGAAACGGTTCTCATTTATCGGGCATGGTCTGTCTAACGTCGCATTCGGCGCTATCGCTATCGCAACGGCTATGAGCCTTACAAATCAGTTTTTGCTGGTTTTGCCCGTAACGATCATCAGCGCGATCTTACTTTTGCGTTCCAGCGAAAACTCAAAGATCAAGGGTGATGCCGCCATAGCGATGATCTCGGTGGGCGCAATGGCAATAGGTTATCTCATACTCAATTTATATTCCGGTTCCGCGAACCTTTCGGGAGACGTTTGCTCCACCCTTTTTGGCTCCACATCTATCTTGACACTGACCATTACAGAAGTATGGATGTCCGCCACTTTGTCATTGCTTGTTATTGCGGTGTTTCTGTTATTCTATCACAAAATATTCGCGGTCACATTTGACGAGTCATTTGCCACAGCTACAGGCACAAAAGCAAAGATATACAACCTGATACTGTCAGCCGTTATCGCAATCATCATTGTGCTCGCTATCAATTTGGTAGGCACGCTTCTGATGTCCGCTTTGGTGATATTCCCTGCTTTATCCGCCATGCGGGTTTTCAAAACATTCAAGTCAGTAACTATCTGTTCGGTAATCGTGGCCGTGTTTTGCGCTGCCATAGGCATATTGGTGTCAATTCTAACGGGTACTCCGGTGGGTTCAACTATCGTCGCCGTACAAATCGCGGGATTCATACTATTCAGCCTTGCGGGGTTTATCACGAGAAAATTGGTTTAGGAGATGTAACTATGTTTAATCATGCAAAAAAAGAAACAGGCATTAAAAGATGGGGCAAGGCCTTGGCGGCAGTTTTGGTCTGTGCTCTGGCATTGATCACGGTTTCCGCGTGTGGTTCCGTGCCGGAAGAACCTGTTTCAAATGAACCGGGCACAGAAGTCATTGATGTATTGGATTTAACGGCGTTGAGCATGACGGTAAGGTCTGCGGAGATAACTAATTTGCAGACAAAACCGCATGAGTACACAGGACGGTATATACGTATCAACGGTGTATACAATGCAACATTCAGCGAAATCCTCGGACGTGACAGGCATATGATACTCATGGCCGCTGATTCTTGCTGCCCTGATGTTGCTATGGAATTTATAAAAGGCGGGGACTTTGCCTCGCCTGACGAATACGCTGATTACCCCGCGTTTGACACTCCGGTGACTATTCTTGGTCAATTCAACACGTACAAACACGAAGACACGGGCATTATGTACCAACACCTTACAGTCAGAGAAATCGATTGGTAGATGGATTTAGGGATTAGGGGTTAGGATTTAGGATTTAGGGGTTAGCAGCAAAAATTCTTCTCGGGTGTATAGTGCGTTGAGGACGTTTAGGAGTGCGTTTGAGGAGAGTCTTGCCGGTAGGTCTAGGCTTTTTGCGAGGTTGCGGCGTTTTTGTGCGCTGTCTTTGCAGCCGGACAGGCCGGCATTATACATATCCGATTTGAGTATTGGGTTGTTGAGTTTTTCGAGGCAAGGTTCATCAGATTCATCAAAAAAAGTCGCGCCTGCCTGTTTGAGCGCATTGATCAATATATCGGGCGGCATACCTTCTACACCGAGTTTTCCTTCTTTAGAAGGGGCATTTTTTCTCTTTTCGTAACCCGTGACATCGGGGATGTATGCATGGCGGATATCGGCATCGGCAAGCAGGCCACACAGTTTGCCGCGAATAAAAAAACCTGCGCTATCACTGTCAGTGAGTATAATAAGACCGCGCTTTTCAGCGAGCTTTCGCAGAAGCGCGATTTTATCTTTATCGGAGAAGATACCAAACCCTGACGTTTCAATTATCGTGGCATCAATAATCTGCGATATAGTGTTCTTATCGTACTTACCCTCAACAATGATTATTTCCCGAATACTTTTCAAAACTCCTAACTCCTAAGAAACCGTCGCCGAGCTATGTGTTCCTCCACCGCTCATTATCGTCATCCATGCGATAAAAAGCTCGCTCCGCATCCATGCTCCGCTTTCCGGAATCACATAGCCCGCCTCCTATTCCCTAATCCCTAATCCCTATTCCCTAGTCCCTAACCTAACAATCAGCTCAACCAAACTTGCTTCCGGGTCGCTGCTGCTGTTGAGCGCGTATGCGGTGTCGGAGCACATTAGAACCGCGTCGCGGCATTGTTTTAGCGATGATTTTTGAGCTGTGCTCATAATAGGCCGCGCGTGATACTCTTGCCAAATCCCGCACATCTTCATAAAGGCATTGACACCGGAATTGCTTTCAATGCATATTCGCGCCGCCAGCAGTTGGCGCATTTTTAGCGCAATGCTGAAGAAAATCCTATGGGGGGCTTCCCGCATCCGAAAAAGTTCATCAAGCAATCTCATCGCTTCCATATGGTCGCGCCGCACGAGCGCATCGGAGACTTTATACGCGGCGGTGTCAAGGGTTGGGATGACCACAGCATCGATATCAGACCTGCGTACAGCCGTTTCGCTTGTATAGGCGGCGACCTTGCCAATCTCACCAATCAACGCTGTCATAAGCCCACCGGTGAGCAAGGCCAGATATTCCGCGTCAGAGGTGCTGATTTCCTTATCGGCATCTTTGAAATGCCTCTTGATCCAACCTATGAGCGCGGCCTGCTGTTGAAGGGGGAATTCTAGGACTTGTGCGTGTTTTTGAAGCTCTTTGTCATCTTTTCTTCTGCCATCGGGTTTGTATACCACTGTGTCAAAAACAAAAATCAGGCAGACATATTCAGGGAGGTCAGCGAGTATCTTAATGAGGCGCGGCTTATCTTCAGACTTGAAAATATCATAGTCATGTACAACGATAAGTGTTCTTTCGGCAAAAGCGGGAAGCGTGTTTATCGCATCGTCAAGCACCGCCAACGAAATGTCACGCCCTTCATATCGCCTGTAATTGAAACTGCTTATACCATCGGGGCAAAGCCTCTCGCGGATTTGCAAAAGCCCTCGCTCGAGCAAGTATCGTTCTTCTCCGTGGAAATAATACAGACTGAGTATTTGATTTGCCTTCAGCGCGGCGGTAAGCGCTTTATATCCATCAATAACCATTGCTTTTTTTGCCATTTGTTTTCTCCAAAAGTTACTCCCGCATGATGATCAGATTTCCCATTAAGTCTGTGCGGAAGACTGTGACATAATGTTCTTCAAGCCGCGCAAGGGTGTCAGGCGCGGGGTGGCCATAGCTGTTTTGGCCTACAGAGATTGCGCCGAGAGTCGGGCGGACGGCGGAAAGCAACTCGTCCGATGTAGAGAACTTGGAGCCGTGATGACCAACCAATAACAAATCAACAATCGGGAAGTCGGCATAACGCAGGAGCGCCCTCTCTGTCGCCGCGTTCATATCCCCTGTAATAAGCGACATCAAACCGTCCTTTTCGCTGTAACTAAGCACAGAAATCCCGCGTTCATTCTCGTTGCCGTTTCCCAGCGGCGGATACAGCATCAGGGTCTTGCCGCCCAGCGAAACGCGATGCGCCTCTGTAATGAATACCACATCGACCCCTCGATTTCGCGCATATTCTATCATATTCTCTGCTGAAACAGAACCTTCCGTTGGCGGAACGGCAAGGGCGGCGACATCTGACCTGCTTATCAGGTATTCAACGCCATCCATATGGTCGGCGTGGTAATGCGTTATGATAAGCAAATCAATAGATGTCCTGCCTCGGCTCGCAAGAAAATCATGGACTACTTCGCCCGCGTTATAACCTCGCCCGCCGCCGCAATCGACAACGACAGTGTGGCCGTCGGTGAGAATCGCCGCCGCCTGCCCCTGCCCGACATCAAGCACATTAACGGACGGTTTGTTCAGCCCGGGCGTAAACAGCGGATTGATGAATATAACCGCGCAGAGTAATGTGACGGCAAAACAACTCGCATACAGGTACTGACGCGCCCGCGCCCGCAGAATCGGCAGAAGGGTATACATTATGTAGATATAAATGAGCCAGAAAAGTATAGGTGAGTTTGATGTGTAAATCGACGAGTAGGGGAGTGAGGCGAACAATCGCGCTGTGCCGATGATATAGCGGACCCCAACAGTTATCGGGACAGCGATAAGAGACGCAAGGGGCATAAAGATAAAACCCAAAATACACGCGATGATCCCCAATGGAAAAACCAGAGCCACCACCCAAAGCGTGAGCATATTTGTAAGCGGTGCGACGAGTGAAACATGACCGAAATGATATGCTGTCAGGGGTATCGTAAACACCATCGCGCCAATGGTCGTGGCAAAACTCGCTGATACAAAACGTGACACGGCTTTAAGTGGTTTGAATTTATAGAACCATGTCAATCGAAGTTTGCGTGTGATTGCCGAGTCGAGCCTGTAGGTAAACATTACAATCCCGAATGTCGCGGCGAACGAAAGCTGCAAACCCGCAGAAACGATAGAAAATGGGTTCACGGCAAGCAAAACCAAGAGAGCTGCCGAAAGTGATGTCAGAGTATCGGACTCGCGCCTGAATATGGGAGCGCAAATAACCAACATCTGCATCATTCCGGCTCGTACCACAGAAGCTGAAAAGCCCGTCATGGCCATAAAAACCAAGAGTATCGGTATGGATATTACGGAAAAAAGCCGTTTATTTCTAATAAAAACGCCCAGAAACCCCATCAGGAAAGCAACGTGCATCCCGGAAACAGCAACAACATGAGATATCCCTGAAGCGGATAAAACGGCTCTGAGAGCGGTGTCTTTGTCAAGCTCCGCCCGTTTTCCCGTGAGTAATGCCTGCATAAAAGCGGATACATCGCCTGTGAAGATACTGTCGATTTTTTCGGCAACTAAACGCGCCAATCGCTGAGGGAAATACAGCAATGCGTTTGCAGTGCCAATGACACGAATCTCCCCCGAAACATAAGCCGCGAGAAAAGCGCCGCGTGAACTCAGGGCATCGATCCGCTCACTTTCGTCAAGCCCGTCAGTTCTGACAAATCGAGCTGTAAACTCGACAATATCACCGGGCGACAGAGCATCTCCGCCGCTGAAATAGAGCCTCGCTCCTATTGCCGGGTTGCTGTTGTGCCGGATTCGCGCATCAACACGAAAACCGCGCAATGTGTCGGAAGGGTAGTCCAAAACAACAGCAGTGACCATCTCGCTTTTGCCTGCAAGCTCCGCCGAGGGCGCAACAATTATTTCCGTATATGCCCAAGCCCAAAACAAGCCGAAACTCATACTCAAGCACACTATAAATAACCTTAACCGCCCGGTATCTTTCAGAAAGAACCCGGCAAGGGAGAAGAACGTCGCAATTATTGAAACTAGCGGCAGCCAGTCGTATGGTAAAAAATAACGTGAGATCAATATTGCGGCTGCGAAAGATAAAGAGGCCGTTGCTAACTTTCGCATATTATACACCACTGATTTAGGATTTAGGATAATTCCCCTCTGGGGAGGGGTGGCGCGGAGCGACGGGGTGGTTCTGCGAGGCGAAGCCGAGCAGAGAGTCCCCCGCAGGGTTTAAGACTCAAACGATACGTTTAGTTCATCCAAGGTGAGGTTGAACGCGGGGATGAAGTGTTCGATGAAGTAGTCAACTTCGGGGAGGTTCAGCGCGGTCAGTTTGTTTCTTGATTGTTGTGCCGCCAGACGAAACTCAAGATTGCCTGTCTTTAGTTCTTCGAGGCATTTGATGTAGGCGGCAAGTTTGTCGGCAGCTTTGATCATAACCCCGATATCGTTTTCCGTTTCGGCTAATATCGATTCATAAGCCGGACGCATCTCAGACGGCAGGCCGGAAAGGAGTTTCTCGGCAGCTATTGATTCAACGCGTTTGTAGGCGGACATGATACTAGGGTCAAAGTATTTGATTGGGGTGGGCATATCACCTGTGAAAATCTCAGAGGCATCATGGAATAGAGCGGCGGCGGCAACACGCCCGGGGTCGATATCTTTACCAAAGAGGTCACGCCGTATGACAGCAAGCGCATGAGCGAGGACTGCCGTCATATGGGAGTGTTCCTGCACATTCTCAACCGCGCTGTTACGCATCAGCGTCCAGCGTGTAATATTCTTCATTCGTGAAATCAACGCAAAAAAGGAATACGGTTTCATAATCACACCAACAATTCCACAATCAGTTCATCGTAAAAAGCCGCTTGCGCGAGCCCCATATATGGCGTGAGCCAAATAGAAATTAACGGAAGGGCGAAAGGCGTGGGGATCAGCAGCACTATGGAGAGATTGAGGATAGCCCAGCCCAAAAAGGACAAATCGAGAAGGAAGAGGTTCAGTTTGTTGCCGCGCATCAGAGCTATCGACTCTGACAGACATTGAAACAGGCCTTTTTCCGGAGCGTCCAGAAGAATATAGTAGGCTTGGCGAAACATATAAGAAACAACTAGACCCGGAATAATAAACAACATATACAAGGGTAATGTAATGATATAGATGAGCACGGACATAAGAAGGATTTTTACAAAATGCAGAAAACCATTAAACAAGTCTTTATAGTCACCGCCGCTGCCCCGGTGCATTTTCATGCAATAGCTAATATAGCCGACCCGGATGATTTGAGCCATGAGCGTCAAGAGCAAAGCAAAAAAAACACCGTAAGGGTTGAAAAATGATAATAACAGATTGAGATTCGGGATTTCTCCCGCAGAAAGACGCTCGATTAGTTGTGGAAAATAGTCGGAAAAACCCATAAGCCGAAAATGAAACTCCGACATCAGAGTATCAAGAACGATATATAACAGACTAATGAAAACTAGCTTTGGCGCATTATCAAATATCAGCTTACGCGCCCCGGCCTTCAAATCGGAGATTTGCATTAAAAGTTCTCCTTGTAATTTTGAGACAGCAACAATAATACAATACCATAACTCAGCCACATTCGCAATAGATTCGCGGTGTATAATTCCCCTCGCATAAAAACACACCATTGCAAAAATAAACTTGCAAATACACAAATCCTATAGTACAATGCGAATTGGAAAGGCCATACAAAAGGGCCGCAGCGACCGTGAGGTACGCCAATACCATCACGGCGAATGTAGGGACTAGCTTAACGTCAACGCCTACAAACACGGGAAATCCCCGCCGCTACAGCGGAATCAGTATATCTGTTTATGCGGATATTTTCAAGCTGATTTTGCCATGCGGGCGGTTGTGGTTTACCTGTATATAACGCTGAAAACGTTGAAAAACGTAACTTTAGCGCGTAGGCAAGGCAATTATGCCCCCCTGCGCGCTTTTTGATTTGCTCTGATTTTACTGCTAGGGCAATGAATAGGCCTTCTGAAAACGCCTTTGGGGCGCACCCACGCGCCCCAAAGGGAAAAATTTTGGGAGGGAATTATGAAAAAGAAAATTATGGCAATCATCCTGACACTGGCAATCTGCGCCTCGCTGCTTCCGGCAGTGACGCTGCCCGCAGCGAAGGCGAACACGGGTACGAGTTTCAACATTACTGTTCCTACATTTGCTGCCCAACAGAGTCTTTTAGCTATTCGAACAGATGGCACCGTTTGGCTTCAAGGGTCTGATTATGACGTTCCGTCTCCTTACCAAGTGCCCGGTATCAACAATGCAAGACAAGTAGCAGTTAGTGCTGATTCGTGGGGTTTTGGGGCTGAACGACACTTCGTTTTGGACAATAATAACACACTATGGCAACTTGTTGTTACCACCGGAGATCACAAAAGACTTATGAATAACATTATTCATGTCGCCACAGATTATGATGATTACCTAGCAGTAATTGATACTAACAATGACCTATGGGTTTATGATGGTATGTGGGTTAATGATGGTTTTGGCGATTATATTACCCCCGAATTTAAAAAAGTAATGAGTGGGGTTGCCGATGCTACAAGCTACGAAGGGTTTGCGTTAAAAACTGATGGAACTGTTTGGGATATACGTACAGATACGCAGATAATGGATGGTGTAATAAAAATAGGTTCCGGTCACACCTATGAAAGTAAGGTCTTATACGCACTAAAAAGCGATGGCGGTTTGTGGGTTTGGGGGCGAAGTCTGTATAATCATGGAAACGCAGGAGTACCATACACCCGCTCATGGACATCAGAAGGAGGAACTGTATACACAGAGGTATACTATGATTTTAGCGCACCATACCGTTTTGAACAAAATATCAGTTCCATGAGCGTTAGCAGCCGTGGGCATCTTTATGCAAAAAGAATCAACAATACTATGCTTTACTGGGGGGGCAATTCAGGACAGCAGTTCAATGTTGGTACTGACGTTGTTCATTTTTCTAATGCACGTTACTACGATGTGTTGATACGCTCAAATGGTCGTTTGTTTTCTTTTGGTTCCGATGGCATTCGTGAAGAACTTATGAGCGGTGTCAGATTACCGACCACAAGGCCGGGCGGCGTTATTGCCACAGAAACTCTGGCCGCTACGCCGACAATAACCACACAACCATCAAATGTAACGGTCAATCAGGGAGGCTCGGCGACCCTCCGCGTTACAGCAACCGTACCGAGGGGAACTTTGAGCTATCAATGGTACAGTAACGCCACTAACGCTAACACGGGGGGTATGCCTATAAACGGCGCGAGAAACCCAACCTACTCTCCGCCAACTGCGGGGGCGTTCACTTTGTACTATTACTGCGTCGTAACCAACACTGACACTACTGCGACCGGCAACAGTACGACAGCATCCGTTACCAGCAGAGCGGCACAAGTGACGGTGAGAAACACGCGCCGCA
>Ga0099364_10009196_pt1 | contig 13740 bp, 15 predicted proteins | sample TergutTh196P3_FD_73070 | JGI IMG/M metagenome (GOLD analysis project Ga0099364, IMG submission 73070) | Microcerotermes parvus P3 segment gut microbial communities from Pointe-Noire, Republic of the Congo - Th196 P3 | ecosystem: Host-associated > Arthropoda: Insects > Digestive system > Gut ...
TCGAGCATTAAAACGATAAAAACCGCAAAAGCGATCATCAACGCCAACGCTTCATACACCGACAAGGCCTCACCTCCTTTGCTGTGACGCTCGGAGGATTTTGGCGTAGTTCCCGGCAGGGAACTACTGACGCTTACCGTATTTGGCAACGCCTGAGGATATTATAGCGTAAGAGGTGTGTTTTGTCAAATTTGGGCGGTTGTGGTGTGACGCCCCCCGGCCGTCAAACCCTCTTGACAAACCACCCGGTGTTTGCTATACTGTAAACATAAACGGGAACTGCCGCTTTTTGCTGGGCGGCTCAGTCCTTATAATGGAAATCTGAGACGCCGTGGCTAAACGGCGTCTCGGGTTATTTCTTCCAATGTACACATCACGCCATGTAGGGACGCACATCGTGCGTCCGCGTTCCCCGGTGCCCCCATGCCCCCCCGTGCCGCGCGGCAAAATAAACCACGGACGGCCAATGTGTTAAGCGTGGTAAGATAGTTTACAAAATGTCCGGGGAGATGGTTTACAGTTTCTGATAAAATATGGGCATCTAAATTTGGGGAGCGATGGAAGATGCCGTGGAGAGGTCAAAGCATGGAAGAACGCAGAGAAGAGTTCGTTCGCCGGGCGTTAAGCAGTGAGAGAAGCAAGAGCGCACTATGCCGAGAATACGGAATCAGCAGACCTACCGGCGACAAATGGATTAAGCGCTTTAAGAGTGGGGAAAGCATGGAGAATAAAAGCAGAGCGCCATTTCATACGCCGAACAAAACGGATGCCGCTACTGAGTCGTCAATCGTAGCCCTGCGTCTCAAGCATCCCGCGATAGGAGCCAAGAAGCTCAAACGTATTCTGGAAAACAAAGGTGAACCTGCTCCGGCGTATTCGACCATCAACGCTATACTTCAGCGAAACGGACTAATAACAAAGGAAGCCAGCGCGGCTGCTACTCCTCACATTCGGTTTGAAAAGATTTCTCCCAACGAGATGTGGCAAACGGACTTCAAGGGGCACTTTGCGATGAAGAATGGCTGCCGATGCCACCCATTGACCGTTTTAGACGATCATTCGCGGTTCTGCTTGTGTCTTGATGCAAGAGAGAATGAACGCTGTGAGGGCGTGAAAGAGAGTTTCGCGCGGATATTTGCTCAGCATGGACTGCCAGATACGCTTCTCTGCGACAACGGGAACCCCTGGGGCACCGTGCAGAGTGTTGGATATACCAGTTTTGAGGTTTGGCTGATGGATTTCGGGATTCTTACAAAGCATGGTCGGATTCGCCATCCTCAAACGCAAGGGAAAGAAGAGCGGTTTAACGCAACGTTACTTAGAGAGCGGATAAGGTATCGGGAATATGAGGGTTTCGCACATGCACAGAGGGATTTTGATGAATATCGAGATTTTTACAATTACGAGAGGCCACACCATGCTCTGCGTTTAGAAACGCCTTCAAAACGGTATTCTGATAGTGCGCGCAAGCTGCCGCAACAGGTTGAGGAATGGGTTTACGGTTCTGATGTTTGTATAAGGCAGATAAAAAGCTCCGGGTATTTAACATTTCGGGGGCAAGGGTATTTTCTTAGCGAAGCGTTCGGTGGAAAAACAGTTGGGTTGATAGAATCGGACAACGGAAGTGGCGTTTTTTTCGTACTCTACAGGCAATTCTGCATAGCTAAATTAAGCATTGATGATAGGGTCGTCTTAGCGAGGAGGGCGTTTCGATGGAAATTAGAAACACCGCAAAATGTGTAAACCATCTCCCCGGACATTTTGTAAACCATGTCACGCTTGACACAATGCGCGCCCCTACAAGGGTTGCGTGTAACCGGGTCGTAGGGGCGGCCATTGGCCGTCCGTGGTTTATTTCCCCGCGCGGCACAATGAACACGGGCGACCGGGGGCGATCGCCCCTACAACACCACACCGCCCCAGCGAAATTCGACATGCCATGTAGGGACGCACATTGTGCGTCCGCCGTTCCCCTGCGCCTTAAAAAAGTAAAAATAACGCTTGACAAAAGCTAAGGCCGCTGATATACTGCCTTAAAAGGAAGCGGGGTTCGCCCTCACCCAAACGCGCCCGCGATTTGGGTCAACAGTCCACAGGCTTTGTGAGCGCCGGTTTAAGGCGTGTTGACGCGCGGGGTTTCCCGCGCCTTTTAGTATTTTATTCCGTTTGGAAAACGGGAGCGGGCTTGCCGGCAAGGCGGCGCCCGCCCTCACCGACATTTTTCGGGGGTGTTTGGGCATTAGCAAACAGACGCATCAAATCAATGAGGCCATCCGCGACCGTGAGGTGCGACTCATTGACGCGCAGGGCAACCAAAAAGGGATAGTCAGCACGAGGGACGCCATGCGCATAGCTATGGACGCCGACCTCGACCTCGTAAAGATCGCCCCGACGGCCCAGCCGCCGGTCTGCCGCATTATGGACTACGGCAAATTCCGGTTTGAACAGGCCAAAAAGGAAAAGGAAGCCCGCAAGAATCAACACGTCGTCGAGCTGAAGGAGATAAGGCTCTCTATGGGCATCGACGTGCATGATTTCAACTTTAAGCTGAAAAACGCGATCAAATTCTTAGGCGAGGGCAACAAGGTCAAGGTGAGCATCCGCTTCCGGGGCCGCGAGATGGCGCACACCTCCATAGGCCAGCAGCAGATGAAAAAGTTTGCCGAGGCCTGCGACGAGGCGGCCACCGTGGAACGCCCGCCCAAGTTAGAGGGCAGGAGCATGTCCATGTTCCTCGCGCCCAGACCGGTCGTGCCCGTCAAGGCGCCCGCGCCGCCCAAGCCCGCGAAGCCGGAGGCCCCCCGGCCCTCAAACGCCGCGGAGACAGCCTCGGGCGCGGCGGAGCCTGTACCCCCGGCCGCCGAGCGGCCTCAACGAAAGGATGAAGAATCACATGCCAAAAATTAAGACGCACAGCGGCGCCAAAAAACGTTTTAAGCTGACGGCGTCGGGCAAGGTAAAGCGCCATCACGCGTTCAAAAGCCATATATTAAACAAAAAGACCACGAAGCGCAAGCGCGGCCTGCGCAAGGGCGTTATGGCGGACAGGACGAATACGCCGGCCATTAAAGAGCTGATACCTTATAAGTAGCGATACCGCCGCGATACCAAGGCACTTAGAAAGGATGGAACATTGCCATGGCTCGTATTAAAGGCGCGGTTACGACGCGCCATAGAAGACGCAAGGTGCTGAAATTAGCAAAGGGTTACTGGGGCGCGAAGAGCAAGCATTTCCGCACGGCCAACCAGGCCGTTATGAAGTCGCTGACCTATGCCTATGTCGGGCGCCGCCTGAAAAAGCGCGACTTCCGCCGCCTGTGGATAACGCGCATCTCCGCGGCCGTTAAGCCCCACGGGATTAACTATTCCCGCTTTGTCTACGCGCTCAAGAAGCTTGATATCTCCCTCAACCGGAAAATGCTGGCCGAGATGGCCGTGTATGATAAAGAGGCGTTTGCCGCCGTTGTTGAGAAGGCAAAAGCGGCTCTTGAAGCCTGACGGATATCCCATAAATTGACTCTTGAGGGGGATTAGCTCCCCCTCTAAGCTATAAGGAGCAGTCATGCCAAAGCAAAAAAATGAAAAAGACGGATCCTTAGACCCTGAGCTTGAGCGTGTTGAGGACTTGACGGCCGCTGTGCGCGACCTGACGGCCATGGTGCAGGATCTTGCCGCCGGCGTCAGGGACTTAAACGCGCAGAGCGAACGAAAGGCCCGGGAACGGCGCGGACGTGAGAGCGCGGCGCGCCCCGGCGGGCGCGAACAGCGCGGCGAGCAGGGGCGGACGCCCAACGACGCCCTGCGCCTTTACTCCGCGCTCACGCATTTTATAGGCATGGGCCTGTCCATAGCGGGGCTGGCGCTGCTTGTGGTCATGGCCGTCAAGGTCGGAACGGCCTGGCATGTGGTGGGGTTTTCCATATACGGCGCGTGTATGACCCTGCTGTACGCCGCCAGCGCGTTCTACCACAGCCTGCGGCTGCCGCCGAGGGGCCGCCGCGCGCTGCGCAAGCTCGACCACACCATGATATATGTGTTTATAGCCGGCGTTTACACGCCCATATGCTTCATGCCGCTGCGCGGCGCTTGGGGCTGGAGCATGTTCGGGGTGCTGTGGGGGTTAGCCATAACCGGGATCATATTCAAGAACATATGGATCACCGCGCCGCGCTGGCTGTCGGCCCTTAGCTATTTGCTGATGGGCTGGATGGCCGTCGTGTGCATACTGCCGCTCGTCCGCACCATGCCCGCCGGGGGTTTGCTGTGGCTGTCCGCGGGCGGCGTCTTTTACACGGCCGGCGGCATTTTCTACGCGCTCAAATGGCCCGGCCGCGAGGCAAAGCGGTTCGGGTTTCACGAGATTTTCCACGTTTTGGTACTGCTTGGCAGCATATGCCATTTTGTCATGATGTTCAGATACGTTATGCGTATCGGCGTGTGAGCCGCGCCGCGGCGCTCGGATAGGATGGGCGGTATGAACGACACCATAGCCGCGCCGGCGACGGCTTCCGCGCCCGCCGCCGTCGGCGTTTTGCGTATAAGCGGCCCGGACGCCGAGCGCGTCGCGGGCAGGGTGTTCAGCGTTTCAAGCGGCTTGCCGTTTGAACATACAAAAGACCGCGTGCTGACCGGCGGCGTCATACTCGACGGCGGCGCGGCGCTCGACCGCTGTATGGCGTGCGTCATGCGCGCGCCGCGCAGCTATACAGGCGAGAACGTGGTTGAGCTGTACACGCACGGTTCGCCGGCTGTGGCCGCGCGGACGCTCGAGCTGCTGTACGAGGCCGGCGCGCGTCCCGCCCGGCCCGGCGAATTCACGCGCCGCGCGGTATTGAACGGCAAGCTCGACCTGATACAGGCCGAGGCCGTCGCGGATCTGATAGCGGCCGAAACGCCCGCCGCCGCGCGCAACGCGGCCGCGCAGCTCGGCGGCTCGGTATCGCGGCGGATAGAACGGGCTTGGGAGCTGTTGAGCGGCGTTATGTCGCATGTGGCGGCGTGTGTGGACTACCCGGAGGACGACGTGCCCGAACTCACGGCGGCCGAAATAACGGACGGACTGCGCGAGGCGTCGGACGTGCTGTCCGCGCTGGCGGCAACCTATAAGCGCGGGGCGCTGCTGCGCGACGGCGCCGATGTGGTCATAGCGGGCAGCCCGAATACCGGGAAATCCTCGCTGTTCAACGCCCTGCTGGGCCGCGACCGCTCGATAGTGGCGCCCGTGCCGGGCACCACGCGCGACGCCGTGGAGGCCCGCGTCACGCTTAACGGGATGCGCTTCAACCTTATCGACACGGCGGGCGTGCGCGACGCGGACGACGCGATAGAGGCCGAGGGCGTGCGGCGCACCGAGCTGCTGATAGGCGGCGCCGACGCCGCGATGGTAGTCCTTGACGCCACGCGCGAGCCGGACGGGTACGACGGGCGCGTTTTGGACATGACGGCGGGTATGCCGCGCGTGGTCGTGCTGAACAAATGCGATTTGGGAGGATATCCCGACGCGCCGCGCGTCCCCGCGCTTCGCGTCTCGGCGCTGACCGGCGAGGGGATAGACGCGCTTTCCGAGGCGCTGGTTCAGGCGGCGCCCCGCATGGGCGCGGACGAAACGCTGATAACAAACGCGCGCCAGGCGGCCGCCGTCGGTGAGGCCATAGCCGCCGCGGACGAGTGCCGCGAGGCCATAGCGGGCGGCGTGCCCGCCGACGCCGCGCTGTGCGCGCTGGAATCCGCGCTGGACATTCTGGCGGAGCTGACAGGCAGGCGGGCGAGCCAAGAGGTGCTTGAACAGATATTCTCAAGGTTTTGCGTCGGTAAATAGCCCGTATAAATAAAGGGGGATAATCATGAAAAACAATGAAAAGAGCATGGAGACCGTGGTCGCGCTGTGCAAGGGCAGGGGCTTTATCTTCCCCGGCTCGGAGATTTACGGCGGTTTGGCCAACACATGGGATTACGGGCCGCTGGGCGTGCTGTTCAAAAACAACGTCAAGCAGGCTTGGTGGAAAAAATTCGTGCAGGAATCCGAATATAACGTCGGGCTTGACTCCTCCATCCTGATGAACCGCCAGGTGTGGGTGGCGTCGGGGCACGCGGGCGGTTTTTCAGACCCGCTGACCGACTGCCGCGCCTGCAAGACGCGCCACCGCGCCGACCAGCTCATCGAGGCGTTCGACGGTACGATCACGGCCGGCTGGAGCCTTGAGAGGCTGGGCGAATACGTCGCGTCCGCCGGCATAGCCTGCCCGGACTGCGGCAAGAAGGACTTTACGCCGGTGCGCCAGTTCAATCTCATGTTCCGCACCCATCAGGGCGTCACCGAGGACGCGGGCAATGAGATTTTCCTGCGCCCGGAGACGGCGCAGGGCATCTTCGTCAACTTCAAGGCCATACAGCGCGCGGCGCGGCGCAAGGTGCCGTTCGGCGTGTGCCAGATAGGCAAATCGTTCCGCAACGAAATAACGCCCGGCAACTTCACGTTCCGAACGCGCGAGTTTGAGCAGATGGAGCTTGAGTTTTTCTGCAAGCCGGGCGAGGATCTCGAATGGTTCTCTTATTGGCGCGGCTTCTGCAAGGACTGGCTTATCTCGCTGGGCATGAGGGAGGAAAACCTGCGCCTGCGCGACCACGACCCGGAGGAGCTGTCGCATTACTCAAAGGCCACCACGGACTTTGAGTTCCTGTTCCCGTTCGGCTGGGGCGAGCTTTGGGGCATAGCCGACCGCACCGACTTCGACCTTAAACAGCATGAACAGCACTCCAACCAGTCGCAGCAGTATTTTGACCCCGAAACCAACGAAAAATATATTCCCTATGTCATCGAGCCTTCGCTGGGGGCCGACCGCGTGGCGCTGGCCTTTCTGATAGACGCCTATGACGAGGAGACCGTGGGCGACGGCGACACACGCGCCGTGCTGCGCCTGCATCCGGCGCTGGCGCCGTATACGGCCGCCGTACTGCCGCTTTCAAAGAAGCTGGCCGGACAGGCCGCGCCCATACGCAAGCTGCTGTCCAAACGCTTTATGGTCGATTACGACGACGCCGGCTCGATAGGCAAGCGCTACCGCCGTCAGGACGAGATAGGCACGCCGATGTGCGTGACCATAGACTTTGAGACCGAGAGCGACGGCCGCGTCACCGTGCGCGACCGCGACACCATGAAACAGGAGCGCGTACCTGTAGACGCCTTGGAGGAATACGCCGCCAAGCTGATAGACTGGTGAAATACTGATCCCTCATCCGGCTTATAAACCAAGGATAAAGAAAGAGGTGCGGCGTGAAATCATTGCCTGTAAGGAAAGACATACGATTACAGGGCTATGATTATTCATCAAATGGCGCGTACTTTGTAACGATGTGTGTAAAAGACGGGCATCCGGTTTTATGGCGGCCCGATGTAGGGACGCACAGTGTGCGTCCGCTCTCAGAAACGGGAAATATCGTAAAAACTGCGGTCGAAAACATACCTGAAATATATGAGGGTGTGTTTATAGATAAATTTGTCATAATGCCGAATCATATTCACATGATTGCGCGGATTGAAAGCGGCGGACGCACACTGTGCGTCCCTACAATATCGCGCATAATCAAGCAATGCAAAGAATATGTCACTAAGCAAATCGGTTATTCCATATGGCAAACGCGGTTTCACGACCATGTTATCCGTGATGAGGAAGAATACAAGCGCATATGGCAATATATCGAAGAAAACCCGGTAAAGTGGGCCGAGGATTGTTATTTTGTGAGGTAAAATTATATCCTTATCAAAATAGGAATCCGAACAGGCCGAAAGGCGGCGCGCGGGCCATAAGCTCCGCGCGCCGCGTCATTTTGCGTATTCTGCCCCGCGCTATATATTCTTCAGCACCTTCAGCCTTACGAATTCCTCGCGTTCCTTTTCCTCGAGGGCCTCGACGATGTATTTTACGTCGGCGGTCAGGTTGGGGATGATGATATTCTGGAGCGCGTTGGCGCGCTTTTGGGTCTTTTTGATGGCGTAGGCCAGCCTGTAGACGCTGGTTTCCATCTCCGCCAGGCGGCATATGAAGGTCTTGAGGCGCAGAAACTCCACATAGGCCCTGTCGAGCGTGGTGTTGATAAAGGCCAGCCCATAGGGTATATCGTCCGGCTCCGAGTCGGCCGCCGTCACGGCCGGTATCTCAACGCCCATGACCGAGCGGAAGCGTATCCTCACAGAGTCGTCCAGCTCGACGGCCTGCGTCAGGTTGCCTATCAGCCCAAGGCTTATATTCGCGTCGAGCAGCGCGGCATACGCGCGGCCGAACGTGTCGTCGATCTTGCCCTGAAGCTCGTTGGCCGCGTCGATAAGCGCCATCATCTCGCGTATGAGTATATTGCGCTTTCTGTCCATCAGCTCGAAGCCCAGACGCGCCAGCGAAAGCGTGCGCCTCGCGGCCAGCAGGCCGCCCTTGGTGGGTATTACGTTGGGCATGGCGCGACACCTCCGATCCGCGGCGGCCGAAAGGCCGCTTTTATATTACTCCGTCCAGCTCAGACGCGCCGTAATACTTCTTGAGTATGGCGGAGTCCACGTGGTCAAGCTCGTCCTCGGGCAGTACGGACAGCACATGCCAGCCCGCCTCAAGCGTCTGGTCGATGGAGCGATCCTCCTGAATCCCCTGCGCGACGAAATGCTTTTCAAACCGGCGCCCGAACTCGATGTATTTTTTGTCCAGCTCGGACAGCTCGTCCTCGCCTATGACCGACGCCAGCGCGCGCGCGTCCTGCACCTTGGCGTAAGACGCGAAAAGCTGATTGGACAGGGCCGGGTGATCCTCGCGCGTACAGCCCTTGCCTATGCCGTCCTTCATCAGCCGCGACAGCGACGGCAGCACGGCTATGGGCGGATAAACGCCCGACTGATCCAACCCGCGCTCGAGGACGATCTGGCCCTCGGTGATATAGCCCGTCAAGTCGGGTATGGGATGGGTTATGTCGTCGTTGGGCATGGTGAGGATGGGCACCTGAGTCACCGAGCCGGGGAAGCCGTTCAGCATCCCGGCGCGCTCGTATATGGACGCGAGGTCGGAGTAGAGGTAGCTGGGGTAGCCCTTGCGGCTCGGTATCTCGCCCTTTGAGCTTGAGAATTCGCGAAGCGCCTCGCAGTAGGAGGTCATGTCGGTCATGATTACCAAAACGTTCATCCCGTGCTTAAAGGCCAGATACTCGGCGGCGGTCAGCGCGCAGCGCGGCGTCAGGATGCGCTCTATGATGGGGTCGGACGCCAGATTCATGAACATGACCACGCGCTGAAGCGCGCCCGACTCCGCGAAATCCCGCTTGAAGAAGTCGGCCGTATCGTTTTTGACGCCCATAGCGGCGAATACTATGGCGAATTCCGAGCCGTCGCCCGTCTGCGCCTGACGCGCGATCTGCGCGGCTAACTCGTTGTGCCTCATGCCCGAGCCTGAGAATATGGGCAGCTTCTGGCCGCGTATGAGCGTGCTCATGCCGTCTATGGCCGAAATGCCCGTGTATATGCACGAGCGCGGGTATTTGCGCGACACCGGGTTTATGGGCGCGCCGTTTATGTTGCGCCGCTCGTCGGGATACAGCTCGCCTATACCGTCGATGGGGCGCCCCGCGCCGTCAAACACGCGCCCAAGCATTTCGCGCGAAAGCGGCAGCTCGACCGGCCGCCCGGTAAAGCGAGTGCGCACGTTTTCGAGCGAGATGCCGCGCGTGCCCTCAAAAACCTGTATGACCGCCCGGTCGCCCTCAAGCGTGATGACGCGCCCGGCCCGGCGCTCGCCGCCGTCAGGCGTGATTTGCGCGGTCTGGTCGTAAGCCACGCCGCGCACCCCCTCGAGGATGATAAGCGGCCCGGAGATTTCCTTAAGGCCCGTGTATTCCAAACGCATCGCGCCGCCCCCTAAACCAGATTGTCCATCAATACGCGCTCGACGCATTGGTCGATATCGCTTTTACAGCCGTCAAACAGATCGGGTCTGTCGTTGGGCACGTCGTATTTAATGCGTATAAGGCGCTCAAAGACGCCCGTCGCCTTGAGACGCGCTATGGGTATGCCGCGCTCCACCAGCGCCTTGGCCTTGTCGTAGAGGCGCAGCATGGTCTGCATCATCAGCTTCTGCTTTTCAAGCGGCACATATGTGTCGATCGCGTGATAGGCGTTTTGCTGTAAAAACCCCAGCCTTATCACGCGCGCCGCCTCTATGACGAGCTTTTGATCCTCGGGCAGTATGTCCGCGCCTATGAGCTTGACTATCTCCATGAGCTTGGATTCCTCTTGCAGCAGGCGCGCGACGCGCATACGCAGCTCCGAAAAGTCCGTGCCGGCGCGCTCGTGATACCACGGTTCAAGGGCGCCCAAATACTCCGAATAGCTGGTTATCCAGTTGATGGCCGGGAAGTGGCGCGCGTAGGCCAGCGTGCGGTCAAGCGCCCAGAAGCAGCGTATAAAGCGCTTTGTGTTCTGGGTCACGGGTTCGGAGAAGTCGCCGCCCTGCGGGCTTACCGCGCCGATAACCGACACCGAGCCTTCGGCGCCGCCGAGCGTTAACATATATCCGGCGCGCTCATAGAACTCGGCCAGCCGCGACGGCAGATAGGCCGGATAGCCCTCCTCGGCGGGCATCTCCTCAAGCCGCCCCGAGATCTCGCGCAGGGCCTCGGCCCAGCGCGACGTGGAGTCGGCCATCAGCGCGACGTGGTAGCCCATGTCGCGGTAGTATTCGGCGGCCGTCATGCCGGTGTATACCGACGCCTCGCGCGCCGCCACGGGCATATTGGACGTGTTGGCTATCAGCATGGTGCGCGACAGCAGCGGCTTGCCGCTGCGCGGGTCGGAAAGGCCGGTGAATTCCTCAAGAACCTCGGTCATTTCATTGCCGCGCTCGCCGCAGCCGAGATAGACGATTATATCCGCGTCCGACCATTTTGCGAGCTGGTGCTGCGTTATGGTCTTGCCCGCGCCGAACGGCCCGGGCACGGCCGCGCAGCCGCCCTTGGCTATGGGGAACAGCGTGTCTATGACGCGCTGGCCGGTCAGCAGCGGCATGTTGAGCGGCAGGCGTTTCCCGACCGGGCGCGCGGCGCGCGTGGGCCACTCCTGCGCCAGCGTCAGCTCGCGCGTTCCGCCCTTCCCGTCGTCTAACACGGCCAGCGCGTCCGTAACGGTATACGGCCCGTCGGGCACGACGGATTTGACCACGCCGCCCACGCCGGGCGGCAGCATGGCGCGGTGCGTTATCAGCTCGGTCTCGGCGCACTCGGCGAATACCGAGCCGGGAGACAGCCTGTCGCCGGGCTTTACTTTCAGCTCGACATCCCATTTTTTGGAGGTGTTAAGCGAAGGCAGGTTGACGCCGCGCCCTATGAAGCAGCCCGTCGCGTCCTCAAGCGCCCTCAGCGGGCGCGCTATGCCGTCGAAGATATCTCCCAGCAGCCCGGGGCCGAGCATGATGGACATGGGCTTGCCCAAGCCGGTAACAGGGTCGCCGGGCGCGACGCCCTCGGTGTCCTCGTAGACCTGTATAATGGTCTTTCCGTCTTTAAGGCCCACTACCTCGCCGATCAGGCCTTGCCTGCCGACATGCACCATTTCCTGCATGGCAAGCTCGCGCCCGCCCTCGGCTATCACCACCGGGCCGTTCACGCCGTATACTTGATAGGACACGGGATATCCCTCCCCTACTGCGATAAATGCAATCCGAACAGCTCGGCGAAATGGCCCCGCAGCTCGTAAAGCTTGGTGTCCAGCGTCTCGTCGGCCCGCAAGCGCGTCTTGGGGCAGACGGCCGCCAGACCGCCCAGCTCGATATCTCCCGGCTTGAAGGTCACGCTGAAGCCGTAAGCCTCGTTGACGCCGAGCGCCTTTTTCAGCTCGTCGGCCAGCGGCATGTCGGCCTCGCGCAGATAGATTATCATATTGCCGTTGCCGAGCGCGTCAAGTACGTCGCGCGCGCTTCTTTTAAGGCGCGCGACGTATTCCCCGGTCTTGACATACTCCGCGAGCTTGGCGCGCACGTCGTCCATAACCTGCGCGCCCATCTCCTCGCGGCGCGCGTTTATGGCGTTTTTGCGCTCCATCATATGGCGGGACACGCGGCCTCCGCACTGAGTGCGGATCCGGGCGGCCTGCTCCTTGATATGCCTGAACGTCTCGTTGAGGGCCTCGTCCTCGGCGGCCGAGACGGCGGCGTCTATCTCAAGCTTTACCCCGTCAAGGATCATCTTGCTCTCGTTGAGCGCGTCGGACTCGATGGCCGCGGTGAACCGCTCGATTTTCTCCTGAGCGCCGCGCATGGGACTTCACCGTCCTTCCGTTGCTTGTTTCATACCTTTACCCCTATGGCGTCCCTGACATAACGGGTGATGGAGTCGGGCGTACGGCCGGTGCCGGAGCGGTCGGGTATCTCGACCACAAGGGTGGAGGTCTGTCTGATTTTAAGGTCGTATATCATGTCGGGATACATGGCGGCCAGCTTCTCTGTGATAAGCAGTATGCCGATTCCGGGGTCGGCTATGGCGCCGGCTATGGCGTCGCGCACCTCTTTCTTCTGAGACACGCGCACACCGTCGATGCCGGCCAGCCTCAGACCCACCAGCGTATCGGAGTTATCGGAGATCACAAACAGCCTCACTTCGATGCCCATCCCTTCCGAGCGGGGCTGAGAAGCCCGCTTGCTCAGCGCTAAAACCTGAACAGAATCATAAAGGCGATCAGCACGCCGTAGATCGCGATGCCTTCGGCCATGGCCACAAAGATGAGCGCCTTGCCGAACAGCTTCTCGTTTTCGGACACGGCCCCGATGGCCGCCGACGCGGACGACGCGACGCCTATGCCGCCGCCGATGCCCGCCAGCCCGACGGCCAGCGCCGCCGCTATCATGCCCATGCCCATGGCCGACGCGTCGGCCGCGGTCTCCGCGGCGGTTTCCGCGGCGGTTTCCGCGGCGGTCTCGCTCGCCATCATCGCGCCGCCGATGCCGAAGGCCGTTATGGCCAGTATGGCCGCGAAGAATACCCCGATCTGTATGAGCAGCGCGGTTTTAGGGTTTTTGCCGCGCCGCTTCATGGCGCTGACCCAAAACAGCGACGCCGCGAGCAGTACAGGGGCCAGTATGAACAACTCCATTTTCCAAGCACATCCCTTTCAATCATCTGTCGAAAAGCCTTTGGGCGCGCCGCGCGCCGCCGTCACTCGTTGCGCTTCCTGTAGTCGATTATAACGGGCGCATAAGGCTTGCCGCCGCCGTTGTAAAACCTTGAGAATATCTCGAAAAACTCAAGGCGCAGCACCTGTATGCCGGCCAGAAACGCCTCGATGACCATGATAATAAGGTTGCCGATTACCAAAACCGTAATATTATGCCCGCCGCCGGGCTGCTCGGCCATCATATACACCGCCGTCATCATGGCCGCGTGGCTTATGGCATAAGCGCCGACGCGCAGATAGGACAGCGTGTTGGAGATATAGGACAGCAGCACCTCGAGCATCTCGAAAATATTCTGGGTGATGAAGCCGCCCGCGCCCTCCGGCCTCCAGTCATGCCGCCGCGCGCACAGCCGCGACAGCGGCTCCCGGAAAAACATGGCCAGAAACGGGAGCGCGGCCGCCGACAGCAGCACCCCCACAGGCAGCGTGTAGTCCGCGAAGCCGATCATGGGCAGGAACATGGCCATCAGCGCGAGATAGAACAGGCCGCCCGATATGCCGCTCGGCCCGAAGATTATCTTTTCATAGTCGCGCTGGCGCACGCC
>Ga0099364_10009197_pt1 | contig 13739 bp, 13 predicted proteins | sample TergutTh196P3_FD_73070 | JGI IMG/M metagenome (GOLD analysis project Ga0099364, IMG submission 73070) | Microcerotermes parvus P3 segment gut microbial communities from Pointe-Noire, Republic of the Congo - Th196 P3 | ecosystem: Host-associated > Arthropoda: Insects > Digestive system > Gut ...
TAGAAATAAGTATTTTTCTGTTTTTATCCATTTTATTTGTCCTTTTATTTTCCCATCAATAAGTGCTTCTCCCCACACAATAGCATCGGTAAACCCTGTTCTTGGGGGGTTCACATGAACCGAACTCAAAAACATATCCCTGTTTTTCCCATCTTATTTTTTTAACCTTATCTCTGTTTTCGTTGGGTACCTGATCACACCTGCAAAAACTTGCCCGCGTCATTTCAGCGCGATTGGCAATGACTCTGGCTGAAAATTCAGCCTGAAAAGCGGACTCATCGCAGAGATAGATATCACCGGAGATATCGTAATCTGCAAACAGGACTTTAACTGAAATCGTTCCGGCAGCAGCGGCCATTAAAAAGCAGATAATAATTTTTTTCATAACAGACCTCTTTAGTAATTTTCGGATTAAAACAAGGGGAACATAAGCCGAATTCTGTTTAAGCGGCCATCTATCTTGCGTTTATGTTACCATAAACGTCTTTGCGACCTACCCACAGCCATGGAGCGGGCAGCCCTCATACGGCTGACTACTTGGTCTTGCACCGAACGGGGTTTGCACTGCCCCGAAGATTACTCTTCGGGCGGTGAGCTCTTACCTCGCCTTTTCACCCTTACCTTTCGGCGGTATATTTTCTGTTGCACTTTCCATCGCCTCGCGGCGCCCGGGAATTACCCGGCGTCCTGCCCTTTGGTGTTCGGACTTTCCTCACCGCCGGCTTATTGCCGGCAAGCGCGGCCGCTTGTTCCCCTTGTTTTAATCCAAAAATATTTTATATAAACAACTTGCCGGACTCAACTGCCTATATCAGGCCTGAGTACAACCGCTCTATGCAAATACACGTGCATCAATTCACGTTGGGACTTTTCGGTATTAACATGCATAAGCAATCTGATTATACCGTTTGGGCTGCCCTTTACCGGTATTTCCCTGCAACTGAAAAGCGGAACAAAATTCCAACCTATTTCGCGAGCCGCTGCAGCCGGAAAAACCTCGTCTATATCTTCGGTAACCGAAAATATGGCGGAAGCCACGTCTTCAATATTAAGATTATTTTTCTTTACAAGAGTTTCAAGAAGTTCTTCCGTTTTAGAAAAAATCTCTTCTCTGCTATTGTTTTCTACCGATGTAGCTCCGCGTATGCCACGTACAGCCATATCAGACATCCTTCTCAATAGTGGCGCCGATAATTTTCATAAGATCAAAGAAATCAGGGAATGTAATCCTTGAGGCCTCTGCGGTGTCAACCACAAGCTCGCCCTCGCAGGCAAGGCCGGCCACGGCTAAGGCCATTACGACACGGTGGTCAAAATGACCGCTTACGGCGCCGCCTTTAAGTTTACTTCCTTTTATTATGAGACCGTCCGGAAGTTCCATCACGTCAGCGCCGAGCTTTTTAAGTTCAGCGCACATGACGCTTATTCTGTCGGTTTCTTTAAGTCTTGCCTGCGGAACATTCACAAGCCTTGTCTCGCCTTCGGCAAAGCAGGCAGTTACCGCAAGGGCAGGCAATGCATCCGGAATACCATTAAGGTCGAAAACGCCGCCGGCAAGTTTTTTGCCCTTTATAGTAGTACGGCGACCTTCAATGTTTACATCAGCGCCCATTTTTTTTAAAATGCCGGCCACTTCCCTGTCGCCCTGTGAGTCATTATAGTCAAGCCCTTCTAAAACAAGCTCTGAATTTGTAATTGCCGCAGCAGCCATAAAAAATACGGCAGATGAAAAATCGGCCGGAATAGCCTCTCTGAAAGGATAATATTTTTGCCCCCCCTTTATTATGAATTGTCTGTAATCACGGTTTTCGCATTTTATGCCTAATTTTTCAAGCCAGGAAAAAGTCATATCTACATACGGCTGTTCATTGAGTTTAACGACATCTATAACCGAATCCCTTGGAGCGCACGGCAACGCAATAAGAAGCGAGGTAAGATACTGAGATGTGGATGCCTCAAGAACGGTTCCGCCACCCACTATTGGCCCCCGTATTGCAATAGGCGGAGAACCGTTTCCTCTTGTGGAAAAGGCCTCGCCGCCAAGATGATTTATAGCGGTCAAAAGATTTTGCGTAGGACGGCTTCGTATCTGGGGATCTCCCGTTAAGACGCTCCAGCCGTTTGCTAAGGAGGCAAGGCCGATACCTATGTATAAAGAAGTTCCCGAGTTGCCGACATCTATCACGTCATTGGGCGCGGGGATGAAACCTCCGGTTCCGGTAACACGCCATAGGGATTCTTCTTTCACGACCGTCGCGCCGAGCCCTTCCACCATCGAAATGCACGACTCTGTGTCGGCAGAAACCAACGGATGTTCAATTACAGATTCGCCGTCGGCCAAAAGCGCAAAAGCGAGCGCCCTTATTGTATGCGACTTAGAAGCCGGAATAGCGATGCTGCCGCTGAGCGTTGATTTTTTAACTTTAAATTTCATTTAGAGCCTATTTTTTTCATAAGCATAATCGGGTTTTTCACGCATAAACACGCCGCTGTAATACGGAAGATTAAAGACGCCCTCGTTTAGGCCATAACATGAAAAAAAGGTTTCATGGTACAACTCTACAAGGTCATCGCGCTGTGTAATACGGTTTTTATAGATTTTGTCAAAAAAATCCGAAAGCTCAACAGTATGCTGCCGGAAAATTTCGGTATTAGCCTTTACAAAAGAAAATTCATTGAGCTCCATTACTGTTTTAAGTTCGCTGTCCATATAAAATTCGTTATGGAGAGGGAAAAACGTACGTATATAGTCGTCAAATACGCCTTCCTCATCATCTTCGCTCAACACAGGAGTGGAGAGATAGAGAATGCCATCAAATTGCAGCGCCCTGCGAAACTCGTCTATAGCCGAACTTGATTCTATAAAGCTTATATTATCTATAACGACTATCATATCAGCCGCATAATAATCTACCGGAAAATCATTAAAATCACCGGCAACAAAATTGATATTCTTTGCATAAGCGTCCGAACCGTATATTTCAATAAACCGGCGGATAACCGGCAGCGAGGGTTCAACAACTATAATTCTGGACTTGCCGATTTTAGACATCTGTGCAAGCAATCCCCCGCCTCCTACTCCGGCTTTTACAATAATCTCCGGTTTATATGTGTTGATGACATCTGTAAGACGGGCAATATTAGAATCAGCCCGTTCCGGCGGTTCTATGTATTTTTGCTCGTTAAAACAATGTTCCAGAAATCTTTGAACTTCATGCAATCTCTCATTCATGTCGGATATATTCCTCCGTTTCCTGTAGATTGCCACATGAATGATGATAGTGTCAAGAATTTTTCGTTTTTTCTTTTTTCTTTATTGCGATACAGTCTCTACACCGCGTGTCTGGAGCACTTGTAATGAAGTGAGCGCAAGGCGTAGATTTTTTACGCCGTTCTTTTTGTATTCCTCCAAGGCGGCTTTTGCAATCTCTTCATAATACTAACAAGTTATCTTTATCGTATTGCGGCAAAATTATAGATATTCATGCCGGCAGCGCGTGCATAAAATCCATTAACGTACCGTCGCATTCCGGAAAATATTTACAGACTATAAACTCGCCGCCCTCATCGCGTTTTACAACTTTAAATTCATTGAGTATAAACTCTTTTCTGCATTTCATGCATCTTACTTTTTCATTAAATCTAATGTCCTTGAGCGCGTTTTTTTTGTAGTACGATAATTTGTCAGGCACCGGAATTACCATGAAGCCTTCCATTTCTTTTGACATTTTGTGCCTCCTCTAATCTCCTTTTGTCCTGCGCTTGCCATTTCAATCAGTTCGGTGTTCATTTTCACGCCTCGACGCCTCGTTTTTAAAAAACTATACATTTTTTGCAAGAACTTTTCTATATTTTTCAATACATTCATGCAAAACGGTCGTTGCGCACTGTATGAACTGTATACCACGGGATGATTTCACACGGCAGCCAACAGCAAGAATGACATCAAGATTGTAAAATACCACAGGACAGTTGCATTTTTGCAGCAATTGCTCTAATATTTTGAACTATTTCCAACCTCACGAACTTTCAATCCTCACTTCCCCTTATTCCAAAAGTCAATATATTCTTCTAAGTTCACTAACAAAATGTTCTATTACTATTTATGAAAATTATCTTGACTTTTTATTGTTTGAAGTTACATCCTATTAATTTACAAGAAGAATAAAAACAGTTTTACAGAGTTGCTTTTACAAAAAACTTCCGAAAAAAAACCGCTGTCTTGAAAAATGCTTGCTACGCATTTCAAAAATATTACAATGTGTCCATATTTGGGCAGTTTTTAGCATTATATGGTCATATTTTATAACTATATTGTCACAAACCAAAAAGGAGTTGCCATTTGCAGTTAACCCATATACCGGTAGACGGAAACATGCGCTGTCTGGTTGAAATATCCAAAAAATTTCCTGCGCATGTTTTCACTATGAATCTCAGAGAATTTGAAAACGGCTACATAAGCTGGCATTGGCATCCTGAAGTTGAATTTATAGTCGTAGCCGAGGGTACGGCTGAAATCTTCATAGGCGACAATTCGGTAATACTTCATAAAAACGAGTACCTTTTTGTAAATGCCGAGTCGCTTCATATGTATATGCCGCACGGCAAAGAAGAAACAATTCTTAATGTCTTCGTAATACACCCTGAATTGTTTTATCACGGCTCGGACTCGTTACTCAAAGACCGCTATATTGACCCTATAATAAAATCTTCTTCGCTGCCTTATTTTTTTCTCGATAAATCAATTCCCTGGTGCGCCGAATCATGCTCGCACCTTGAAAAGGTAATGGAACTTGAAAACACAAAAAAATTCGGTTTCGAGTTTGCTATACGCAACCACCTGTGCGAATTGTGGTATCTGCTTGTGACCAATATGTTTGACCTTTTGTGCAATAACGTCTCTGACATCTCAGGCGCCCGCATAAAGAAAATGATGTCTTACATTCACGAGCATTACGACAATTTGCTTACCCTTGAAAATATCGCAATGTCAGCCGGCGTAAGCAAAAGCGAATGCTACCGTATATTCAAGAAACACCTTGCAATGAAACCCTTTGAGTACCTCTCAAAATACCGGATAGACGTTTCCAAGCGTTTGCTTAAAGAAACCAATATGCCTATAGGCAAAATATCGAGCGCCTGCGGGTACAATAGCTCAAGCTATTTTACCAAGACGTTTCGCCAAATAACATCGTTGAGCCCCAACAAATACAGGCAACAAAATACAGATTTAAAATATAAATTTAACGAAACGAGAGGAGTTTAGAAATGGAATTATGGAAAGACAGCATATCTTTAAAAAAAGATATGTTTGAAAAAGCCTCGTACATCATTTCCGATAACGAAGCTTTTACGATTTTCATGTCTCTGAAACTTAAAAAACCTTTGTTGATAGAGGGCCCCGCCGGAAGCGGAAAGACAGAAGTCGCAAAGGTAATAGCCGCCATGACGGACGCCGAACTGATCCGCCTTCAATGCTATGAAGGGTTGGACGAAAGCAAGGCGCTCTACGAATGGAACTATCAAAAACAGATTATTGACATTCAACGCACCAAAGATGCGGACGTTTTTGGAGAGGACTACTTGCTTCCAAGACCTCTGCTTCAAATAGTTCAGACTAAAAACCCTGCCGTACTGCTCATAGACGAAATAGACAAAGTGGATCCCGAATTTGAAGCTTTCCTTATGGAAATACTCTCGGATTTTCAGGTATCTATCCCTGAGTTCGGAACCGTAAAGGCCGACATCCCGCCGCCGGTGGTTATAACATCAAACGCTGTGCGCGACTTAGGCGATGCGCTCAGAAGAAGATGCGTCTATCTTTACCTTGACTACCCGGGCATAGGCCGTGAAGCGAGCATTCTGATGGCTAAGGTGCCTAATATGCTGCCGTTCCTCGCGCTGCAGATTGCAAGGCTTATGTTCAACTTGAGGCAAGAATTGCAACTTATAAAGCCGCCTTCAATATCCGAAACTTTAGACTTGGGAGAGGCTGCGCTTGCCATGGGACTTGAGGAATTGAATCCGGAATTTCTTAATAGGGTAGATTCGCTCTTCCTTAAAACGCGGGAGGACCAGGAACAATATCAAAACAAGGGCGCGGGAAGATGGCTCTACGAAAATATTTAAAACTCTTAATTTCTTTCTTTTCAAGGCTTATTGAATGGTTCTTAAACTTTTTCAAAGTAAAGAAAAAGAAGCCTGTACGAAAAGAGGAAAAAAAAGAAATAACACTGACCTCGATCTACCTCCCGCCTGAAAACGAAAGGGAGCGTTTATCAGATGTAAAAAGGCCTACAGTCCCTCTTATGGGAGAAGACTACGCCCTTGACATACAGCGCAAATCGGCGGGAGACCTTAACGTAAACGAACATCTCCTCACCGATGAAGAGATAGCTTATGCGAGAAATCGAATAAGAAAGATCGCCCAGCGTCTGGCTACAACGATGTCGCGCAACCGCAGGCACAGCAGCAAAAAACTTCAAATCGATTTCAGAAAAACTATGCGCCACTCAATACAAACCGGCGGAATCATGATCAATCTGAAATACAAAGCAAGGGTAATACAGAAACCGAGAATCGCCATAATATTGGACGCATCAGGTTCTATGCAGATATGGATAAAAATGCTTTTGCAGATAATTCAAGCTATAGGGCTTGAGCTTTCAAAAAAAGAAATTTTCATCTTTTCTTACGACCTTGAATGCGTTACCAAAGACGTAGGCAAAACGTGGCGGGATACGGCGCTTGCGCTCAAAAACAGAAAAACATGGGGCGGCACAACAAGCATTTTTACCGGTCTGCAAACATTTCAGTCGGAACATCACGATAAGTTTACCACGAAAACGGTAGTACTCATGCTTTCGGACTTGTATACCGATGACCCGATGAAATCGGCCGATGAAGTTAGAAAAATAAGACGCAAAACAAAAGCCTTTTACATCTTTCAGATAGCTGATAAAGAAGTTTTGATGGAAGAATATAATACTTACGATGAAACATATGTTCAACCGTTCAGAGGAGCGGCTACAGCTACCTATCAGGTAACCGACCTTAACAGCATGGCCAATGCGATAAGGAACGTTTGTATGATGGACAGTTAGAAAACATTAGCTGAAAAACATTTTAAACAAGAGGTAAAATTATGAAAATGTCTTATGATACTGAAATAGAAATACCATTTGACGTATTTGATCTTGACGGTTTTAACTATCTGATTCCCCATGGCCTGCATATATCGGCAGAACCCCTTATAAAGGCCGGAATTTTTGAAATGGAAATGGCCAACAGGAATGTAACGGTTTCACCGATAACCGGAAAAGACGCCGAAAAAAAATATGAAGCTCATGCTAAACTGCCTGCTACCGAGTTTCTTCTCATATCGGGAACATGGGACAGGGTGGTCATTTTTTCGGAAAAATTGCTCGAAATCCTTGATATGGATATCGATACGATATACAAATTTTATTCAAAATACGATAAGCGTCTGGAAGATGTTGACGTTTCACAGCTTTCCATAAAAAATGGGCGGCTTTGCATAGGAAATAAAGCAACCGAGGATATGCATGTAGTATGGACAGGCCGCGATTTCATAGTCACAAAAGTTTCGGCAAAACTTGCGCCTGAAGAGGTGGCTGTCGTGTGGGTAGACGGCGCCATCGCAGGCAAGAAGTTCAGGTGCAAATACGGAATGTTAGATTACAGGGCAACTTAAAAGGAGCAATTTATATGATTCCTGAAAATAAATACGTAGCGGTACATTATGTAGGTTTATTTGAAGACGGTCAGGTTTTCGATACATCTATTAATGGATTGCCGCTCCAGTTTCAAATAGGAGCAAAGCAGGTTGTACCGGGTTTTGAAAATGCCGTGCGGGAAATGAATGTAAACGATGAAAAAGAAGTCGTGCTTCCGCCGGAATTGGCCTACGGACTTTACGATGAAACAAAAAAACGTAAATTCCCTTTAACGGAAATACAGAAAAGTTTTCAACCCCGCGAAGGAATGAAAATAGGGATGCGGACTCCAAGCGGAGGGCAGATGCCCGTCACAGTAACAAAGGTCACAGACCATGAAGTTGAAATAGACGCAAATCATCCCTTTGCCGGAAAAACGCTTAAATTCAAACTTTTTCTTTTAGAAATAAATGACGAGTGGAAAAAATTTGAAGAAGCGCCTGAACACGGCAATCAATTCAGCAGCTAAGAGGATAACTGGTTAGTTTTAAAAAGCTGTCCGGGAAAGTAATTTTCGGACAGCTTTTTTTAGCTTTTTTGCAAACTCTTCGAAAAAATCAGAGGAAGTTTCCGGTGAAGGAATCGGTATTATCGGCATTAAGTTGTTTCTCATATGCCTGCATAATGTCGCCATGGGTTATTATTCCTACAAACCTGTTTGTTCCGCCCGGGGCTACAACAGGCATGTTTTCGATGTAGCTTTTATCTGTTTCCATTCTTTGTATTGCGACATGCAGGGGTTCGTTCTCAATAGCAAATGGAACGGCTAAGGCTATATCTTCGGCTATGATTTTATCTATTATAGTATTGTCGAGCAATACCTGTCTCAGGTTTACATCCTTGAGAGAGAGTACCCCGACTAAGGCATCATCGGCATCTACAACAATAATCTCGCCGTACCCTGAACGCAGAAGCACATTCATGGCATCACGCAGAGGCATCTGGGAGTCAACCTTATCTATATCATCCCGCAAAATATCTTTCGCAAGAGTCTTTTTGAGAATATCCAGATCGCTCCTGCCTTTTGTACTCGTGCTTGTATTCAAAAGATCTATTGAATAGGCCGTTCCTTTTTTGAAATACAAAACAACCAGATGCGATATCATCGAAACGAGCATCAGCGGCAGAATAAATTTATAATCGGCGGTCATTTCAAAAACAAGCAGTATTGAGGTAATTGGAATAGAGTTTACGCCCGAAAGCACTCCTCCCATACCTACGAGGGCATATGCCGCAGGATCAAGATTTATCCCTAATACGGCGTTCACTCCGCTGGCAAACAGAAAACCGGCAAACGCGCCCATAACAATAGACGGGGCAAAAGAACCGCCATAAGCGCCCGCTTTTGAAAACAGGACGACAAAGAAAAGCTTAAAGACTAAAATAATCCCCACAAGCATAACCGGAACATCGTTGCGCAAAGTATTGTTCAAGACATCATAGCCCATGCCGTACAATTGAGGAAATTTCAGCAAAAGAAAACCAAAAATAATTGCGGCAGGCAATAGCTTCAAGTACGGGTTGGTTATTTTAAGAACATTTTCAATGACATTGTTTATAATATCAGACAAATAAAAATACGAAAGGGCTATGATGCCGCAAAATACGGCAAGCCCGATGAAAAACGGGTATGTATATACCTCGCCAAGATGATAATCCGGGATACTAATTATCCCTCCCGTAGGCAAAATCATCTTCGACATTATATTTGCTACAACACAAGATATTATCAAGGCGCTCAAGGCGCGGTTTCTCATATCATTTAATAGAATGACCTCAATGCCGAAAAACACACCGGCTATCGGGGCGTTAAACACAGCAGATATGGCGGCTCCTGCTCCGGCAGCAGTATACATCATCATATCGCCCTTTTTGAGCCTGAGCGTCTGCGACATAAAAGAGCCGATTCCGCCGCCTATTTTGGCTGAAGGGCCCTCAGGGCCTAATGGGATGCCGGTCCCTATTGAAATAATCGGAGCTATCAGATGGAATATGGTCTCTTTAAGAGGTATATATCCCTGATTAATCAAAATAGCCTTTATTACGGTGACAACGCCCTTTTGTTTTGCGATCGTTGGGGCAAAATATGTCATCGTTGCGGTAAGCAGAGCCCCAAAAATCGGTATGCCCACTATATAATACTCGGTAAAAGTACCGGCAAGCCAGGCGCCATTGTCCTCAAAGAAAGAACCGGCTTTTTCAATAAGATAATGAAATAGTACTCCGCAGCCGCCGGCTAATATTCCAAGCAAGACAGAAAGAAAAACATGCGAAGCATATACATATATTTCAGTGTTAAAAAATGACTTTATTGAACGCTTATTTTCACTTTGTTCGTCACTACCCTGTTTTTTTTCCGCAAAGAGCGTTGAAAAAAATGTAAACATTTTTTTCAATGCGGGCCGCGGTTGAACGGCATCGGCAGAAAAATTTTGTTCTATATTAGCATATGTCTGTTCGTATTGGCCATCATCTTCGATTTGCGCCGAAATCTCGAAAAGCGGATGCGCCATTTTGTCAACGCCAAGGAGGCATTCTCTTAGAGAAACAAAATTTCTAACTGCCAAAAGGTCATCGCCTAAAGGATACTGGGCCAGCTCGTCAATAATAAGCTCAAGCAGGTAATTGAGGCTCACATCTTTGTAATCCGTAAACTCTGTATCCGAGATGTTCAAAACATCAAGCCTTTCCCTTAAATTTTGAGAATTCTCAGATATAATCCTTCTAATTTCGTCAAGGGGCAATCCGGCTTCAACTTCTTCTAAGTTGTCTTTATGGAAGCAATAATCCTCAGTTACAAAGTTCATTTCACTATCATAGCTGTATTGTTTGAACATGAAAAGATTTTTGGTTTCAGCGGCTTTTACAATTTCCATCGCGTGGGCTTTTTGCGAAACATCTTTAAAGAGCCTTGTAAGATTCATTACTCTAAAAAGAGAGAGGAGTTCCAATAAATTATCTTTTGAACGAATATCGCGTTCATTTTGTAGCTCCTTAAACGCATCATCATCAATATTGACTGAAAATTCCAGTATTTCTTCAAAACTTATTATTTTGGTTTTTTTGTTTACAGAAAAAGAAAGAGATGGAATAACTTTGACATTGTCGGGATACTTTTCACACAACGCCATTGCAAGCGCCAATATGTTCTTGTGCCTGGAGGGAACATCAGGCACTTCTATGTCGTAAATCTGTCTAAGATCCGCTATGGTCGCAAGCGTACCGCTTTTAGCTTCTAAATAGGTTTCTTGTTTCTTCAATATCCCCGCAAGAACATCGTAAAAGACGGTGTCCGAATCAGGCTCTAAAAAACCAAATAATTCTACAAGACTGCTATTTAAGTAATCCATAAAACATTATTTCAATATAGCGTTCGCTCATGTCAAGATAAATTTCACTCTACTTTAGAGGGAGCAACCGTAAAACGGACTCGTTTTTCATCCATATCATCATAAAACTTTACATTAGAGTACTCTCTTTCTACCTTGAGCACGTTCTTTTTTATATTGAGCACCACTCCCGGATAAACCTTATCATACGCCACAACAAACGGTTCTTTTTCCAGAACAAGTTTTTGGCTTATTTCATCGTATTTTAAAGAAAGTTCTTTAAGTTCGGCGTTTTTAGCGCTAAGCTGCTGAAGCAATTCAAGGCACAGTTTTTTCTTGGCCGGTATGAGGGTTGCAATAATTTTTTGTGGTTCCTTGAAAACACCCTCACCGAAATTGATTCTAAGCTGTCTCATTATTTCGTTTACTTCTTCTTTTTTGAGGTTCATCTCTCTTGACACGGCATCAAGTTCACGTTCGATAGCCAAATTACGCCCTACGTTCAATACTGTAGGGGGATTCGAAGGCGCCCCGGCAACCTTGACCGATATACAATATTGCGCCGTTGCGGTTCCTCCTATGAGTTTTCCGTTTTTTTCTATATTTATGTCGTGGTTTGCAAAAACATTTGAATTTATTATTGAATCCTCTACAATAATATCGCCTCCGGCCTCGACGGTAGCATTCAATATGTATTTGGCCTCAAGATTACCTGCGCAAGTTATTTTTACAGAATCTTTCCCTACTATACCGCCCTTTATTTTTACATCTCCTCCGCTTTCAATCACGGCATCTTCTAAACTTTCCTGTACCACTACATCGCCGGTCGCCTTTATCTTAAATCCGGGAAGCACGGAACCCGTTATTGTTACAGAACCGTTAAAATCGATATTTCCTGTTTTATAGTCGAGATTGCCGTTTACAATGACCACTTTCAACACCGAAACTTTCCTGTTAGCGACCTTGAGGACTCCGTCAATCGAGGATACAAGTATATCAGAGTCAAATTCAGAAGGAACAACATTTTCGCCGGGTTTATAGCCGCTTACCGAAAGAGAGGCAGGCTGTATCTGGTTTCCAAAAACATCGTAACCCACTATCGGTTTTACGCCCGGAATTCGCTGCAGTATTTCCTGACCAGTCGATACCTGCACTACAGAACCCACTTCTTTAAAGTCGATACTTCCATCGGACTTGACGGCGCCTGCCTTTTTGGCATAATCTATGAACGGTTTATAATACTCAGGGTGTCCGTCAATAGCCGGCCTGCCCTCTGCCACAAGAAGTTTTGCGGGACCTTTCGGAGGGATTTTAGTCAACAGTTCGGCTATCTCTATTTCGGTTTTTAACGTAGTTATTTTTTTAAAATTAAGCATTTCGAATACTTCAGACGTTGTAGGTATTTTGCCGGACTTTGTCGGAAGTACGGTTATAAAGGCCTTTTGTTTATCCTTAGTTACGCTTACCGGAGATAAGACAGATAAGCGCCCTTCAACACATATCACGAATCCGTATGACGACGCCCTGTATACGTTATTGTAATCATCAAAGAAAGTTCCATCGCCTATTTTAAGAGGAAAATAGTCCGATACCATGTAATACGAAAGACCGGGATCTTTTTCGGCATCTAACAAAGATTTCACTTCTTCATCGGTTTCGGCGTTAACCACTCGGGCAATAATTTCGTTCCGTGAAACAAAATTATGCGGCGACGAAAGGACGGTTTTTTCAACGCCATCTTTGACTTGTTTTTCAAATATTTTCTTTGCTTTGTCGTTAAAATAAAAAACTATTTTTCTCATTTTCTCCACCACATCTGCAGGCGTAGATACTCTTATTATATAATTCGACATAATACGCAATAAATTTAACAGCAATGCCTTTTTATCGCTCAATATATATGCATTGCAACAAAAAAGATTAAACGGTATGGCGCAAGTACCGATATTATTTATGAGACATAATACTATAAACAGCGAGGCTCTCCGATGAAAAATTCTTCAAAAAATTCGAAAACCCCGAAAAGTTTCAAAACAATGCTTCAAAGATATTTAGATATTAAAGGATTGGACATTGTCGTAATTCTTGAAGACGGCAGCGAAATTGAGTTGTATAAAAACAGAACAATAGTTGATGATGTAATTATAACGCTTGAAAAAGGGAAAGGGGAATTAAGAATACCCTTGTCACAAATCAAATCCGTTGACTGTTTTGCAGCCTGAGTTGTTTTGAAAATTGTCTTGACACTATAAAAACGATTTCTAGGGTTATCCCATGGAAAATACAATGGGAAATCCTTTTGGCTTTCTTGACAAACAACTTGAAAAAGAAGCCCATATATATGATATACTTCAGGAAATATTACAGAAACAGGAAATATATTTGAAAACCCGCGAGGGAAACCTCGCGACCCTTGCCGGGCTTTTAAATTCACGCAATATAAAAATACCTCATAGCCCGGCACGCAACAAAAATATTATATATCTTGCAGATATGCTTTGTAAAAAACATCCTGAAAGAGTAAGGAGCATGCCCTCGTTTTCGTTTACAGCCAACAAAGAGACTAAAAAACTGAGTATCAACGAAACTGTAGAATTTTCGCTAAACCTGAACAAAAACGTATTGACTGAAATAAAACGGCAACGTGATGCCCAAACAAAGAAAAATATGTTTG
>Ga0099364_10009198_pt1 | contig 13739 bp, 13 predicted proteins | sample TergutTh196P3_FD_73070 | JGI IMG/M metagenome (GOLD analysis project Ga0099364, IMG submission 73070) | Microcerotermes parvus P3 segment gut microbial communities from Pointe-Noire, Republic of the Congo - Th196 P3 | ecosystem: Host-associated > Arthropoda: Insects > Digestive system > Gut ...
TACACCATAAGCATTAGGTTCAGCGTCGGCAACGCGCTCAACTACGCAAACAATATCGCAGACACAAGCTTCACGCTCACAGCCGCCGTCGAGCGCCAGAGGACCTCCATATCCGGGGTCTCCCTCGACGAAGAAATGACAAACCTAATGAAATACCAGCACGCCTACTCAGGCGCCGCCCGCGTAATAACAGCCATGGACGACGCCCTGGACAGGCTAATAAACGGCACAGGCCGAGTAGGGCTGTAAAAAAACGCAGCCCACGTCCCCGTCCCATGTCCCCCGTCCAAAGCCCCACTCGCGCACGAGGGGGGAAGGGGGGTGTCCCAGAAGATTTTACACTGAAACTACTCCGGAGGTCAATTATGCGTGTAACTAACTCAATGCTCGTAACAAACCTAATGCGAAACCTCAACGTAAACATGAACAGGCTCGACAAGCTGCAAGGCCAGCTTGCGACCGGCAGAAAATTCGCGCACATCAGCGACGACCCCGTCTCCCTCGTATACAGCCAGCAAGCGCGAAATAAAATTGCAAGGCTCGCCCATTATCAAAGGACCGTAGGCGCGGCGCAGGACTGGCTGAATCAAGCGGAAATCGGCGTCATGGATTTGCAGGAGACCATAAAAAATGCCATAGAATCCGCGGTAGACGCGGCCACCGACGTAAAAACGGACGAGGACAGGCAAAACCTTGCAAGGACAATGGAGCAGTTCCGTAACCACTTCGTAGACACGCTAAATACGACCTTCGGAGACAAGTTCGCATTCGGCGGCTACAACACCCCGGGCGACCCGGAAGGAAACCGCCTCGAAGATGGGATAAAATCATTTGTGTTTGATCCCGATGTTGGAGAATTTGGTACGCTGTATTATAACGGTTTTGACTTGTCTCAGTTTGACGGAATGCTGTTAAGTGACTTTATAAATATGCAGCCCCCCACTGTCCCTGCAGGCATCGATCTTGCCAACCCACCGCCGGGTCCGGGTGAACCGAATCACGTTCTGGCTACATGGGAAGAATATCAAGACTATCTCGCGGAGTTGAATAACTACGATACCTTTGAGATCCTCAAAAACGACATACTGACATTTGACGTCGGCCCCGGAATAGAAATGCCGGTCACTGTAAACGGCATAGAGATCGTTTTATATACCACGACCCGAGTAAACCCGGACACCGACGAAACGGAAACCGTAATCCGCAATATGGTCAACGTGCTCCATGAGATGTACAGGATGGCTGAAGAAGGATCATTGCAAGATCCGCCTTGGGAAACATCAGCTAAAGAAATAGGCGAAATGATAAAACCCCTCCAGGACGCCCAGAATCACCTATTAACAAAAACCGCCGATATCGGAGGTAGGATTAGGCGGCTGGAGCTGCTCGAAGCAAGATACGAGCAAGACGAGATAAACTACAAGCAGATGAAATCCGATGCCGAAGACGTAGACGCGGCAGACGTGATAATGTACCTTAAAATGGCCGAAGCCGTCTACCAAGCCGCACTATCGGCAGGGGCAAGAATAATCCAGCCCACCCTAATGGACTTCCTCAGATAACCCCCGTCCCCAAGCCCTCTTTAGTAAAGAGGGTGGCCCCGCAGGGCCGGGTGATTTGCCCGCGCAGCACCAATGTAAAGGCGCCCCCGTCCCCCGTCCCCAAGCCCTCTTTAGTAAAGAGGGTGGCCCCGCAGGGCCGGGTGATTTGTCCGCGCAGCACCAAAAGAAACGGCAGCAATAACACAAGCAAGGAGGCGGTGTTAAAATGGCCAGAATGCCAAATATATCGATCGAACAGCAGCTTGCGGAAATCGGCATAAGAAAAACGCCCGCGCAAATGCGAATAGAGCTGCAGCGGCCGCAAATGAGAATCAAAACCGAGATGCCGCAGATGGAGATCGAAAGGAAAAACCCGACATTTAAAGTAAACAGAAAGAAAATCAACTCAGAATCCGGACTAAAATCGACGCCTGAGCTATCGAGGGTCTACCGCGACAAAGGAAGAGCCGGCGCGCTCAGGGGAGCGAGAGTCGCGGCTCAGGACGGGAACTTCCTCGGCGACGTCAAAAGATCCGGCGACAGGGTAGCAAAACTGGCGCGCAGCAAAACCATGAGCGCGGCATTAAGAAAAAAAGAAGCAAATCTGGGGCTGATGCCGCAAAGCCCGCCCGAAGTCGTCTGGGACAGGGGGCATATGCGGATAAACTGGTCCAAGCACAGCATTGTCATAGACTGGGATGGCGAATACATGCCAAAAGTGACAATAGACCCCAAGCACTCGATCGAAGTCTATTTGCGCACGGCGCCGTATTTCCGGGTACTTGTCGAAGAAGGCGAAGACCCAAGCATGCCGGGCAGGCTCGTCGATCAAGCGATATAAATCTCTTATTAAGGAGAAACCAATGCAGATAGAAACTATAAGGTTTGGGACTGTCGAAATCGACGAATCGAAGCTCATTGTGTTTGACGACGGCATACCCGGTCTTGAGGAGTACAAACGTTATGCCCTTCTTCAGTTTGAAGAAAGCTATCCGATAATCTGGCTTCAATCGGTAGACGAGGGAGGCATATGTCTTCCGGTGCTCGACACGTTTGCCGTGCTCACAAGTTATGTGTTCGACATTGACGATGAAGACGTGAACTCGCTGGAGCTAAGAGGCCCGGAAGACCTGCACGTAGTCAGCGTGCTGGTCATACCCGACGAGATACAGCGCATGACCGTCAATCTGGCAGCGCCGATAATAATAAACACTGTCAAAGGAAAAGCCAAGCAGATATTGCTCAGCGGGAGCGACTACAACGTCAGGGCGCCTGTTTTCAATGACATCTGCAATGTGATTGTCAGAGAGGAGGGCGGCGCTGATGCTGGTTCTGTCACGGAAGCTGAATGAAACGATCCTCATAGGCGATAATATCAGAGTTACCCTTCTGGGTATCGACGGCGACAAAATAAAAATAGGCGTTGACGCGCCAAGAGACATCAAGGTGTTCAGGGAAGAACTGATTGAAGCGACGAAAAGCACCAATAAGCAAGCGCTCACAGCCCCGATTGTCTCGTTCGACCTCTCAAAGATCAAGAAAAATTCACCCGCCGGACCGGCGAAGAAAGAATAGCAAAACAAAAAAACGCCCGGCTAAACCCGGGCATTTTTCCTGTCGCTGGCAACCAAACCTAAAACCTTTGTCATTGCGGCCTCCGAGCCGCAATCCCCTTGAAATTCCGCAGGGGCTGCGGGTCAGGTACGCTATGACGGGAATTTATTTGAATTTTTCGCTTACTCGACGAGTATTGGCGGCATAATTACTCAAAATAGCCGTCCGAGCGGCGGAAAATGTAAAAAAACTGTAAAACACACGCAAACTATGTATATATTTTGAATTTTTAGGGACAAAAAGAGACAATATTGTTGCATGTCGGCAAAAATAGTGATAATATATCTTGAAGAAATATGTAACAAGAATAAAAAGCTCTATGTATACATATATGCGGAGGATTCATATGAGAACATCTCTGGATAACATGTTCAGACAGATAAGAGAATACTTCGGCAGAATGGAAAAAAAAGCACGGATAAAGCTGGGTATTCTCACTGTGGTAGTCATAGTCCTCGCGGTAATCACGGTCGCATTGCTTAGCCGCACGAATTACATGACGCTGCATGTGGCGCAGACCTCGTCAGAAGCAGGGCAGATAATAGAAGCTCTCCGGGAAATTGGAGAGCCGTATGAAGTCCAAGGCACAAGGATTCTCGTGCCGGAAGGCAGGGTAGCAGAGCTAAGGGTGCTGTTGGCCGCGCAGGGAATAATCGGCGCCGACGAGATCGATTACGACATGCTTGAGACCGCAGCCGCGTTCAACGTGACGACCGACCACGCCACGAAGATCTACGAAGCGCAAGCCGCCAGGGAGCTAAGGACGCAGATACTGGCTTTCGACAAAATTCAAAGCGCCATAGTAACGGTAAACTTTGGCGAGTATTCGCCTTTCGTCGTATCTCAGGGAGTCAGGGACGCCACTGCCGGAGTTGTTGTAGTAGTCAGGGGCGGCGCGATGCTCACAATGTCGGAAGCGCAGTCCATAGCGGAAATGGTCAGAGGCCGGATACCGGGCATCAAATACGAGAACATCTCAATTACCGACAGCAACCTCAACCACTACAAAGTTGGCGACGGCACCATGGACCTCAGCACAGAGATAAACTCCCGCATAGCGCTCAGAAACCTCCTTCAGCAGCAAATCCAAATTCAAGGCGAGCAGCTGCTCGCGCCGATATTCGGGATGAACAACCTGCAAGTCACCGCCAACGTCAAGCTCAATTTCGACAGGCAAGTTACAGAAACAGTCGAGTTCGACCCGCCCATACCCGGAGAAATGGATGGGATCGTCAGGAGCTCATCAGAGCTCTACGAGAACCAGAGAAACGCCGGCGCGGCGGAAGGCATCCCCGGGACAGACACAAACGCCGTGGGCACTGTAGAATACCCATACGGCACGCTTGCAGACGGCGATGAATACAGGCGTGCGGTCATCGAGAAGAACTACGAAATAAACGAAACAAGAAAGATAATCGAGTATGAGCAAGGCGTGATAGAAGAACTCAGCATTGCGGTCCTTCTCGACAACGAAACCGTAGTTGAGGACTATTCCGCCGAGGTCATAAACCTCGTCGCGAAAGGCTTGGGCATCTCGCCGGATGACATTGCGGTAGAGCGCCTGCCGTTTTCATTCCGGGGCCCAACCATTGAAGAAATCGAAGCGGAAATGGCAGCGCTGCGGGAGCAGGAAAGGCGCAAGGAAATACTGCAAATGGTCATCATGTGGGCAGTCATACTGCTTCTCGGACTGGCGTTCATATCGCTTATCAAAACGATCGTCAGGGCTGTCAGAGGGCCGGAGGTTGAGGAACTTGTCCTTGCGGGCGGCGGCGGCATAGACTATATAGCCGATGATGATGATTATGAAGAAATCGAGGAATACGAGGAAGTCGAGCTCAACACGAAACCGACGGGCCTTGAGCAAATAGAAAAATTCATAGACAAAGACCCGAGCGCCGTAGCCCAGCTTCTGCGAAACTGGCTCACGGACGACTAGCCGAAGCCAAAAGGTCAACGCAGCACCCGTGTAGGGGACGGGCTTGCCCGTCCCGCAAAGACAAAGAAGTCAAAAAATCAACGCAGCACCCGTGTAGGGGACGGGCTTGCCCGTCCCGCAAAGAATAAAACCTTTATGTGGTGAAACAATATGCCGGAATACACACTAAGTTCAAAAGAAAAAGCGGCGATACTCCTCATCAGCCTTGGTAAAGAGTACTCCGCAGCGTTGTATCAGCATATGTCTGAAGAAGAAATCAGCGATATGACCTTCAGCATAACGACGACGCGGCGGGTCGACCCGGACACCAGGGAGCAGATTATCGACGAATTCTACGAAATGTGTCTGGCTCAAAAATTCATCACCGAAGGCGGCATAGATTTCGCGCGCGAGATACTCGAACAAGCGATAGGGCCCGAAAGAGCGGAGGAAATGATCAGGAAACTGTCCTCCTCGCTGCAAGTGCGCCCCTTTGACTTTATAAGGCGGGTAGACGCAAACCAAATCCTAAACGTGATACACAACGAGCATCCGCAGATCATCGCGCTCGTGCTATCTTACATAGAACCGAAGCAATCGGCCCAGATTATCGCCTCCCTGCCGCCGGAAAGGCAAGTCGAGATAATAAGCCGCATATCCAAAATGGGTACTTCATCAGCCGAATATGTAAAAGAAGCCGAACGCATCCTCGAGCGCAAAATAACCTCGATGGGCTACACGGACAATATAGTCGTAGGCGGCATAGACGCGATTGTAGACATAGTAAACGCCCTAGACAGGGCCTCCGAAAAGAATATCCTCGAAAGCCTCGACGTCAGCGACAGCGAGCTGGCCGACGAGATCAGGAAACGCCTGTTCGTTTTCGAAGACATTGCGAAGCTCAACAACGTCACCGTCCAGCGCGTGCTCAGGGAAATCAGCAACACAGACCTTGCAGTGGCGCTCAAAATGGCGACGGAGGACGTCACGAAGACAATATTTACCAATATCTCCAAGCGCCTGCAGGAAATGATAAGAGACGATATGGAAGTCATGGGGCCTGTGCGTGTGCGTGACGTTGAAGAAGCCCAGCAGAGGATCGTCAATGTCATCCGCAAGCTTGAGGACGATGGCGAGATAATTATTTCCCGAGGAGAAGGGGATGAGCTGATTGTTTAGAATAGACAGAAATCTTGTCAATCTTTCATCCGCGCGATCTGTTAACGTTGACGGAGATGATACAGTGGCCGGCGCGGAAGGGATTCCCCTCGATGCGACGGCCTCTGCGGCACATATAGTACAAGAACTGATCCAAAACGCCGAAGCAAATGCCTCCGGCATACTCGAAGAAGCGCGCAAAGAAGTCGCCGCTCTGATGCTCACAGCTCGCGAAGAAGCCGAGGAACTCCGCCGGCAAGCGTGGCAGGAAGGCTATGCGGACGGCTCCAAAGAAGGCAAGCGCGTATATGAGGAAAAATATGCCCAAAAAGAGCAAAAAGACGACGAGACATTAAAAAACGTCATCTCCGAGCTATACGACGAAAGGAAGCGCACATACGACGGGCTTGAAGACGAGGTCGTAAAGCTGTCATTTGAGATAGTAAAAAAGATTTTTAACCCTGCTGAAGACATGGTCGGAGGAGTGTTCGAGTCGCTCATAAGGAACGCGCTCAAACAGATAGCCCCCGAAGGCAAGGTCATAATACGCGTCGGCCCGGCCGAGTATGAGCGCTTTTTCTCGACAGGCTCCGCCGTTTTTCATCTTGACAAAGGAGTGTCGGTCACGGCAGCCGTCCTCAGGGACGCATCGCTTATGCAAGGCGACTGCATAATAGACACAGAAGACGAAACAGTAAACGCAGGCCTCGACACCCAACTGAAATACATAGAAATAGCCTTCAACACCCCCGACGATTAGTAAACACCGTCCAAAGCCCCCTTCGCGCACGAAGGGGGTGCCGCCCGCAGGCGGCGGGGGTTGTCCCCGTCCATCCGTCCCCCGTCCAAAGCCCCCTTCGCGCACGAGGGGGGAAGGGGGGTGTCCTTGGAGGCATAGGTTCACAATGACAACAATAAACTTCGAAAAATACCACCACACCCTGCACAAAACAGAATCGATCGAACGCGCAGGCCGTGTTACGAAAATCGTCGGCCTTGCCGTCGAAGCCAGCGGCCCCCCCGCAAAAATCGGCGATATCTGCAACATGTACACACTCGACGGTGAGCGATATGTCCAGTCAGAAATCGTTGGCTTCCGTGACGGGCGCACACTATTGATGCCCTTCGGCAGCGTAGAAGGCATAGGCCTCGGCAGCTACGTAGTATACACAGGCAGGACGCTGAGGGTACCCGTCGGAAAAAACCTCACAGGCAGGATACTCGACGCGCTTGGGTTCCCGTTCGACGACCTCCCGGCGCCCGTTCCCGAAGCATGGTATCCGGCGGAAAACACCCCCCCGAACCCGTTGGCGAGGGATCGCATACACGAAGTGCTCCCCCTCGGCATAAAAGCGATCGACAGCATGCTGACAGTTGGGCGGGGGCAGCGCCTTGGGATATTCTCCGGCTCCGGTGTTGGGAAAAGCACATTGCTCGGGATGATAGCGAGGTACGCCGTGGCGGATGTTAACGTCATAGTCCTCGTAGGGGAAAGGGGCCGCGAAGTAAAAGACTTTGTCGAAAGGGACCTCGGTGAAGAAGGGCTTAAAAAATCCGTACTGGTAATAGCAACGTCCGACCAACCTGCGCTCCTGCGCCTGAAATGCGCCATGACAGGCACGGCAATTGCGGAGTACTTCAGGGACTGCGGATACAAAGTGCTGCTGCTCATGGACTCTCTGACGCGTTTTGCCATGGCGCAGCGCGAGATAGGGATGGCCGCCGGCGAACCGCCCGTATCAAGGGGGTTCCCCCCATCAGTCTACTCCCTGCTGCCCAAGCTGCTAGAACGCTCGGGAATGTCGGACAAAGGCTCTATAACAGGCCTCTACACCGTCCTCGTCGAAGGTGACGACCTCAATGAGCCCATATCCGATACCGTCCGAGGCATTCTCGACGGCCATATAGTGCTCTCAAGGGCCATAGCAAACAGCAACCACTACCCGCCCATAGACGTGCTTGCAAGCGTCAGCCGCGTCATGCCGGACATAATCACCCCAGATCACTTGCAATCCTACGGCACCATAAAAAACATGATAGCGGTTTACCGCGAAGCGGAAGACCTAATAAACATAGGCGCCTACAAACAAGGCGCAAACCCCGAAATCGACAGGGCCATCATGCTCCACCCCGCGATTCAGTCATTCCTGAGGCAAGGCGTGACAGAAAGCCACACATTCGAAGAAATATACGATATGATGACGGAAATAGCAAAATGAAAAAATTCGTCTTCACCCTGCAAGCCCTGTTCAATTACAAGCTGACGGTCGAAAAGACGCAAAAGGCTGAGCTGAAAAGAGCACAGCAAGCGCTCAAGGAGCTGCTTGAAGAAGAAAAGCGCCTTCTGTACGCATATGCTCAAAACGAACGCTCCCTCGAAAGGGCGCTGCGCCAAAATATCAACATAGCAATGACGCTTGCCGAGCACGACGCGTACTTCCGATTCCTGCGCGACGCCCTCAAGGAGTTGCGCGCCAGGATAGTAAGGGCGGAGAAAGTCGTCAGCGACTGCCAGACGCGCCTTATGCTCACAATGAAAGAAATAAAGACATACAACAAGCTCCACGACGAGCAGTACCAAGACTACATGAAAGAAGTGCAGTCGGAAGAAGAAAAAGAAATAGGCGACCTTGTGTCGTTCAACACCATCAGCGAGGAGATTTATTAGCAATGGCGGATGAAAAAAAAGATAATGTCACAGACCTGACGTCCGGCGAGGGCTCCGGCGATGGCGGCAGCGAGGCAAACAAACCCGCGAAAGCGGCAAAACCTCCAAAACAGCCAAGGCCGGCAAAAGAGGCTGCGCCAATGCCGGATACAAAAGCAAAGGGCAAAAAGAAAAAAGGCGGCAAGCTGAAAATCATTCTTGTAATAGTCCTCCTTCTTCTCATAGCAGGGTTTGTGTTTGAAGAAATCTACTACAATTATCTGGGCACGCGCAGCATTATCATAGGCGCGGTCGTGAAGCTTGACCCTGACTTCACTGAGAGCGACCAGCTTCTTGACGTTAAAAGGGCGGAGCTTGAAGCGCTGGAGGCGCAGCTGACGGCGCGTGAGAGGGCGGCAGCGTCGAGGGAAGCGCAAAACGTTAGGCGCAGCGAGGAGCTTGCCCAGTGGGAGCAAGAACTGAGCGATCTGGAAAACTGGCTCTCGCCCCTGTACAGGCGCCGCATGACCGCCCAGGAACTGGAAGACATGCAATCGCTGAGCGTATCATACTCACGCATGGCCCCCGAATCAGCAGCGGACAGGCTTGCCGAACTGGCGGAACTGAGCGAGCTCGACGACGTCGCCGCAATACTCTACTACATGAGCGAAAGAAACGCCGCAGCGATCCTAGCCTCCATGGAACCCGAATTCGCCGCCGAGGTAACAAAAATCCTATTGTACAAATAAAATGTAGGGGTTGAAAATTTTCAACCCCTACACCCCCAACCCCTTAAACACCCCCGTCCCCCGTCCAAAGCCCCCCTCGCGCACGAGGGGGGAAGGGGGGTGTCCAGAGAGGCAATATTACATATTTTCAACCCCTGCGTTTTTTTTTGTAAACTTTTGCTAATATTAAACGCTAATATGCCGATAATTGATACAGGAGGTGAAACGATGCTGATACCGATGGAGATTCTGTCTCAAATGATGACACGGACAGGCTCCGGCCAGGACATGCGGCAAAAGACGTCTACGAACTCCAATACCGATGACATATTCAGTAAAATACTAGACCGCTCCCGCGAGGTCATAAACAACGATAAAATGAAAAAAATCGGTAAACCCGAAGAAACAGCCTACGACACAGACGTCGAGCGCACATCGCCGCAAGAACCGGACAAGAACACAGAAGAAGACGATAATCTTGTTGCCGGAGTGGTTGGATATCAAAACATGGTCGTTTTTATTCTCGAAGGAGATAAGGAATCTGCTACTACCCCCGAAATCACTGTTGACAGCATCCCGGAAGTCGGCGCAGGCGGCATGGAAGACATAGTGCAGCAAGCGCAAGACGAAAAGGATACAGCCGATACGGAGCCTAAGCAAGCCGAAGCAGGCGAAAAAGAAACCGCGCCCGCAGAAGCAAACACAAACGAACAGGCGCCGGTGATTACAGCAGCAGACGTTAAAGCTTCGGCAGACGCAGACAAAATGCAAACAGCAGAAACTGCGCAAGCCGGCGAAGCTGAAAACGCAGCCGGGGAAGTAACGGCACGGACGCCAGTAATAAGGACTTCAGAGCAAAGAGAAAACAAGGACGACAGCTCCGAATTTTCAAAAAACGGCGATCTGAGCCCTTTGGAGAATGAAAATGACATGGTTCCGGTCAAGGGACAAAAGGAAAAAACATATTCCGACACGGAGGATTCCTCAAAGGACGCCTCTGGCGACGCTCGGGAGTTGGTTTCTGATACCCAGATACCGCTCACGGACACGCTCAGGTCGGAACGCTTTAGCGCGACCGAACAGCTAAAACGGGCAGCCGATGCCCCCGTCCAAGCAGAAAACCTGTTCGACGAGATGGTCGCGCGCATAGAAACGATGAGCACCGAAGGCCGCCAAACGGTGGCGATACAGCTCCAGCCCGAGTTTTTGGGCAAAGTGGCGCTCGAAATAGCGATGGATGCCACAGGTCTGCACGTCAAGATCAGCGCGGCTGATGGCGACGTCAGGAGCATGATAAACGGCCAGATAAACGCGCTCATTGAGTCGCTGTCAAACAAAGGAATAGAAGTAGTCGAGGTTGAGGTAGCCTACACAGGCGTCGATAATGGAGCTTTCAAAGACTCACACAATAAACATGCACAGCCGGATCGTCCGAGGCGCTCCACCCGCGTGGACAGCATCGAAGACGGCGCGGCATATTATGCTGCGCTCCCTATGGATGTGCTTGAGTATTATCTCGACGCAGGCGTCAGTTCTGTGGAATACAGTGCCTGACGCATTGAAGGGAGTATAAGATATGTCGGCAGTAAATACAGGATTAAATGACTTATTCAACGAAACCGCCATGCAGCAGGCTCGCGATGCTCAAGCCTTGCGCGAAGAAAGCTATGCGGGCAAAAACCGCAACGTAGGCGGGGAGATGGGGAAAAACGACTTCCTCCTCCTGCTTGCCACTCAGCTGCGCTACCAAGACCCGCTTAACCCATCCTCAGACACCGAGTTCGCGGCGCAGCTCGCCCAGTTCTCGGCTCTCGAGCAGATGCAAAACATGAACACTACCCTCGAGCAGATGGCGACCTATCAAGCCTTCAGCCTCCTCGGCCAGCGCGTCATAGCGGACGCAGTGATAGACGGCGTGCCAATGCTGGTTGCGGGCATGGTGGACAGCGTTTTCACCCGCGACGGCATCACATACGCTCAGGTAGGCGACTACACAGTGCCTGTATCTACAATAACGGACGTCTTCGACAGCTCCGCGTTCCTTACGTCCGATTCTTTCATAAACACAGCGAACAACCTCGTAGGCCGCACCGTCAGGGCGCAAGTGGGCGAGGATGAGTTCATAGTAGGTGTCGTCACACGCGTAGAAGTCACAAAAAACAACGTCCTGGCCCACATAGACGACGGCTCAGGCGAACTAAAAACCGTACCCGTCAGCTCCATAATAGACATAGGTATAACCCCAGCCCCAAAAACCGAAGGCGACGGTGACGGTGACGGTGACGGCGACGGAGACGGCGGAGACGACGACTAAGAAAGAAAAAACCCAAAAAAACGCGTCATTGCGGGCTCCGACCCGCAATCCCCTAGAAAAACGCACAAACGATGAAAAACAGTTGAAATTAAACATAAAATGTATATAATGAAATGACTGGAGGAACCGCACTATGATGCGATCGCTATATTCCGGAATCTCCGGACTAAGAAACCACCAAACAAGAATGGACGTCATAGGTAACAACATAGCCAACGTAAACACCATAGGCTACAAAACCAGCCGCGTCACATTCCAGGACATATTCAGCCAAACAGCCGCCGGCGGCACGGCGAACCTATTAGAACGCGGCCTCGGGGACCTCGGCGGCACAAACCCCATTCAAATAGGCCTCGGCATTAAGCTCGGGACGATAGACGTCCTCCACACCCCCGCCCCGATGGCGAGGACAGACAACCCCTTCGACATGATGATAGAAGGCGACGGCTACTTCATAGTCCAAAACGAAAACGGCGACAACTTCTACACAAGGGCCGGAAACTTCTACCTGGACGACGAAGGCTACCTAGTAACCAGCCACGGGTACTTCGTGATGTCGTATACAGCTGATTTAATGTGGATGGCACCCGAGTTCATAATTGAGCATTCGGACGCCACACCTCCATTAGCTAGTGTTGACGTTAGACCCGGCTCAAGGGCATCGGTAGGCGTAGGTTTGCTAAATGATCAGGAACTCCAAAGGGTTCGGCTCAGAGTTCCAAGTGAGACTGTTGATTCCGTTTACGCAAAATATAGAGAAGCACTAGGCAATCCTACCAGCTACGATACGGACTGGGAGACATTTCACCAATGGCTCACTCCTGTTTTGACTACTACAGGTACTGGTGGTCTAAGTGTTGAGGATAAGAATAGCATTTTGGCTTGGTTGGCCTCTCCGGGAACTTCGGAGCCGCCGGCCGTTACACCTGTTATACCTACCACTATTACTGGTATGACGGATGCTGAAATTGAAGCATATTTTAGTATTTATCGAGCCGCTGTCACTAATAACGAACAACTTCCGGGTACAACGCCTGGAACAGGTGGTCCTGCTGGGCCTATAGCAGGAAGTGGGCTTGACACCGGAGACTTCGTAGACCTCATGGGCTTCTCCGTCGGTCAGGACGGCTCGGTTTCGGTGATTATTGACAATATTAAAAAGACGATTGCATATCTCGGCATAGGCATGTTCTCAAACCCCGGCGGCCTTGAAAAAGCCGGCAACAGCCTCTACCGCGAAAGCCCCTCGTCAGGTGCGGTCGTAGAGACCCGTGCGATGATGGACGGCGCCGGCAGGGTAAACGGCGGCGGCCTCGAAATGTCAAACGTAGACCTCGCATCAGAGTTCACGGACATGATAGTCACCCAGAGAGGCTTCCAAGCAAACTCCAGAATAATCACAGTCTCCGACACAATGCTCGAAGAACTAGTAAACCTCAAACGATAATTATATAAAATAAGCAAATAATCCCTTCCCCGCAGGGCAGACGCGAAGCGACAGGATGGCCCCAAAAGGCCGTCCCCAGTCGCCCGCGTCCCACGCATCCCCCGTCCCCCGTCCCCAAGCCCTCTTTAGTAAAGAGGGTGGCCCCGCAGGGCCGGGTGATTTGTCCGCGCCGCACCCACGGAACGGCAACCCCCGTCCCCAAGCCCTCTTTAGTAAAGAGGGTGGCCCCGCAGGGCCGGGTGATTTGCCCGCACAGCACCAAAAGAAACGGCAGCAATAACACAAGCAAGGAGGCGGTGTTAAAATGGCCAGAATGCCAAATATATCGATCGAACAGCAGCTTGCGGAAATCGGCATAAGAAAAACGCCCGC
>Ga0099364_10009199_pt1 | contig 13738 bp, 13 predicted proteins | sample TergutTh196P3_FD_73070 | JGI IMG/M metagenome (GOLD analysis project Ga0099364, IMG submission 73070) | Microcerotermes parvus P3 segment gut microbial communities from Pointe-Noire, Republic of the Congo - Th196 P3 | ecosystem: Host-associated > Arthropoda: Insects > Digestive system > Gut ...
CCCCCCGGGGGGCGCCGCGCCCGGCGGGGAGGGGGAGGGGCGCGGGAGGGGGGGGGAGGGCGCCCGGGGGGAGACAAGGATGTCGAGCAAGGCGTGCCCAAGGGGAGGAGCTCGGCGAGAACAGCGATATTCAACGCCATCAAGCGGATAACACGGACTTGAGCACGACCTCCCTGCCTTGATTTTAGTGAAACTGGGAAGACCTTGCTTTCGCACCGTGCCCAAGCAAGAACATCGATGTCCGTTGCAATTACGCGGATATCATAGATTTGAGCGCGACCCTGCAATAGTTTTAGTGATTATGGGTAAGCTGAGGCCGATTGCCGGGCGCGGGGCGGTCGTTTTTTAGATGAGCTTCGCGATCTTGACGGCGACTATCTTAGACTCGCGGACGCAGTCGTTCAGCCCGATGCCCCTGTAGGCGTTGCTGTTAAGGAAAAGTCCCGGATAATGCGAAAGCCTTGTGTTGATCCGCTCCAGCACCTTTCCGTGGCCCACAAGATATTGAGGGATTCCCTTGTCGTGCAAGAAAGCGCGGGTAAACATCGGCCGCGTGGAAATCCCCATCGTATCTTGGAGTTCCTTTCGGATCAGGGCCAAAAGCTCTACTTCCGGCAGCGAGGCCAGCTTCGGGGCGCGGGCGCCGCCGATCATGACCCGTATAAGCGCATTATCTTTAGGTGCGCGGTTTGGAAAAACGCTGGAGTCCCATAAAGCTCCAAGGATATTTCTTTTTTCTCCACGAGGGATTAGAAAGCCAAACCCGTCAAGCGGGTTGCCAAGCGATTTCGTTTCGTAGCCCAGGGCAACCACGGAAATAGGCGAGTAGGGAATAAGATCCAGGGCCGCTGCCAGCTCTTCGTCCATGGGCAGCAAGAGTTTTTTCGCGTCGTAGGCGGGGGTCGCCAGCGCCACAATGTCCGCCTCAATCTCCTCTCCCATGTCTTTTTCCGAAAGGTGAAGGATGTAGCGGCCGTCGCGTCGCTCAATACGGTCCACGGACGCATTCAGGTGGAGTCCGTCCGACAGTCGGGATACAAGTTCGTCTGTCAGCGTCTGTACTCCTTTGTCGAAGGAGACAAGAACGCCGCCCGGCCCTGCCGACATCTCCATTTTTATTCCCTGACGCGCGCGTTCTATTTTCAGGCTGATCATTCCACGCACCAACCCGCCGTACTTGTTTTCAAGATTTTGGATCATCGGGAAGCTGTGACGCAGCGACATATGGTCCGGGTTGCCGGCATATATTCCAGTGACCATAGGCTCGATAAGTTTTTCCAGCGCTTCTTTGCCAAGGCGTCTTCGCGCGAAGTCTCCAACAGATTCGTCAATATGCGAGGGAGGAGGCGATGCCGCGAACGGCTCCCAGCAGATACGCAACCGTCCAAGCGGAGAGAGCAGTCCCGAAAGGAAGAAGGCAACCGGCGTTTCAGGCAGTCGTTGCAGTTTCCCTTTGGAGAAGATGTATCGCTTGCGGGCCTCGTCGAAAGAGTAAACGAGGTGATCTTCTATTTCCAGATCCTTTACCAGGTCCATTCCGAAAGGCTTGTTCGTCAGGAAGCCGTTTGGCCCACATTCGATGTTGAAGCCGTTTTGCCGGATCGTGCGGAGCTTCCCGCCAGGCTCGCTTTTGCTTTCAAGGATCATGATCTCGGCGTTTTTCTCGCCGGCATCCAGGGCGCGGATAAGGTAAAACGCCGTGCATAAGCCGGAAAGACCCGCGCCGATGATGACGATTCGAGGCATAACTTTTCAGATGGTTCCTTTCACATCGCTTCCAGGACGATGTTTTTCAGGGCGTCGATGAACAATGGCGAGTCGTTCAGCGCCGGCGCCCTATAAAACGATTGTATACCCATTTTCTTTGAGTGAGCGGCCAGCCGGATATCGAGTTCGTGCAGCGTCTCGATGTTATCGGAGACAAAGCTGACCGGAACGACGATCAGGTGTCGGACTCCTTCACCGGCAAGCCTTGTCGCCTCGTCAAAGCTGTTGGGGGAAAGCCACGGTTCACGACCCATCCTGCTTTGCCAGGAAATAGAATGTGGAATCTCCGGAAAGGAGCGCATTACCGCGGCCACCGTCGCTTCCGTTTCGGCGCGGTACGGATCGCCATCGCGGACCAAACGTTGCGGAACGCCGTGGGCGCTGAAAAGTATGAACATTTCTTCCCGGTCGATTTCCCGCGTTGCCCCGGCAATTGTTTCAGCCAGGGCAGCGACGTATCCCGGATGCTCAGGGTATGAGCGTATCTCGGTTACATGGAAGGAGCAGTCGGCCCAGGAGAGCCAGCGTCGCATGTCCTTGAAACTCGACCCTGTTGTGACGGCGCAGTATTGCGGATACAGGGGAAGAGCAATCAAACGGGAGACGCCGTCCTCCTTCATTTCAAGCGCCGCGTGCTTTGAAAGCGGATGCCAGTACCGCATTCCGATGTAGACCTTGAAATTGCCCCCGGTCTCTTTGAGAGCGTTTTCCAGAGCCGCCCGTTGTGTTTCCGTGATGCTTCCGATCGGCGAGCCGCCGCCGATCTCCTCGTAGCGTCCGCGAACCTTCCGGGCGCGCAGCCTCGAAACGGCCCACGCAAAAAGCGGCTGGGTAATCACGCCGGCTGGAAGCGGAACCAGGTCGTGGTCGGAGAACAGGCGAAAAAGGAATGGCCTGACGGCGTTTGGAGCATCCGGCCCTCCCATGTTAAGGAGCAGCACCCCGGTCAGCGGGACGGACATATTCTCAAAGCTTTCTGCCGAAACGATGGACCGCTTCAACCATTGCGGAGACGTGTTCCGGGTCGGTGGGCGGAAGGATTCCGTGGCCCAGGTTGAATATATGAGAGGAAGCCTTCTCCGCGCGAAGCAGCACATCCCGGACGCGCTCATGAATCTTTTCCGGCGGACTGAACAACATCGTCGGGTCCATGTTCCCCTGCAGAGCTTTCTCCGGCCCTGCCATCTGTGCCGCTTCGTCAAGTGGAAGCCTCCAGTCCACGGATATTACGTCGACCGGCAGCGTTTTGATTGAAGGCAAAAGGGCGGCGCAATCGTTTGCGAAATGGATTACCGGAACATCTTTTCGCGTCAACTCCTCCAGCACCCGGCGGCTGTAAGGCAGGGCGTATTCCTCGTAATCGCTTCGCGTTAAAATGCCCGCCCATGTGTCGAAAATCTGCACCACCTGCGCTCCCGCCGCGATCTGCGCGTTCAGGAAGGAGATGACGGTCCGCGTTAATTTATCCATCAGGGCCCGATAAATCTCCGGCGCCTGGTACATCAGCGTCTTGAGCAGGATGAAGTTTTTCGAGGAGCCGCCCTCTATGATGTATGAAGCAAGCGTAAAAGGGCCCCCGGAGAAACCAATAAGCGGCGCTTTTCCATCAAGCGCCCGGCGCAATATGCGGATCGTTTCCATCACAAACGGCATACTTTCTTCAGGATCGGGAGTTTTCAGGGAATCCACATCCCGCATGGCGCGGATCTGTTTTCCCAGCAGCGGTCCTTTTTGTTCGTGAAATTCAAGCGGAACGCCCATCGCCTCGACAGGAATAAGGATATCGGAGAACAGGATCGCGGCATCCAGCCCAAACCGCTCAATCGGCTGAATTGTGACTTCAGCCGCAAGATCGGGAGTTTTGCAAAGGGTCAGGAAATCATGCGCCTCCCGCAGCTTCCGGTATTCGGGCAGATAGCGTCCCGCCTGCCTCATGATCCAGACCGGCGTGCGATCCACAGGTTCGCGTCGACACGCTTTCAGAAGCCGATAATCCGTCATTTTTGCCTCGGATCATTCATTTTGCGGAGATGCTCCTTAAAATCTATACTTTATCAGAGAGGATACAATTCGCGCCGAGGGAATCCTAAAAATACAAAAAAATGTATTTTTTGTTTTAAAATATAACTTGTCGTGTTACGTTTTCTCCATGAGCGGCGAAGAGAGCAAAACGCCCTGGCGCGTTGATTTCACCAGGGGCGCTGAAAAACAGAAGAAAAATCTCGCCGATAACATACGAGATGTCCTGTACGCCCTGAAACATGATCTGGAGCAAAAGGGACCGTTGCAAACTGATTGGCGCAACTACGGCAAGATAGTGGGCGCGACAGATGTTCACCATTGTCATATCAACAGCGGGCGCCCGCGTTATGTGGTTATTTGGAAGGTTGTTGATCATGTGGACCGAATAATCGAAATCCGCTTTGTTGGACCACACGGCAGCGTGAACTACAGGCGGTTTCAAAAGTAGGAGGCCATGATGGATGCTGAAGTCAGACTTTTCCCCGGACAAACAGGCCGCACAAATATCAATCTTTCCGTTCCCACCGGGAAAGCTTTGGTCGCGTTGGAGGCTATTCTGGGCATGTTTGTCCTGGCGGGACACAAGGTGCGTCGGGTCAATGAAGAAGGCGAGGAAGTGATCAGCGCTAAGGAAGTTTTCCCCGAAGGCAATCCGGCAATGCTTTTACGCGGGTATCGCGGCAAACTGGATATGACGCAGAAGGAATTGGCAAAAAAAGTTGGCGTCACCCAAAACCGCATTTCCGACATGGAAAGCGGCAAGCGCCCCATTTCCAAAGATATGGCTGTCAAACTGGGCAAACTATTCGATACGCCGTACAAATCCTTCTTGTAGTTTTAATCCGCATGTCGATTCCGACCGTGCGGCTATTGGAAAAACAATCATAATTTCGTGATATTATAGGTATTTAAAAGCTGGATGCGCCGGTTTTGGGCGTGCCAACAAACATTTTAAAGGAAGGCGATAGTGCTTACATACGAGTATAAATGCGGATCATGCAATCACATGTTTGAGCGCGATCAGTCAATCAACGACGAACCGATCAGTGAATGTCCGAAATGCGGAGGAAAACCTCACCGACTTATTAGCGGCGGTAGCGGGTTCATATGGAAGGGCGGCGATAATGGCCCAGGCCGCTTTTCCACGCCGGCCGATTCCAGCCCTGTGGATAAGCCGAAGAAAACCCGCCAAGGCAAGGGCAAGGGTTCGCGCGGCCAAAAAACTCCGTAGCCGCATTGGAATATCATTTAAAAACAATGCGTTTGCCCGTTTCCCGGCGAGTTACGAATTCACTAAAAGCGCGAAAGCAAGGGCTTCTGAATGTAGGCGATAAACGGGGCAGGTAAGAAAAACGTGGGAGACGCTTCCCCTGCGTGGATAGATAGACGCACATCAGGGAGGCCACAAGATTGCCGCTTACGTTGCGGCGGATGACTATCGCAGGGGGTTCTCCGGAAAGGGCATAGCCTTCCGAGCGGAGCCAGGGAGGGCGGGAGCGAGGAAGGGTGCAGGCGCAGGGCGCCATGGACGGCGAACGGAGCCGTCCTTGAAGGAGAAGCCCCCGGCGATATCCGTCGCAATTACGCGGATAACACGGACTTGAGCGCGACCTCCCTGCCTTGATTTTAGTGATTATGGGAAAGCCGAAGTGAAGAAGACCTTGCTTTCGCACACCATGAATGAAGCTTCCTTTTACCCAAAACTTACTCGAAACCAACCCTAAACGCCTGGACAGCGGCGACACGCGCCGCTGTCCGCAAGCTCTACTGTCGCCGTTTTATTTCATCGAATCGAGCGCTTTCATGACCCAGGCCATGTTTTGTCCAAGTGTTCGCATTGTCCTGATCCCTTCTTCGTCTTTCTCTACATCGCCAATGTCGAGGCCAATCCCCATGTTCCAGTAACTTGATCCGGGAATTATCATTTGGCTGATGAGGAAAAAGTGGTTCATGGTATCAAAAGTGTGAGTTGAACCGGCTCTGCGAACCGCCACGACAGCCGCCCCGACCTTGCGCCGGAACATGTCGTTGTTGGCTTTTGCCACATAACCGGCCCGGTCAATCAGCGCCTTCATCTCGGCGGAGACATCGGTGAAATATGTGGGAGACCCAAGAATAATGGCGTCCGCATCATCCATCTTCCCTATCGCTTCGTTCACAATGTCATCCTTGACCGCGCACTGGCGGTCGCGGTTCCCGAAACATTTTCTGCAAGCGGCGCATCCGCGTATTGGCTTCCCGGCAAGTTGGATCAGATGCGTCTCAATCCCTTCCATCGACAACTCTTCCAATACATAGCCCAGAAGAAGCGCTGTGTTGCCGCTTTCTCGCGCACTGCCATTAATGGCCACCGCTTTCATAACAATCCTCCCTTTCGTTGTCTTCGTTCCTTGTATAAATAAACTCTATCAAAAAATAAGGTATTGAAGACCGGCGCTAAAAACGCTGGATTGATGCATATTAATATCCGCTTGGATACGGCAACGCTTTTTAATATTTCTGGTTACGCCATAAACCGTGATGTAAACTTATTAATTACAGCGCACATCAGAACCGACATTCAATCACGGCCGGATACGCCACAGGCGCGGCCCTCGCGACGGAGAATAACATGAAGAAGGTTATTGCGTTTGCCATGTTTTGCATGATTTCGGCTTTTGCCGCAACAGCCTCGGCTACGGAAAGCTCGTTGCCGAAACCCGACATGGAAGGCGGTAAAAGCGTGCTGGCCGCCGTCAACTCCCGGGCTTCGGCCGACCGTAACCAATTTCCTGTAAACCCCATCAGCATACAGGAGTTGAGCACCCTGCTCTGGTCAGCCGGCGGCCGTAACAGAGACGGCAAAGGCTGGACCGTGCCGGTAGCTATGGGCAAAGACCCTTACTGCACCGTTTATGTGGCAAAATCAGACGGCGTGTTCCGCTATGACGGCAAAAAACACAGCCTGACGGAAATTTCCAAGGAAAACATCATTCCCGGCATTACAAATCAGTCTTTTGCCGTCAAGGCGCCGATCGTCCTTGTTTTCGTAATCGACGGGAAAAAAATATCGGAGTTTAGTGATCCCGCCCGCCGCGCCAGCTTCGGCTACCTGCTGGTGGGCGCCATGACGGAACATGTCTATCTTGTCGCCGATTCCCTGAACATCGGCACGCGTTATATGGCTTCCTTTAATGACAGCTTTGTGCGCGCCAAACTGGGACTGCCGTCTGACGATATCCCTGTGTGCATTTTGCCCTTGGGAAAAAGATAAAGTATTTTTGCAGCAAGCTGAAACACATTTTTATATTGATGTGACGAGCCGGCGACACGATGTTAAAGATTGTTTTTCGACCCGGTGATGGCAGGCGCCGCACCGGGTTATTTTATTTCGATAACTAAAGCGTAAAGCTAAAACTCAATTTTTACGGTTTTTCCGTTAATTGCAACTCAGTCTGACTCTGTAATCGGCAATTTTTGTTCCGCTGTAAACCCGCATGTTTGCCCATGTTCTAAAACCGCATCTTGTTCAATTACATATGAAGACAGATCTATTATAAGCTCCTGTATTTCTTCAAAGCTTTGCGAACTATTCAAAATTTCAATATTCCGTTTACCAAAATCTTCAAGCCCATATGTGTAGGCGGAAATTGTCTTGCCTTCATCATTACTGTATATACCAAAAAACACAAGATTCATAATGGGGAAAGAGTTTTCTTTGATAAACGCGTTTGCTATATTAATGTAAAAATCAGGAGCTAATACACTGCCTAACGTGTTGATTCCAGTCGCGTTTGGCTGCTTCAAACAGCTTGAACATATTTTCACAAAAAGAACCGCCGCATCTAATAACGATTGCTCGTGCCGCATAACTGAAATAAGCAAATGCGCCTTATGGTTTTCCGCAACAGCTACGGCTTCCGGCCAACGAAAATTCGTTTTTGCGTTTTCAACCGCTTCCCCGTTTGGAATAGGCCCCGCCATTAAAGCAACCGAGACCATCATATCTGAAATTCTCGTAACCGCTACCGCGTCGTCACTTCTTATATCGTCAGATGGAATTTCTATGCCCCAATCCTCACGGATATTTTCGGCGAGCAAATTTAAATCCGCTGAAACATCACTCAAAAGGACAAAACTAACAAACCCTGCTTTTATACTTTCTTTCTTCTTTATTTTCGCCAGTTTTTTAATAAAATTGCTCATTGCTGTTTCCTCTTTTAGGCATTTCTTATGGTTGTCTCGCCTTTATAGTTTTTTTTGATCCTATCATCAAACGCCTGTTTTAATCCAGTTTCCTTAAGCGGCGTAACCCGGACAGCGCCGGTTGCAGGATTTCGATCGCGGACAACCGATATTCCATATGCCGCGCGGATGTTCTGCGGCGTCAACACCTCGTCGGGCGTCCCTTGGGCTACCGTTTTGCCGTCAGACAAAAGGATGATGCGCCTGCCGTATTCCGCGCAAAGCGACAGATCGTGGGAAGCAACCAGCACGGCGGCGCCCTGTTTTTCCGCAAGACGAGCGACTATCTCGTGAAACGCCACCCGGTGGCGGATGTCAAGAAACGCCGTCGGCTCATCAAGCAGCATTACAGCCGCGTCCTGCGCGATTGCCCTGGCGACGACCGCCCTTTGCCGCTCCCCGGCTGATATCTCCGAAAGCAACCTGTCTTTCATGCCGCTCAACTCAGACATGCAAAGCGCCTCCTCGACCCGTTCCCGGTCCTTTTGCGTCATGCCGCCGAAAAAACCCTGGTGCGCGAACCGGCCAAGCTCGACATACTCTTTGACAGTCATCGGGAAATCCGCCGGGGGCTTTTGCCCCGCCGCCGACAAAAGCCTTGCCATCTCGCGGCGCGGATACGACAGGGGCGGACGCCCAAACAGATGCGCCTCGCCTCCGCATGGACGCAGCATTCCGGACAAAACCCCGATCAGCGTGCTTTTTCCCGCCCCGTTAGGCCCCAAAAGAATGGAGACTTCTCCGGGGTAAAGGTCGATATCCACTCCGCGCAATACATCCTGTTCGCCGTAACGAAAATAAACATCACGCGCGGACAAAGACGGCTTCATGACCGCTTTCCGTTGCGACGCAGAAGAACGAGGAAAAAAGGCGCCCCGGCAAGCGCCGTAACCGCGCCTACCGGCAGTTCGCCCGAAGGAGAGACCGTTCGCGCAATCAAATCTGAGCAGACAAGAAATGCGGCGCCCATCAGGAAAGCCGCCGGTATCAGCCGTCTGTGCCCGGAGCCTACAATAGAGCGCGCCGCGTGAGGGACGATAAGACCGACAAAACCTATAAGACCGGAAACCGCAACGACTGAACCGGCCAGAAGCGAGGCGACAAGGTATACCGCGGTCTTTACCCGTTCGACATCCAGCCCCGCGTGAAATGCTTCCTCTTCCCCCAACAACAGCAGATCAAGCCCCCTGGCAAGAAGAAACAGCGCAAGCGACCCCACTGCCACATAAGGAAGAAGAACCACTACGCGCCCCGTGGTTCCCTGCCCAAGGTATCCCATAAGCCAATATAAAACTCCGGGAATCTTGCCGGGCGGAGACAACGACACCATCAACATGATGATTGCGTTGAGAAAAGCCCCAACAACCACTCCCATGAGGATCAACCTTTCAGGCATGGTTGCGGAACGACGGCGCGCCAGCAGGAAAACCACTAGCGCCGAAAGCGCCGCTCCGGCGAAGGCGCAAGGAGTTACGGCATAAGGCGCGTCCGGAGAAATAAAGATGGTTGCTGTAAGCGCCCCAACGGCCGCTCCTCCCGAAACTCCGAGAATGTAAGGATCGGCCAGCGGATTGCGAAGCAGCGCCTGGAACGCCGCGCCGCAGGAAGCAAGGGCGCCGCCAACCAAAACTCCAAGAAGCGCCCGCGGAAGCCGCAACGACAAAATGACTCTGGCGCCGGGATCATCGCCGCCGCCAAGCAAAGCCATAGCGATATCCTTTAAAGGAATCGGCATGGGGCCGCTCGCCAGAGACAGCGCAAGCATCCCGCAAAGCACCGCCATAAGCGCCGCCAACACCGCTCCAAACCGCGCGGAGCTTCCACGCGTCTTCATTGACTTTCAACCCGGCGGTCATAAATCTCCGCAAGGATGGCCGATATTTTTTCAAGCGCCGTCACCAGCCTTGGCCCCGGCCTGGTGACAAGATCGCCGTCAATATTGAACACGGCGCCATCCCGAAAGGCTGGAATATCCTTCCATTTGGTCAAATCCGGAGAAAACCGCTCAACTCCCTTCATAGCCGCAATGAAAATTATGTCAGGAGCGGAAACGACCAACTCTTCAACGGAAAAGCGGGGATACATGCTCCGGAAAGCGCCCGCCGCGTTACGCGCCCCCGCAAGCCCAAGCAGCTCATCCATAAAGGTTGCGCTGCCCGCGACTATAATCGGCGATGTGGAAACGACAAACAACACCCGGGGAGCTGCTTCGCCTCTCTTGCAGATGGACAGACGAACGGCCTCAACGCGACGTTCAAGCTCCGCTGCCTCTGTACGCGCGCGATCGGCACTGCCTATAAGCGTCCCTATGCGCTCTATCGAAGCAAAAACCGCCTTGATGTTCTGCGGCGCAACGGCAAAGCAGGGTATCCCCATTCTCTCAAGAGTCAAAACCCTTTCCCGCGAGTTGCCGTCCGTCGTGCAAAGCACAAGATCAGGAGAAAGGGTGATAATCCGTTCCACATTGGGATCGGTCATCCCGCCGATCTTCGGCAGGGAAGAGGCAGCAGGCGGATAATTACAAAACTTGGTGACTCCGACCAGAACACTTTCTTTACCAAGAAGGAAGATCATCTCTGTGAGGCTGGGCGCAAGAGAGACAACACGGCGCGCGGGGGCGGAAAGACGAACCGTTACGCCCCGGTCGTCTTTCATCTCTATCGGAAAACTGTCGGCGGCATTTACAGAAAAAAACGGCCAGAAAAACAGAACCGGCAAAAAAACAAGCGGCAACAGCCTCCACCGGGCGAACCTGTAAGCAATCCTTAACAAAAAACCTCCCGGCCCTTCATAGACAAGCCGATTCGTTGCTTGATTGTTATCAAAGATAACATAGGGCACAAACGGCAATTATCCCGGCTCCGTCATCAGACGCTGATTTCTTATGACAGTCATTTGAGTAAGGCATTGTATTTAAAGTATATTATGGCTATAGCAAAGCGAAATGACATATCGCGCAGTCACGGAAAAAGAAAGGAGCGGCGCTTGCCCCCGTTTTCGACCTAAATTCTTTAGCCAAGGGCCAGCCCCCGTTTCCATCCCCGAAGGGGTCAGGGCATTAGCGAGGGGCCACACCCGAAGGGTCAGAGCTTTAGCGAGGGGCTTCCTCCTTGGCATAAACGCCAAGAGGATTTTCGCGCTGAATTTTGGATGAAATACTTTTCTCAAATGACGATTTTTCTGGCTCAACAGAGCAATCAACGCAACCTGAGATTCATGATGCGCTTTATGAAACTGGTGGGGTTGCTCATTGTTGCCTACAGCGTGCTGTTCCATGTTCTCATGCTGAGCGAGGGCAGGGAGTATTCCGCCATTACAGGCATTTACTGGACGCTCACCGTCATGTCCACTCTTGGTTTTGGAGACATATGCTTCACGTCTGATATAGGCAAAGTGTTCAGCATCATCGTCATGCTTTCAGGCATCCTGCTGTTCATGCTGGTCTTGCCTTTCACTCTAATCCGGTTTGTTTACTCCCCGTGGATTGAAGCCCATGACCAGGCCATGACGCCCTCCAAAATGCCGGAAACAATGCGCGACCATGTTATCGTGACTGGAGAAGACAATGTGGCTTTTAGCGTTGTGGATCGCCTGCGCCAATACGCCATCCCCTATGTGCACATTCTCACAGACCATGCTCAAGCCCTGAAACGATACGACCAGCAATATTCGGTCATGCTTGGCGAACTCGATTCGCCCCAAACCTACCTGGCTGCCCGTGTGGAAAACGCGGCCATGGTCGCCGCCCTCGGCAACGATTTCAAAAATACCAACACCGCCGCCACCGTGCGGGGAGTTTCCTCCTCCGTCCAGATAGTTGGTAGCGCCAACCATGAAGATTCCCTGGATATCCTGCATCTTGCCGGCTGCAACCACACCTACCATTTCTCCCAGATGCTTGGAGAAGCGATGGCCCGCCGTGTATTTCAGCCGGGAATGCGTTCCAACGTCATCGCGGCGATGAACGATTTGAACATAGTGGAAGTTCCGGGGAAATACACTCCATATGAGGGGAAAAATCTCAAGTCCACGGACCTGCGCAGCCGATTCCATCTGACGGCCGTCGGCATCTGGCAAGGCAAACAATACAAACCGGCAATGCCAAATACCATTATTGATGAAAACGTCACTCTTCTTTTGGCAGGAACCGCGGAACAGGTGCGCATGTTTGACGGACATCTTGCCAAAAGCATCGATGACGGAGCGGAACCTGTCCTTATTCTTGGCGGCGGCCAAGTGGGTATGGCTGTCGCGCGCGCCCTGGAAAAACGCGACATGGATTTTCGTCTTGTCGAAAAAGTAGAACGGCTTATCCCACCAGGCGACGGTCGATTTGTCCTGGGCAGCGCCGCGGATATTGATGTCCTGCGTAAAGCCGGCATATGCACGACCAATACCGCCATCGCCACCACCAACGATGACGACCTGAATATCTACCTCACCATCTATTGCCGGAAACTGCGGCCGGATATCCAGATCATCAGCAGAGCAAATCTTGACCGCAACGTGGAGTCTCTTTACAGCGCCGGGGCGAATCTTGTTATGTCACACGCAACCATGGTGGCAAACGCCATTACCAACCTGCTGAAACCCGAACGGGTAGTTATGATTACCGAAGGGCTTAACCTCTTCAGGGCGCACACGCCCAAGGCGCTCATCGGCATCCCGCTCAAAGACAGCAATATCCGGCAGTTGACCCAATGCAACGTGGTGGCTGTCGCAAGCCCGGAAGGCATGCGCATATCTCCTGATCCAGCCGAGCCTCTTGCCGAAAATGACGAACTTGTGCTAATCGGCACAGTTGACGCTGAACACGCTTTTATGGAAAATTACTCCTCCGCCAAAGAAAGTACTGGCTAAAAACCTTGTAAATAAAGCACTTTGCAATATATTTTTAGCCGCAATGTATCAGGAAGTGCGGGAAACAACATAATCGGAAAGAGCCGCAAGGGCGTCCCGCGCCTCTGAAGCCGGAAGCGCACGCAGATATCGTTTCCCCCTGCGGATATAATCGGAGGCGCGCGAAGCGGCGTATTCCACGCCGCCGCTGCCTACCAGCCCGGCAAGAAAAGCGATATCGCGTTCCCCCCGCTCCTTTTTCGCAAGCATATTAAGAGCGCGTCCGCGTTCCTTGACATCAGCTTTTTGCAGCGCGTGAAGAAGCGGAAGCGTAATCTTTCCCTCGCGAAGGTCCTGAAAGGTGCGCTTACCCAGTTTTTTTTCCGCGCCGGTGTAGTCGAGGATATCGTCCGTCAACTGAAACGCCATCCCCACGCACCGGCCGTACCGGGACAGCGCCTTACAAATAGTCCGGTCGGCGCCCGCAAGCACCGCGCCGGTCTCGCACGCGGCGGCGAAAAGCGACGCCGTTTTGCGGTCTACAACATCAAGATGCTGTTTCTCTGTAATCTCGTCATCACACGCCTTTGTAAGTTGCAGCGCCTCCCCCTCGACTATGTCAATGAGGGTTCGCGCGAAAATCTCATATACGTCAGCGTCGCCGTCAGTAATCATCAACTGCGAAGCACGGGCGAAAAGGAAATCCCCGACAATAACGGAAATGGAATTTCCAAAAACCACGTTGGCGGATGGTTTGCCGCGCCGGATAGTGCCCATATCAACCACATCATCGTGCAACAGCGGGGCGGGGTGAATGTATTCGGCAACAACCGACATGGTGATGCGGGGGGGTCTGGCTGGGCCGCACGGGGCCGAGCAAAACAGG
>Ga0099364_10009200_pt1 | contig 13738 bp, 7 predicted proteins | sample TergutTh196P3_FD_73070 | JGI IMG/M metagenome (GOLD analysis project Ga0099364, IMG submission 73070) | Microcerotermes parvus P3 segment gut microbial communities from Pointe-Noire, Republic of the Congo - Th196 P3 | ecosystem: Host-associated > Arthropoda: Insects > Digestive system > Gut ...
ATTTTAGGCGAAGGCTTAAATTTGGGAATTAAAACCCTTTCGCCTAAAGAAGCTTTTTCAATCCTAAAAGGAGACTGTAGGCAATACACAGATAATCCGCCAGTGCGAGATATATCGCCTAACAGCGACGAAATAAAACACAATAAAAATTCCCGGCTAATTGATTTCATTCACGATGAACTGGGTGTCATAAAAAATTTAAAGGAAATGCTGACCGGCGCTATACCAGTTGAACCAGAACGCCTTGAAGAATTGCTTGATATTACTGACTACCTTTGGGCTCACTTTCCTGAATGTGCAGGCGCCGGAGGATCAAGGCCGCCTGCCAGCGACTTGAGTTTTTTAAAAAGGGTTAGAATTGAAATTGAACCTTTTCTAAAATACTGGGAGATGTCGCTGGAAGAACTAACGTAGCTTATTGCGAAGTTTGCGGCGCTTGTTGCGTTCCGCCGCTCTTTCTTCGCTGCTCTTTACGATCCGCTTTTCTCCATCCGATGAATAAACCCTTACCGGCTCTCTGTCTTTCATTCTGGAAGCTAAAAAAAGCCATAAGAGGCCAGCGAGGATCATCAAAAGGCAAAGGATCTGCCCGGTAGAAAAACAAAGTAGGGGATGACCAAGGGCAGGCGGCAGATCAGTTTTAACTAGTTGAATAGGGTAACCAAGATGTGAATCGGGCTCCCGGAAATACTCGATAAAAAAACGGACAAGGCCATAACCCGAAAGGTAAAGGGTTATAAGGAATCCCTTGAAGGGCTTTCGGTTTCTGAAAAACCAAATGAACGCCCAAAGCAAAACTCCCTCAAAAAGCATTTCGTACAATTGGGAAGGGTGCCGGGGATAGTTAAAAACACCACCAGGAGCGGCAATAGCGGTAATTCCCATTTGTTCGGCTTCTTCCATAATAAGAGCATAGTCCTTATCATAAGGAGAAATTCCGCCGCCAGGAAAGATTATTCCCAGCGGGCTTGCGGTAATGTGGCCATACAACTCGCCGTTGATAAAGTTGCCGAGCCTGCCGAATGTGTACCCTAAAGGGATGCTGGCTGCATACATATCCCCAATCTCACGGTAGTCCCATTTTTTAATTTTAGAAAAAATAAAAATAGAGAGGACCCCTCCAATAACTCCGCCGTGATAGCTCATACCCTGAAAACCGGTAAACCTGCCGCCTCTGAATGGCCAGAAAATAAGCCACGGCTGCAGGATGTAGTTTATATCGGATTCGTAGACTAACGTAGAAAAAATACGGGCACCAAGAAGCAAAGATAATATGCCCCAGAAAAAAAGCCCCGAAAGATCATCTTCGGTCATGGGAAAGTTTCGCTCCCTTACCTGCCGGCGGTAAAGCAGGAAGGCTGTGGCAAAAGCGAAAACATACATAAGCCCATACCAGCGAATTGGGAGACCTGGAATAATCTCCGGCTTGAGCCAGGAGGGAAATTGAATAGAAAGAAGCATACTACCTCGAAGCTTTATATAAACATATGAGAAACGTAGTCTCTAGGGATCTACGGCTTCGCTAATCCAAAGGCTTTTCTTTAATTCTTCCTGACTCGCGGTCAAAATAGAACACAACCCGGTTTCGCATTTGCTTAACTTCATAATACCTGTTATGGCTTTCCATTACCACCCCCGGGAAAATAGTGCCTCTTATGCGAATTTCAGAATCATAGTGTTCTTCGAATTTTTCACGTAAAGTAAAAATTTTTAAATTTTCCTGTTCAAGCATCTTAACAAGGCGGATTTTTTCTATCCGAAGATCATCAGGCATGGGAAGCTTATCATTTAGAAATTCACTTATTTTTTCTTCGAGCTCTGCAAGGTCATCCTTAATTTTAGTTATTACTTCCTCGGTTTTTCCTATCTCATCTTTAATAAGATAATCCTGACCGAAAGATATTTCTGTCATTACGCCTTTTTCAGACCCTATATCAGCAGCATTTATTCCGTTCCGGGCCTGGCAGATTCCACCGGCAAGTCTTCCGTTATCCGCAGCAATATAGAGCCTTCCGTTGGTTTTAATGTTTGACAGTATCGTACCTTTATTTAGATGAATATCGCCAACTGCCATAACCGATGCGCGTTCAACAAAATCAGATGTAATGCCTGCTCTAGCGCGGAGCATACCTCTGCCGCCTCCCTTAAAACCAAGGCTCACCGTGACTTTTCCGCCAGCGGAGATTAAGGCTTCTTCAGCATATCCGCTTACAGTAACATGAGAACCTCCCATAACCTTGCAGCCGCTAAGCACATTACCGCTGATCTGTATTTCTCCGGAAAATTTAATACTGCCAGCGTCAGAATCTACATCTCCTTCGATTGTTTTTATAGAGAGAATTATCAGTTTATTACCGTCAAAACTAAGCTCTCCCGAACGAGCGGCAACAAAGCGTTTACCTTTTCCTATAGGAACTTCCCGTACAGATTCATCATGTTCGATAGTAAGAGCTGTTCCCTTCTCGATGGGGATTGGATTTCCCCTAACATCATAGCCCGGCCTGCCTTCCGCAACAGGCTCAGACAATTCCACAATCGGAACCCCAGCCTTAATCTGCACAGTTTCACTTTTTGTTTCACCTGCCCCATGATATGAATTAATATTTTCCTCTTCACCATCATGGGAATCAGCTTTTGCCAGTTCAGGAATTCCCAGCGGGACAAGCCACTTTACAACCGAGCCCCCGGGAGCGATTGGGCTTTCTCCCTCGGCAAGGGTAAAACCCAAAACGTTACCATGCTCCCGCGCATGGGCGCAGGCTTTCTCCAATCCCGCTAAGTTAACACCTTTTTTAATCCCTAATGCCACGATCACTTTTTTAATATTCTCTATCGTCAGCGGAATCCCAGGCCCCACTTCAACAAAAAAATCAGCTTTAACTTCCATTGCATCTTCAGAAATATGAATCCCGATTTTTGCATCCTGGCATTTTATTACCTCGCCGTAAAAACTTTTTTCAGATGCTTTAAAAATGAGTAGACCATCTCTTTTAGATCGGATTTCAAGGTTCTGTATTTCAAGTCCACGAATAAGCTTAATATCAGGATCGTTCCCCGGAAGGCCTGGAATTACATTTCCAAAAATATCTTGTCCGTCTTCTCCATTGGATCCTGCACTTACCCTGGCAACTACTTCTCCCTTTTGCACAAATGCAAGATTTACATCCTCATTAGAAAGGAAGAATTCCCCTTCATTTGAAGTTTTATATGAGTACCAATTCTTTAACCTCTGGCTATGCGCTTTTTTTTCCTCATCAGAAAAAAGTGATACCGAAATCTCTATGTCTCTATCTTTGCCTCTTACAGAAGAAGTTCCTTCTGCAAGAACATAGTCAGAAAGAACGAGCTCTTTTCCATTCATGAATTCATTAATATCTGCCCTAAGCTTATCAGCGTCAAAGCCGCGAACGCTTGAATTTTTTATAGCATAACTTATAGCTTTCATTTCCAAAGGCCGGGCTCCAGCAAGACCCTTGCGTAGATAAAGAACCGCCCTGGTTTTATCCGGGTTTATATCTACCCTGGCTTCAGCTTCCTGGGCATGACAAAGTGAAAATGCTTCAAGAGGTTCATTGTCATGAATGGCTGCTGTAATTGCATCGTCAAGTTCTTTTTCACTAATAAGGCTTTCTTTTTTTGCACCGGAAGCAACAGCGGCAGCAAGGATTTCTTCTCCCTTTGGAGGAGAGAATTTATGATCGCCGGGCTCAAAATGGAAAAAGATAGTCAACCCGTCAATACCTGTGTTTATGCTCCACACATGCTTTGCCATTGGAACAATATCCGCCCAGTTCTCTCCGACACGAATAAAACCGGAAACCAAGGCATGTAGCTCATTTTTTTCTTTAGTTATCCCGTTACCTAACAAAAAGCCTTCACTCTCGCCCGTTGGCGGAGGAATTTGCCGCCCGAAGACATTCTTTCCTGGCTTTCCGGGAATTGCAGAGGAAAGTGTGCCCAGCTTAGTTCCCTTGTCAGCATATTTTATTTCTAACGGGTCAGTTTTTACTTCTACTTTTTCCTTTGTCTCTTTTTTTTCCCAAACAACTGTCACCTCTTCCTTAGCGTGTACAAAAGAAAGGGCGCCTGTTTTTTTTACGGTTTTTTCGTGTTTTATTTTTTCTACTTTAATACGATATATTTGCGGCGCGCCTGCTGCTTTAAGAGCTTCTTCTTTGAATGGGGCCATATCAGCCGGTACAGGCAGAGCTTCCCAGCTAACCTTTTCTCCAACAGGGTCTTGCGGTGGAATACCTTCCGCAAAAAGCAGCTCGATTGGATCTGCGCTCTTTGCCTTGCTTGCTTTTATAATAAATGTTTCGAGGCCTTTTTGATCATGATAAGCAACAAGATTCTTTTCAGATGCGAGTTTATTTACCGCTGCAAGATCCCAGCCAAAACCTTCGGAATCCGGAACAAACACAAGGCGTGCTTCGGTCTCCTCTGGGTTAATGATGATAGTTGCATTTCCTTTAGCTAGTACTGAAGCCATAAAAACGCCTGATTTCCTCCATTAGCAAACTGGCAAATTAAATAAAAGGCTTAAAGCCCATAAGCATTATAACCCTTGGCAATAGCATTAGAAATTTTTAACTTTAAAAAGTTGTTTTCTTTTTTAAGCTTTGCAATTTCTAACTGCTGAGATTTTACTGTTTCAACAAGATCCCCCTGCGAAAGCGCGCCGGAATGAAGCAGGTCTTCCACATAGTCCATCTTTGTACCAAAATCAATTTCTGCTTCAACACCTGCTTCCTGAAAACTATTTTCAATCTCCTTATCGTCAAGGTGGTAATAATCTTCTTCGCTCTGAATAATTTTATCAGCAATTCGGTAAATCGCCTGAGAAAGAAGGGACTGCGGTTTGTATAATACTATAGGCAGCCTGGAAGAAAGGGCCGTATCTTGCAGCACATCCCGATATACAACTCCCAGATGCTCAATTTTAAGGTCCAGATATTCTTCACAGGAACGGCGTATTTTCATGGCGACATCCGCATCTTTCGGATCATCGATTAAATTCATAATCAGCCGTGGGTGAAAATGAGATATACGATCCATGAACTTGTCATGATGAATGGGATCGATTTTCTCAATTTCCGGGAGCATTCTGGGAATGTAAAGCTTTTGAGGGCCAGACCCTTCTTTGCGTGCCTTTTCCAGATAAATCCTGGCAGGGCTATCCTTTTCGAAAACTGTATACATGAGCCTGAATACCGTATTTTTTAAAAACACGTAAGCATTAAGTACTGCTGTAACTACAGGCGCCGAAACGACAATGCCTTGGCCGGAAAGCAGGAAGAAATCCAGGATTGACTGATGGGTTCCAGCCCCAAGATCCAGGATGAGGATATCGGCTTCATTCTTTAAGGCCAGGAAACGCCTTACTAAGGCTTTTAGCTGATGCGGTTTAAGATTTGCTGTACCGGGAATCTCTGTATCGCCGGGGATGAACCTAAGCCCCCTTACATCAGTGTCAGTGATAACATCATTGAAATCCGACTTTGTATCATTCAAAAAAGTACCAATCCCGGTCTTAGGTGACTGATGCCCTAATACCAAATGAAGATTGGAAGCTCCAAGATCAAGATCAACTAAAACAACCCTCTGCCCGGCTTGAGCAAAAGCCACCCCAAGATTAGCTGCAACAAGAGATTTGCCAACACCGCCTTTTCCGCTTGCCACTGGAATAATCCTCATTATGTACCTCCGGTTTCAGGGGTAAGTGCCCTACAATACTTTTTATTGAATGTCCAAGCCCCCCAGACAGATAGTATGTCTGCCAGGCTTAAAAGGGCACTGCCTCCAAAAAGAATCAAAGCCCTTGTCAAATTTTCGTTTCCCGTAAATTCCCTGCTTCCTAGACCCAGCCTTAACAGCAAATTAGAAGAAACTCCCCTTTGAATGGAAAAAATCTCCCATGAATAAAATGATATCAAAGCAATAATCTTCCCTGCAATATAGAGAGTAGAGAAATTTCTGTACTCCCCAGGCTTAAGCCACATAAACAAGGCCATAAGGGGAAAAAGCGCGTTTGCGCTCATATAAACCGAATAGAATCCTGAAAAAAACTCATAACTAGAAGCTTCATTTGAGGCCACAAGCATAAAAAAGACCACTGATAAAAGCCTTAAACATTCATAAAAGAATAGTATTGCCCCCAATGGCTTTAAAACATTCCCATTATTCATTATTAATGAAATTTAAAGTCATACTGATTTATAATCAAGTGGTAGATAAGACAAAAATTTTTCGAGGGAAAAAGTTTTTACTTCTTCTGTTACATTTACAGCCTTGCCGCTGCGCAGATAGTAAAGCCAAACGGAAACAGGCCTATCGAAAATATCTCCTACAGCCCTCAAATAAACTGCAAGCTGGGCAAAGTGTTCTTTAGGATATTCAACCCTGTCAGTTTTAAAATCTACTATTTCTAACTTTGAATCATCCCCAAAAAACAAATCTATTTTCCCGTTAATAACATGAGTTTTTCCTTCTGTTTTTTCTTCTGTTTTTCTTTCTGCTTTTTCTTCTGTTTTTCCTTCTATTATAAAGGAGGTTACAAAAGGAAATTCAGACTCCCGCAGAGAGGAAACTGCCCATCGTTCACCAAGCTCCGATTCTTGGAATGAAGATGCCATTCTCTCAGCTTCTGCCATAATTTCCTGCCTTGCTTTTTCTCCGCGCACGTAAAAATAAGATGAGCGCGAACTTGGGTTTCCTGTAAGGCGGCCTTCAAGCACCGAGTGAACCAGTGTGCCAAAATCTGTCGCCTTCATACCTGCTTTTTCAAGGACAATATCAAGAGGCGAAAGAGTGTATGACGAAGCTTCGGCTTGCCCTTCTGTCGGGCAAGAGCTTTCCGAACTGATATGCTTTAGCTGGCTTGCATTTAGACTGAGGGGCATATCCTTTACACCCTTAAAAACAAAGGCTTTTTCGTAAAAAGGCGCCGCAGCCAGAGCAGCTTCTTTCTGGCTAAGTAAAGCCGCATTGCTGCTATGCTGCGAATATCTCAAGATATCTTCCCGCGATAAAACCGGAATCGCTTCCAAGCTGCAAAGCGAGGAAGGGCAAGATGGAAGAAGAGGCGTCAAAAGCGTAAGGAAGGTTTCTTCCCCGTCTTTTTCACTTAATTGGACAAGGCGGCGGCGTATTATATCTGATGTAAAATCCAAGCCGGTCGCATCCCAGTCTTTCTTTTCGGCTTTAGTTTGTTTCGGCAGAGAGAAGGTTAAGAAAAGGCGGCACTCGGCTCTGGTCATTGCCACGTAAAGGAGGCGTCTTAGTTCTGCTGTGTCTTTAGCCTTTTCCTCCTCTTTAATAATATCCAGAAAATAATTCCCTCCCAGGGGCAGCTCTTCCGCTTGGGGTGCATCCAATATTAGGCCGTATTTATCATGATACTTGACTAAATCAGTTGACTGACTGATGTTTCCGGCATGGCTGCAATTGAAGATAAATACAATTGGGAATTCAAGGCCCTTGCTTTTGTGAATTGACATGATTTTAACTCCGCCCTCCCCTTCGCCGGGTATATCCTTGTCGTCGGGCTTTTCTTCTTTTTTCATCACGCCGTCAACATACTCGATAAATTCCGCAAGGTTCTTTCCCCTAGCTTCAGCATCGCTTGCAAGACTGAAAAAAAGATCAAAAAGGCTTTCATATACTTGAGCAGATTCTGTCCAGAGGGTTTCGTAACGGTAACCTTCTTCGAACCAGAGTTTAGTGATGAGTTCTGTAACCGGTAAAGTACGGATTTCCTCTCTAAGAGAGAGGTAACGCTCCCTTGAACGGCGGTAGAGTTCAAGCTCATTCTCCGGGATTAGAGGCTCATTTTCTTCGGCAAATGGCTCAGTACTGCCATGCGTGTCAATGTTAAGCAGGCACACAGCCAGACTGAGATCAGAAAGACGCATAAAGGGCGAGCGGATAAGAGCCGCATAAGCGATACGGTCTTGAGGGTAAACTAAAAGTTTTAGATAAGCCAGAAGATCCAGAATTGGCGCCTCATTAAAAATTCCGCCTGGCCGATCTGTGTTATACGGAATTCCGAATTCACGGAAATACTTTTCAAGAGAGCTTTGATGGGAATAGGAACGCTGTAAAACCACGAAATCTTCCCATTTACATTCTTCCCATTTTATCCCGTTGCCGCTTCGCTTGGGAATTTTTTCTTTACTCCTATACATCTCCCGTATCTTTCCGGCGATAAAAACAGCTTCAAGGTCATGCGCTTTGATTCCTGCCCCATCATCTGTAGGCAGGTCATTTCCGTTTAGAAAACAGAAATGAGCTAATGGGCAATTATCCCATAAGTCTTTGTTATACTGGCCTTCAGTTGTTGCACCGGTATTTTTTTCACTGCTTTTTTCAGGAGGCAGTATATTACTGTAAGAGGCTTCGTAATCAGGGACATCCGCCCCAGGAGCGAAAAAAACATTGTTGAATATGTAGTTGAACGCATTAATTAAGCTTGGCATTGAACGGTAATTATGAATCAGCTCAATGCTGCACTGCGTAGAAAGTCCTTCCGATGGAGCAATAGTCTGCCCCAGGCTTCTAAAAACAGCCACATCGGCGCCTCTAAAACGGTAGATTGACTGCTTTTCATCGCCCACAAAGAACATGTGATCTTTTTTCAGGTCCTCTATTGCCGGCATTCCTTTTTCCATGCGATCAGGATTCTCTGCAAGAAGATAAACAAGATCCCGCTGCAGCGCGTTATTGTCCTGAAACTCATCTATCATTATCATCTTTATGGAATCTTTATATAACTTTCGTATGTCAGGATGATCTTTTAAGGAATCTACCGCAAGATGCGCAATATCGATAAAACTTAAAATTGAACTTTGCCTTTTTTTTTCATTAAACTCATCTTGGAATTTTTTTATTAGCTCAAAGGCAGATGCGCAAAGACTGAAATTGCAAGCGTAATTAACAATAGATTCCAATTCATGGTATACACCGTCAGCGTTCTTCCCTTTTAACATCTTTAGATTATCAAGAATCTCTGTATAAACTTCCCCGTAATTTCCACTAAGACTGATTTCTGTTAAATCAGAATAATACTCAAAGTATTCTTTTATTTGCCGGCGAATCGGTGATAGCGGTAAATCTTCGTCTTCAAGACAAGCTGCTTCAGTTTCCAGCAAAGAGCTTATATCCGGCAAGACGGGCTGCGATCGCGAAAGCAAAACTTCTGTAAGCGCTTTTGTTAAGCTGCCGCTTTTTTTATTTCCAGCTAGTACATGCAATTCTTCAATAATATTCGCGGTAATATCCTTTATCTGGTGAGCTTTTTTTTCCCACGCTCTTAGAATTTCTTTTTTTTGCTGCGAAAGGTTTTCATCAAATTGTAGAGGCTCGGAAATTGGACTGTATTTTAAAACAACCCTGGCAAATATTTTTTCTGCAATCGTTCTAATTTTATTATCTGAAAGGAGCTGCCGGATTGCTTTGCTTTCCCTGTGATCAAGGACAAATTTAAGGGCTGCCTCTTTTGCGAGCTCCTTTAGAGCTTCCTCATCGCTGATAAAATCAGGATTTATTCCGTAGCGGGAAGCGGCGGTTCTGGCTACATTTGCAGAGAAAGAATCCAGCGTGCTTATCCTGGCCTTATGAAAATCTTTAAGTGCTTCTTTAGATTTTTCACTGCTCTGATCCAAAAGATATAAGTAAATGCGGCTGTACATTTCGTTTACCGCTTTATTGGTAAATGTAAGGGCAAGAATTTGTTCGGGTTTTAAATTTTTTTCTATTATAAGATAAGCATAGCGGCTTGCAATTACTTTTGTTTTACCAGAGCCAGCCCCAGCCGAGACTACTCCGTTGAGCTCCAAAGTAACGGCCTTTTCCTGCTCCTTATCCAACCCACGAAGGAGCTCTGGTGATTCTTTCATTCAAAATCCCCTTTTGTCTGGTCACTTTGGATCATTTTTGCTTTAAAAAAAGATCTATCGGAATTAAGAAAAAATGTCGTGCGGCACACAGTTTTATAAATGCATCCTTGGCATTTCTTTATATTTATATCACTTGGTATAAAGTCAAGCGATTTTACTTTTTGTTTAAATTCTTCGATCTGTTTATCCGCAGCTTCCAATATTACTTCGTAATCCTTTCGGCTATGGGCTTTTGCTCTTTTTCTTGTATGGTCGCCTATCTCATTTTTTATTTTTCTTTTATTGATACTGTAAAAAACAGCTTGATTAACGCAGGTAGAAGAAATTGTATTTGCATTAGACTTTTCTTCAAAAAGCTTCACATAAAGCGGCATTTGGAATTCAGAAAGAGGATGCTCTTTTAAATCCTCAATTTTAGTTTGATCCGGAAGATCAGAAGTTTTATAATCAATGATTAGTATCTCACCTTCCGGAGAAACAGAAACCCTGTCTATGATTCCTTTGATAAAAAGCTCCTCTGTTTTAAAAGTTACAGGAAGCTCTAATTCCGCAACCCTGTAACCGTCATAAAACTTTGCTTCCAAGTCCAAAATAGCGGCAATTTTTTTCGACATCCCCGCCGCTTGCGGCGAAACAAGGGGAACGGCAAGAGGGCCCCTGAAAGCAGATTCATTTTTTATATGCTCCCTTGTGATCTCAGGAAGCCATTTTTTGTAAGTATCCAAATGCCTTGACTGGAAGATATCATCATCATTTTTAATTTTGGTAAAAAGTTTTTCAAGAATTTTATGATATACAAGACCTAAAGATGTATCATCAAGAAGCATAACTTCAAGAGAAAACTTTTCCGCCTCAAAGACTCTAGCATAAAGCCAAAAAAGTGAACAAGCGTAATAAACGTTTAGATCTTTAGTTGCAGTTACATTAAGGTACCCATCCTTATCAAGAATAGTTTTTAGTAATAGTTCTTTTATATGATTTGCATTTACCGGAGAATAAAAAAACGAAAAATCATTATCTTTTTGAATAAGAGTGTTTTTCCAAATATCAAAAGAACTCTTTTGAAAATAGTAAATTTTTTGAAATCCCGCATCTGTACTGTCAAATTGCCTTTCTTTCCAAAAACGTCGTTCTTCCCGGTAAGAATCTTCTATTGACGTTGACGCAGTCAGGGCTTTAATGATTTTACTCTGTGAAAAAAAGCTGTGCGGAATAGCCCAACCGGAAAAGCTTAAAGTAGAAGCGCTTATCCTTGAACGGCATTTATAAGGATTGTCTTCACCTGTATTATAAAGCTTGAAAAACGCACCTGTTGCATCACTATCATCAAGAGCAAGAGCTTTCCTTTTATCTGCCCTTAGAAATTTCATTGGCTGGTAAAGAACTGAAGATGCACTTTGAGATGCATTTAGTACAAAGTGGCATCTAAAAGGAGAGGCAGAGGCAACACGCCATTCATAAATATTTATTCCCCTCCCTTGATCTGCCCTTACATATTCAATTTCTTCCAGGCAGTTTATAAAGAAAGCTAAAGGTGAAGCCGGTACAAAAGTAGGATCGTTTAATTTTTCTTCAAGTTCAATTAAAAAATTAAGTTCTTTAATACAACGGCCTAATACTGCATTATCTTCCTCTGATATTTTTCCCATGTCTAACAGACCTTGCCTTGAAGCTTCCCCTCGGAAAGCAAAATAGTATTTCTGTATATCACTGAAACTTTTTGCTCCAGCAAGAGATAGAATGTGTCTTTTTAATTCACGATAATAAGTCTGTAATTCTCTACCGTCGTTTTTATATGCCTGGTTAAAAGCTTCTTCCCAAATATCAATATTTTTTCCGTCTTGAACATACGATGAAACACAGTTGTATTTAATACCAAATCTGATGAGAGATAGGTTCTTGTCTTTTTCGTTCCATGGAATATGGTCGTTTAAAAGTAAAGCTTTAAGGCTGTTAAATGAAAACTGCGAAGAAGCACATTCATTTACTAAAAGGAAAAGCCGGCCAGCTCCTTTTTCTCCCAGTTTTTTACCGGCTCGGCGTACAAATGGAATATGGCGAAGGTTAAATTCCCTTGTAAGATAAGGTTCCATCTTTTCAAGCTCAGGAACACTTACAGCCATATCCTCGTAAGGCACTCCTTCTTCATCATGTATTCTTTCTAACTCCATTACAGCGCTTCGAATCTCTTCCCTGGCAGAATTAAATAAAACACATTCACATGCCCCATCTGATACCGTTTCAGCACCAATACGAATAAATTGAGGCCATTTAAGCAAAGCATCATATTCTGCAAAGTCTTCGATGAGTTCCGGGAAAAAAATCACATAACGGAATTCTAATTTTGCCATTTTTATTTCTTCCCAAGCGGGTTCAAAAAGATTGTAGCGATTAAGAAAGGCTGAATATTCATTTTTTATTATTTTGAAATCTTCGTCTTCGGTATCTACAGCTACATTCGATTCATTCACCAATTTTTCCCAATAGGCTAAAGAAGGCAGCAACCGTGAAATAAATGAAACAAAGACAGCGCCGCCTTTAGCATATAAAGGCGGAATAACAGATTTAAAAAAGACTTCTTCGCTATTCCTTCGCACAAGAGAATCAGAAAAAAGCCTCCGCATTTCTGATGTAACCGGCTCCCTGTTTTCGACATTTTCCTTTATCACTTCTATTTTAAAATCATCCCAGGCAATAAAACGTTTTTTCGCTACTGAACGAACTATGCCCAAAGAACAAGTTTTCTGTGCCCACTGATCCGAGGCAACCTGGGAAGGAAAGACGAAGCGTATATCATTATTGGCGATATGTTCCCTAATGGTTTTAATAACAGGATTCATTGGTTACAGTATACTATGGATTGATGTTGGACTGGTAGGCTAATTATGCAAACTTTTCAAAAATCCTTGGTAAAAATAATTTCATTCTTGTAATGACAAATTCTTTATCAAGTGCTTTTTTTTCTACAAGGTAATTAAAAGAGAGTGTTATAAGTCTAGAGATATCGATTTTATCATCGTATAATCTAATACTTGTCATTGTTTCCAATATAAGCCGATATGAAAGCAGCAAATTAATGTATAACTCAGAGTAATTAATTGGGGATCCGTCTCCTCCCAATCTAAAGTGCCCATCAGCGAATGGCTGGTTCCCTGTTTTATCTTTATTGCTAAGCTGCCCAATTGTAGATAGCATTATATTAAATTCATCCGATGTGGTCATCTTTACTTTGCTGGTCATAGACAACTGCATGCTTTCTATGTATAGTATTGGCTTTAAAAATGTTGACATAAACATGTGGGCAGCACCATGGACAAATTCATGAACTGCTACCATCTTTCGCTGCACTCGCAGTTCGTATCCATCATTTTCAAATAATTTTTCATCAATGTTAATTGCAAGGAGAAAAAGATTGTTTGTTTTATCAAATGCAATTGCAGCACAACCTCTATTCCCTTCAAGAGACGCAGTCCGACGGGCTATAATTATCCATCTTTCCATGCCAGCTGTTATCAGATCATCATATTTAGATGCTCTGACTATACTTGGCTCTTTTTTTAATTCTTGTACCTTTAGTTCTTGCAAAACTGGTCTTAATATATTAAAAGCTGCTTCCGTAACTTGAGCAGTAATTGTTTGGCTAGGTGCGATTTGCATATCGTCGTAAGTCATTATTAACGTCTTGTGCAATATCTTTTAAGTCTATTTGTTCTAAAGTGTCTTTTAGAGAATCAATTGCTGTTTCCACCACAGGACGCGAGACAATTCCTTCAATGGTTTCAATACCGAGAATTTTAATACTTTTGGATTCTTCTAAATCATTGATCTCTTTTTGAAGATCA
>Ga0099364_10009201_pt1 | contig 13735 bp, 11 predicted proteins | sample TergutTh196P3_FD_73070 | JGI IMG/M metagenome (GOLD analysis project Ga0099364, IMG submission 73070) | Microcerotermes parvus P3 segment gut microbial communities from Pointe-Noire, Republic of the Congo - Th196 P3 | ecosystem: Host-associated > Arthropoda: Insects > Digestive system > Gut ...
CGTCCATCACTGCCAGCTCGTCTTGGGACATAAGCTCCTTGCCTAATTTCTGGAAGTTCTGGCCGTGGCTTTCCTGATTGCCTTTCGTGATACTGGTGTTGTATAAATCTATGGTTTCTTTTCCCAAAACCTCGGAAATTTCCTTTAGCGTGGACTTTTCCTTGCCGCCTAAGAATAAAGTGGCGTCACAATTACCTATAATCGTATCGCAATGGTCGCGGTAAATCGCCTTTAGCTGGCTTTGCGCTTGGAGAACGATGCAAGCGGAGATTTCCCGGCTGCGTATGGTGGCTATGAGTTTTTCCAGCTTGGGAATCTGGCCGATATTCGCCATTTCATCCAGCAAACAGCGCACATGGATGGGAAGCCTCCCGCCGTAAACATCGTCATGAGGTAAGTTAAGCGATACAGCAAAGTACCGCCGCTCTCCCTCCCGAACCGGACGGACACCTCTCGATGTATCCGGCTCTCCATCTATCCTTCATTTGCTGAAATAATCTTCGGAGTGGATTTCTTTGTAACAGTTTGGACAAACGACTATTGTTTTGCGCCGCCTTTGAATCATAACGCGCTCCCAATTACAATCGCCTTTCAGGTCTTTTAGCTTCTTTACTTGGTGGAAAGCAAGTTCCGTACTCTTTTGATTGCAAAGCTCACATATTCCTAACCTTATGCGGTTAGCGAAGCTGTTCATTTTGTCAAATTTCGTATAGCACGGGAGCAGAGAAACATTCGCGTCTTTTATGGCATACCGCTCTCTATCAAAACCGCCATTATAGAACACGGCTGTTTTCTTTCCGCTCTTGGTGTAATATTCCACTGTAAAATCTTTGCCTTGAACATACTTGGCTTTGATTTTTGAAACTTTAGTCCTGTCTTGCGGTTGTTTGCCTTTGAGTATCCATAATTTCGTAAAACTGAACCACAATTATCAAAAGGCATCGCACGTAACATCTCTTTTCGTGCGTGGGCGCGAGTAACCCAACTCTGGCTATCATTCAAGCAGTTTAGCTTCTATCCTCGTACACGAATTTACATTCCTGAGCATCGTAACCTATTTGAGCTTTCAATTACGGTAGCCCTCGCCCCATATGGAGCAGCGACATGCTACACTCCCCGTCTGGTTTCCCTTTCGGATAAGTCGCGTCAATGTTAGGGCGCTCTCCGCCATTGCTACAGAAATAACTCCTTTCATACGATTTGACGGATTGCTTGATACTTTTCCCTACCGCTTGCTAAAGGCGGAATCTGCACATAACCGCGCAGACCATTTTTGAAAGCGCCGGTCTGCTTATGGGCGCACGGCCTTCTCGCACAAGAGGTTGAAAAGCTGGGTGTAGGCCATCGACACGAGGAAGTTCAGCGATGCGTCTGTGTCGGAAATGATAAGGAACAACGCGGTCTTCTCGTCGCCGATAGTGTCAAGCTCAAGCTCGTCAAACATGGTGATGTCCCGAACCTCCTTTATGTCAAAGACCGCAAGCCTCGCGCCGCAGCTAATCAGGATCGATTTCGCGGTTTTGCCGGCGGCCAGCTTATACTTGCGGTACTGCCTCACGGCGAAGTGTTCTGGGTCTTTCTCCGCCAGCGCGTCGAACATCAAATCGACCACGTTTTTGAACTCCTCATCCTCTTCGCGTACTTCCATCGCGCCGATCATCTCGGCGAGGGTAGAGAAGTTCCGCTCATGCTCCGGCGACTCGTAATGCAGATAGGCGATGAGCGCCGTGTACAGGAGTATCTCGCTTTTCTCCCAAAACTCGTCACCGCCTTTTTTCTCGCCCTTCGTGTTGGCAATCAACGTCGTAACCAGTTTCAAGATGTCCTTCTCCGTCTTGATATAACTGAACGGATTGTAATGCTGCGATTTATTGAAGTTGATGGTGTTCAGCACCTTAATCCTGTACCCATAGCGCCGGAGCATCTTGCCGCATTCGACGAGGATGCTGCCCTTCGGATCTGTGACCACGAACGAAACAGGGTAATCCTTCGAGCGGCATTGCATCAAGTTCGGCTTTAGCACGAACCTCGTCTTGCCGGAGCCGGAGCCTCCGATGACCAGCATATTCTTGTTGCGGGCGTATTTCGGGCTCGGCGGGCGCGGGTTCATGGTCAGCCCCTCGGTCTGCGTCAGGATGATGTTGTTCTCCGGGTTTACGTCCATGAACGGCTTGATGTCAGCCGGTTTGCCCCATCTGGCACTGCCATATTCGATGTCCTTGCGGTATTTCTTTGCGTTCTTCTTCTTGAAATAGACGATTGCGTAAACAATGCCCGCACCCGCCAAGCCCGCCACAAGGTCTTGCGGGACAAATGACGGCATCGGGTTCGACATCGCCCCGCCCAGCGTAGTCAAGCTGTGCATGAGTTTTCGCAGCGCGTCGTTGGCGGGCGCCAAACGGTATGCCTCGCCCAGCTTGCACGCAAACCAAAAGAGCATTGCGTAGGGAAGGTTAGGCAAAACGTGCTTTTTGAGAAAGGGCGCGGCGTTCTTCATAACTCCGGCCCCTCTCTGTGCTTGTGCTTGGTAATGTCCCTAAACACGTTCTTGACGACCTCGCGGAACTTCTGCATGGTTTCATGGACGGACGGCTTGTCAACGCCGCGTTTTACCATTTTTGCCGTGAATTCCTTGAACGCCGCGGTCATGGAATCGGCATCTTTCGCTCGGAAGAAAACCACCCAGCGCGGCGGCTCGGACGCGGTATCTTTTTTCAGCGAGTAGCTTATATTGTACTTGCGCGCGATTGGGTCAAACGCCTTGATGTTGTCGTTCGTAATCTCCACGCTAGACAACGACCCGCCCTTGGATAGGTGCCTCATCGACTGCTTGCCCTCAATGGGCTTGTTATGCGCCTCATTCATTTTGCGAATCACGACTCTCATCAAGTCTGCCAGTGTTCGTGCGGTCATTTTTGCGGTGTTGGTGCATAATGCAACGCTCCTGTTTTCAATATCCTCCTGCACTACATCACCTCCTTGTAGATGTCGCGTACGCGGGCATCATGTTGTACCAGAGGCACGAAAACCGCAATCAGCTTAGGGTCGAACTGTATCCCCGCCTGATGCCTGATATATCCAAGCGCCTCGGACGGTGAATAGCGCCGCTTATACGGCCTCGGACACAGCAGTGCGGTATATACATCTGATATGGCGGTAAACGCCACATACGCTGGGAGCTCGTCCGTCCGCTTGCCCCAATAGCCGCAGCCATTGTATTTTTCGTGGTGGTATAGGGCAATCAGCCGCGCCATTTCGCCAAGCTCGCCTTGGATATCCGCCAGCATTTCCGCGCCGATGGTTGTATGGGTCTTTATAACGCGGAACTCGTCCTCGGTCAGCTTGTCGGGTTTCTCTAAAATGCTCTTGGGGATTTTCTGCTTGCCAATATCGTGCAGGACTGCAGCGGTATGGATTTGCCTCGCCTTTTCGGGCGGTTCGCCGTATCCAAGAGCAACCAGTTCGGCAAGCCGCGCCACGGCTCTGTCCTCGTTGAAAATCTTGCTCGTATAAATCACTCCCTTCGGTCAAAAAAATGCAGGCTTCATTCCCCTGCCGCTTCCAACGCGGGTTCGTCCATCACGCCCGCCGCAACACGTTCCTTTGCGGCTTTGGCGTAATGGCGGGAAAGCTCGATACCGACAGAGGGATAGCCCTCTAGCTTGGCGGCTAATACCGTTGTCCCCGCGCCGGCGAAAGGGTCAAGAATGATTCCGCCCGGCTCGACAATCTTGCAGATGTCGCGCATCACGCCTAGCGGCTTCTCGGTCTGGTGGATGCGCTTGACGAGCGCGGGCATGGCCTGACGGAACACGCCGGGCAGAACGGGCGCGGCGCGGTCAAGCGGCATATGGCCGTTACTGCCCCACACGATAAACTCCGCCTGCTGACGGAAACGCCCGCGCTGTGGGCGGCTGTTGGTTTTGTCCCATACCAACGTCCCGCGCCACAGCCAGCCTGCCCATTGGAGCGCGTCGGTCATAGCCGGTAGCTGCCGCCAGTCGATGAACATACAGATGGGCGCGCCGGGCTTTGTCACACGCCGCGCCTCAACCAGCCACTCGGTCATCCAGCGCGTCCAAGAACGCTGGTCTTTCGCGTCGCCCTCGAAGTCGGGAAGCGGGTTGTTGGTCTTTGCGCTGGAATACTTCGCCGCCGTGGATTTCTGCTTGGCGTTCTGGTCTGCCGCACCCGATGCGTAGGGCGGGTCGCAGATGATACCGCCGAACAGCCCGTCGGGGAATGTCGGCAGAATACGGATAAGGTCGCCGTGCAGAACCTCGGCTCCAGTGAATCCGTGGTCAATACTGTGTTTCATAGGATTTTTTGCTCCTCTCAAAATAAAAACGCCCGAAAGTCATAGCTCTGGGCTGTCTTTTTTGGATTTTTTAGGTTTTTGCTTGTCGGTCTGTTGCTTGTCCTGTCTGTCCTGCTTTATTTTATCAAGCACGGACTCCTTTCCTGCGGGGTTTTCCTGCCGTTCGGCTTCCGCTTTTTCTTTGAGTATTGCGGGTTCGCGGAAAATGCCGTACAGCTTCGGACACATTTCCTTGAACACGGCTTCGGTTTCGTCAATCGGAACTCCTCTGCCTCCCCATGTTTTGTGGATGTCAGCAGCGTAGGTTATTTCGCCGAGGATTTCCGTTTTTTCCTGTTCCGACAAAAGCGTATGACCGATAACATCGTACATATCTGCGTCACTGCCCAGCTTTGCCGTATACGCGCCGTCTGCGGCGTGCATAAAGCCCTCGAATTCGGGCGCGTAAAAATATCCGTCTGGCGGCATGTATTTCGTTGCACTTAGTTCAACGGAAAAGTTGTGCAGCGTTTCCAAACTGGACAGCGAATCGGGATTGGCAAGGGCATCCAAATATACTTCCTTGCCCTGCGCGATAAGCCACGACCTAAAGTCGCTGAACCCGTCGTCGGAGCAGCCGTTTTGAATTATCGTGGCCGCCGCCCACAGCTTGTTTTTATACGCATGGCCGTGGTACTCATTGAAAATCTGCCTAAAGCGGATGATGTCTGGCTCATCAAGACTTGTGAGGGCTTCGGTCAGCGGGGCTTTCATGTTCTGCCAAAAGCCTGACACACCCCGCGCCTCATCAATCATTCGCCAAAACTTATCCTTGCCCAGCGGCTCCGCTGTCGGTGCCTCTGTTGTTTTTTCTTTTGATTCACGCAGAGCCGCGAGATTTACCCGCGCCCAATCGGGCAGGCGTTCCTCCGGAACCATTCCGGCAACGTCCTGCCGCCGCCATGACTCCGTTTTTCCGGTAATGAGGTTTTGTAAAAACACCGTGCGCCCGCTGGCGTCCGGGTTCGCGCCGAAGCCGCCCGTACAGAGCGCAAGCTGGTTGTCTATCGTGCGATACTCACGCGCAAGGCTCTCCGGCTTGATAACAACGACGCAACCCTCAATGTCCAAGTCCCTGATTGAATGGCAATCCGCGGCTGTCAAGGTCTGAATCGGGATACCCCGCATCTCGCGTTCGGTTTCAAGCGCAGTGACCCGCTCGGACAGGCGCGCGGCGAACAGCTTCATTATCTCCACGAAATCCGTACTGCCCAATGCGTTCGAGTAAACCTCGATGCCGAGGGGATTGTTTCGGTTGCTGTCGCAGACCATGTACTGCGCTTCGGTCTTTTGGTTTTCCGCTAAAATAATCTCGCCGCCGCCAAATCGGACGGCATGGATTACCTCGTAGCCGTCAATGGTACGATTTATATCACTAGCCAAATGTTCCACCTCCTCTAAAAAAATAATCGCCGGGCGTGATATACCGGCGGTTTGTGCTGTTCGCACAGCGCAAGGGCTTGCTTTTTGTTTCATTTTGCGGCTTGACTTGTCGAAAACGCGCCGCTATTGTCGTGTTGCCGGCCTCTGTCGGCAGAATGGAGGTGAAATAAGATGCCAAGCATAGAAAACAAAGGCGTACTCTACTTCGTAACCGAGCAAGCTTGCTTCCTCGCCCAAGCTACGAGCAGGGAAACAGACGATTTCCGCGCCTGCCAAGCCGCCGCCGAACACCTCGCAGGCGGCGACACCGAAACAATGGCGACCTTTCGGGAACGCACAGATGCGATGAAGCACGACCCGAACGCTGACTACGACACCGAGCAGTACGAGGGAAAACGCAAAGACGTAAGCGAAGCCGTGTCCGCGCTGAACGTCCTCGGCACAGCAGAGGACACGCCGGAGCAAGTCAAAGGGCTACTCCTAAAGGTTGCCGACATTATCGTAGCTTTTTATGACATGGATAATGTCGTGACAGCGATTCCGGCGTAGGAAAACAACAGAATACGAACGAAGCATAGCGGCGACAAGCCGCTGTGTCTCTTGGATATAGATGGCGGCTACAAGCCCGCCTCTTTTTGTTTGGATTTATCGCGTTCACCGTGTTCGTTCTGCCGAAGCATATCCCCGACTGACCGCTGCGCCCATTTTTCGATTCCTGCCCAATCGTAACGTCGGACGGCGAACTCGCGGCAGAACTGGCATGTCGGCACTTTGATTGAATCGATAGGCGAGAGCTTCTCCGCACCCTCCGGCATGAGCCGGAAAACGTCCGCGGCGCTTTGTGCCAGTATCTCCTTCGCCGCTTCCGGCGCCACGCGTAGCATATCGGGCTGCGGATTATCAGCCCGCAACATAAACTGGCGGTTAATTTCGGCAAGAAACTCGCCGACCGCAACAGACCGCCTGTTTTCAGAGACCTCCCAACGCAGAACGTCAAGGTAGGCAGCAAGCCGCACATCGTCTGCGGGGTTGTAGTATTTCGTACAGCTTTTCACTTGGTCTCGTTCGCATTGATTCATCGCGTCCCATTCATCACCGCTTATCAGACGTGTCGTGCCGTCCTTCATTTCGGCGTCCAAATGAGTGAAGTGAAAACTTTTGCTACGGACATAGTCCTGCAATGCGTATAAATCAGCCTCGAAAAGATTGCCTGTAATCTGACCGCCGCCGCGTTCCGTGACCAACATGACAAACGCGCGGGTATCCGGCGATTTGTTTGCCCGCATCCAAATATCATGTTCGTGCGTGTCCCTGCGGAAAACAAGGCCGATAGGGGCGACAATCAGCATCTCGGCGTTTGCCATGATGAAAAAGTCGTCTCCCTTGTTGGCGAGGGCTTTGACGTTATACGCCGCGTCCCGCATATAGTCGCCGCCAACGGCGTGCATCTCCAAGAGCAGGGCTGCCAAGTCCGTGTTTTGAACCATGATAGGTTTGGTATCGGGCTTCGGCGTAGGCGGCATGTGTACCGCAGGGGATTGTTGTTCTGCGGTGATGTCGTTCAACCCGCGATAGAACTCCTCAATATCCTCGCCGCCTGATAGAACCCCTTTTGATGTCATGATTTCCTTGCCGTTTTGAAGCGCCTCTCGCCCGAACGCAGCCCTATCCGCGTGTTTCTCCAGCATTTCAAGATGCTGTGCAAACATTTGTGTTTCAGAGTCGTCCGAGTTGAGCAGAATATCAAACCGAACCGCAAGTTCTTCCGTGCGATAGTCAATTAAAAAATCGCCATAATCCTCTTCAGTGAGCAACGGCAGAAGATTAAAGCGGTTTAGGTTGTCCTCGAATGTTAGGTTGATAATCTCGGCGACACTGCCGCAATGTTGCCTTGTTTCCATGACGGCATCGAACACCTCACGGAAACCATCACTCATGTCCCGAAGCCGCGCTGTCAAATATTCCAGTTCCGCCTTGTCTGCGCCAACGGGAATGACTTTGTACAGCGGACGAAGCTCGGCAGGGAGCAGAAGCTCTGGCGCGAACCGTTCCCGTGCATCCGCTAAATCCTGATGGTTTATCGGGATGCGTTCACGAAGATAATCGAAAATGTCACTCGAACGCTCCGTTTCCGAAAGCTCGGTGAGCAGGGTGCTAAACTCCCGCGCCTCCTCGCCGTTCAGAAACTTCGGGTGCAGGAAGCTCATTCGGTCTCTGCCGCCATCGACTGGAAGGAACGGTCTGTTGCCGTTGTATACGCCGCCCCTGCTTTGTTCTCCCAAGTATCCGCAAGGGATACTGAGGTCAGCACAGATATAGGCGAATGTCTCCGAAACCGCCTCCGCGCCTTTAATATCAACAAACCAGCCGTATGGCAGATGCTGTGCCTGCCTAACATTAGCCACATCGAACGATTCCAACTCAATAAATTTACTGCCCTGCAAGCTATCCATATAGTAGGCCGTGCCGTTCACCACGGCAATATCGCCGTTTTTAATATGCCCGCCGTGATACCCTTTCGGCGGTTCTAGCATCAGCCGTCCGGGGATTGTTAGCGGTAGGGTGCCGTGCATTTCGCCCGCCCATTCCTTTACATAGTGCATAGGGTCGGGAGCGGCGCCTTGCGCCATATAGTCAAAGACACTGAGGTCACGTACTCGCTGTGGGGCGGTCTTTTTCAACTTGTATATTTCAACCTGTGCCATAGATTACAATTCATCCCCTTTATGCTTGGATTTGTCCCGCTCACTGCGTTCGGCTTGTTGAATTAGCTTGTCAGCGGTTCGTTTTGCCCATTTATCAAACCCCGAAGCGTCCTCGCGCTTTATGGCAACCTCATGATTTTTCACAAAACTCACAGACCGTGCCGCTTCAATCGGTGCCAGCTTTTCCGCGCCGCCCGGTATCAGACGATATACATCGGCATCGCCCCGTGCGAGAAGCTCCTTTGCCGCCTCGTTTGTAACCCTAATCATGTCTGGCTGCGGATTTGCGGCGGCGGCCATATGCGGAGCGTACAGCACAGGGAAATAATCATCGAATCCTCTCGCGTAGCTTGACATTTCATTCGCGCTGGCGAAATGACCGTAGTGTCTGTCTGCCGCGATTAAGCCGTCAATGGGATAATGATGCGTGATGTCTTTGATTTCGCTTAATCGGCTTTGCGAAACCTCCGCCCAAGATTCGGGATTGTAGGATTTGCTGAACCCGTCGTGCCGTACCGCTTCAATCCGTTCGGGCATGACCGTGTGCCGAGCCATGTTCGCAAGAAGGGCGTTCGTGTTTAACTCTATAAAATCGCCCCGCATATCGCACCCTGTATTATCGCCGCGGTCATTTATTCGGACATTAAAAAACTTCGTGTCCGGCATCTTTGCCCAATGCTTGATTGTTCTCTCGGTTATGCTGCCGTGTTCATACGCCATAGTTGGGTGGAAAAGGCTGACCCTGTCTTTGTTCACCAATAGCAGAAAATCCCCGTGAGGCCTACAATCGCTGGTGAGCATTTTCAAGCTGTCCGCCGCGCCTGACATACAAACACAGCAAGCCGCGTGGATTTTTACAAGCGTAGCGGCTATGTCCACATCGTCTATTTTCATTGGTGAGGTCACGACTTCGCCCAGTTGCGTGAATATTCGGTATTCGGCGGGTATGTCCTGCGAGCCGTGATAAAGCGTTTGGAACTTGTCCTCCGCTTCGGTTAGGTAGCCGTAGTTGGTAAACGCGCCGTTTTCCTCTTTGGCGGCTTCTCGCCCAAAGGCGGCGAGGTCAATATGCGCCTCCAGTCGTAGTACATACTGCGCGAATGCACGTTCGGCGGGGTTTTCGGATTTCTCAAGTTTTTGAAATAATTCGGAGGTATCGTCTTTCTGCATATCAATCAAAAAATCCCCGTACTGTTTCGCATCATACGCCGTTTGAAGATAAAAATTGTCGAGGTTGGCGGGGGACGAGAGGTTAATCAGTTCCTCAATCGAACCGCAATGTCTTCCTGCTTCGACAGCGGCGCTGAAAACCTCGCGCCCGTTTTCGGACAACTCGCCAATCCTTGCCGCGAGATAGTTCAACTCGTCCAGCGTATCGGGCGACATAGTCTTTTTTATGGTTTCGCGCAAAGCCTCGCCCAAACCGCCGATGTCCGAATAAACCTCGACAATCTCCAAGTCCTGCCAGCCTGTAATCTCAGTGCCATCAAAAAACTCCTGAAACATTTCCGACGTTGCGGGGAGCGGCATGGTGAAGCCGCCGATACTGTCGTCGTGGACGTTTTCCATGTAGACACGGAGCGGCCTAAACCCATAGTTGCCGAGGTTCTCGGCGAGGTTTGTAATTTCGCGTATTCCGCCGTGATATTGCTTCGCCGCGATTATATCAGTGAATTTTTCCCGCTCATCATTGCTCATGTCGCGGATTGCTTTTGCAAGCCTGTTTATATCGCCGATAGCCAGCGCATCTGGCAGGGCATCCTCAAGCCCCGGTATGACGGTCTCAATGCTTTCAATGTAAAAGACTTGGTCAAGCAGTTCGTCCATTCCTGCTCTTTTTTTAAGCGCGTCAATTTTTTCCTGCGACGTAGGGTACTCAAGAAACTCGGACAGACGTTCATTGTTTTCGCCTGCGAACGCGAACTCCACGCGAATCGTCCACGGAGTGGGCGTGTCGATGTCAATGCCGAGCTGGTTCGGAAGGTAGTCACTGAGCCATGTGCCGCCGAATGTGCCGTGGTTCTGTAAACGCCATATCGCCAGCTTGCCCATGTCCAAAATATCGGGGTTCATATCATCGAAAGGGAACAGGATATTTGTATTGCCGTCATGTTCAAAAACGTAAATATCCGTAAACTTTCCGCCGTTTTGCAAAATGCCCGCATCGGTCAGCATTTCGTTTATACCGTTCAGCCACTCCTGCGGGTCGCCTCCGCAGCCTTGCAGTATCAAGCCATCGCTGCCAGTCATTTGCTTTATTACATCGGTCGTGGTGTTTTTTATCATAGCCTACAACTCCTCTCGTTCTCAATCAACGGCAAAATCCCGCAGCTTTTGAGGGCTTCATATAGGAACAGCCGCCCCTTTTGTGTCCAGCAGGTGTGCATGGCGCTTGTTTTTTCGCCCACATGATAGGTGCGGGTTTGGGTGTAACCCCTGTTGGCGTAGCTTTGATAAAGCAGCCAAGTCCCCGCGGCTCGGTACTGGATGCCGAGTTTATGAAGCAGGCGATTGAACGCTGTCGCCGATACGCCGTAATCTTTTGCGATTAGGCTGACAGGCACAACGCTTTTGCTTTGCAAAATAAGGTCACAATAGAACGCTTTCGGAACAAGCCCGATGGCAAGTTCCTCAAGTGCGGCGTTTTTCTCGCGTTCCTCGGTCAGCTTACGGAGCAGGGCATTGGTGAACTTCGGGCTGCGGAGCATTTCGTCCAGAACTTCGTCTGTGGCAAAGAATCCGTACTTGCGAATGGCGGGAAGCACTTCGTCGAACACCCAACGCTCGAAACGCTCGGCGGCGGGGAGCTTGCTTCGGGCGATTAGACGGTACAAATCACCTTCGGGGATAAAATTTCTCTCTTGCATACCGCCAGCGGAAAGGGAGTCACGCTTCGTTACCCCCTTGCAATGGTCAAGAATTGCTTTGCGCGGATTTTTGTAGCCGAGCAATGCGGCGCACTCGGTAGCGGGGAAATACGGCTTGTCGTCGATTAACAGTATTTCGATAGAGCCGAACTCCTTATTGTGGAATTGTTGGATTTGGTTTGTCATGGTTGGAAATCCTCCTCAAAATAAAATATCCGCCTGTCGGCGGTGTTGTGGTTTCTGCTCTTTCTCAGCGATGATGGCTTGGGTTAAGGCATCGTTATAATCTTTCGCGCCTCGCGGCGGGTTAATTGATACACGGATACGCTTAAACCGACTGTCTGTGGCAAGCTCTTTTTTAATTATCTGAGCGGCTGTACGTCCGGCATTGTCGTTGTCAAGGTGGAGCATGATTCGTCTGATTTGCGGATTGCGTTCAAGAAAACTCGTCAACGCAAGCGATGCCGTTCCGCCCAGTGACAGCCTGTGACCGTCCCACTGCCAGCCGTCCCGCTGTTGGAACGTGGCGTGAGAAAGAGCATCTAGCGGAGCCTCGAAAACTGCCAAATGCCTGCTGTCAGGGTTTTTCGCGGGAATACAGAAGCTGAAGCGTTTGTCCGAGCCTGCCTTGTCCATTTTGAAGTCGATGTCTATTCCCCGCATGGCGGCATAAACGACCTTGTCGGATTCGTCCTTGCCAACGAAAACGCATACGGCGGCGTTGTGATATTCGCTCCGAGGGTTGTAATAACGGCTTTCGTAGAGGATATTTGATTGAAGCGCACGCATGATTACATCGCCGCTGATTCCGCGCCGCTGGAGGTATGCCACGGCACGGCTGGGGAAACGCTCGGGCTTCGGCGGATAGAACGTCCATTTTTTCTGTGGCGGCGAGTTCGGGCTTTTTTCACTCGGCAGAGAAAAAGACACAGGGGCGGCGGCCGAACCCAAGACCGTTTCCACGGCGTTTACAAAACCCATGCCACGCATTTTGATGAGGTAGTCCAGAGCCGTGCGGCCGCCGACCTTGCCGCGATTCCATATCCACTTGCCGTTTGAAATGACAAGACTGCCGTGGGTGGCTGTACGGTATTCGCCCCTTTGCTTCGTTTCGACCAACTCACTCGGCTCGTTGGCGCGCAGATAAGAAAGCAGGTCAACCTCCCGCGCCAGCTTGATTTGCTCCGCGCTTACGCCGGGCATGGTATCGCCGCCCCGCGTGCCGTGTGGTCTCTAGCTGTCGTCTGTTCGTGACTTACAGTCTTTTGACGGATACCCATCACGGCACAGGCTTCAAATGAATAAGACTGATTTTTGCCCCGACTGTGGTAGTGGACACAGAACGGACAGCCACAGTCGGAAACGCTCCGCCACTCGAAGCGGTTATATACTCGTGTGTTATTGCCCATAGGCTTCACCATATCCTTTCTCATTTTTCGGGCAAACAAAAAAACGAGGGAAGGCATCGTCGCCGATTAAAGCGGCAGAGCCTTCCCTCGTTTTAATTTGCTTTTGTTATTTTGTTTTATCCAGCATACTCAGTTGCTTCACAAGCCGAATAGTATTCCAACCAATCCTCAATAATCGCGGCTGATAGAATAGGAACAAGCGAATCATTTGCACTCATTTCGGTAAACTGAATCGGAACGGAAAACTCCACCGCGTTTGCTAGAATGAAAATGAAGTATACTAGCCCAAAATGGTTTCCGTTGTCATACATGCTTTCGAGATGGCGCGTTATGCCGTCCATGTCAAAAAAGTTTTCCCATAGAACCTCGTAGAGCGGGCTTGTAAAACTCCCACTGATGAGTTGCGCAGCATCATATGCGGAAGTCTTGTCCTTTTCCGTAATCACCCGCGCCTCCTTTTTTTCCTGTAAAACGCTTTGGGCATATTCAGTGCTTGTCATTTTTTGCGTTCCTCCTTAAAAATCGTTGTGGGCAAATGTCGATTTGCCCACAACAAAAATACCTATATTTTCCTTATTGATGAAAAAGCAAAACCCGCAAGCTCACGCGCTATGCGGGTTTTACAAGGCTGATAACGGGATTTGAACCCGTGACCTCGTCCTTACCAAGGACGCGCGCTACCGACTGCGCCATATCAGCATATGAAATTTTTTGCCGTTGTGGGCTGCCCACAACGCTGCCCACAACGAGGATGAAACCAACTATAATACGATAGCATTGCCTAGCATTTTCTTTTCAAAAAACCCAGTAAAATCAAGGCTTTCTGAACTCGTTGCACCTCGTTATCCTCAAATGTAACGCCTCTATATCCTTACCAAGGACGCGCGCTACCGACTGCGCCATATCAGCATTATAAGAAAGTGAAGCCCAAAATCGGAACGACAACGAATAGAAGATTATCATATTTTTAGAGGTCGTGTCAAGCATCGAAAAAAAGTTACTGACAAAACAGGG
>Ga0099364_10009202_pt1 | contig 13734 bp, 8 predicted proteins | sample TergutTh196P3_FD_73070 | JGI IMG/M metagenome (GOLD analysis project Ga0099364, IMG submission 73070) | Microcerotermes parvus P3 segment gut microbial communities from Pointe-Noire, Republic of the Congo - Th196 P3 | ecosystem: Host-associated > Arthropoda: Insects > Digestive system > Gut ...
CCATAAAGACTGTCGGTAACAGAAACGGTAAATATTCCATGCAATGGGTTACCAAAAGCGTCGTTGGCTTGTAATTTCAAGTTAATTGCGTTAGATTCTTTTGATGAAGAAAATTGCAGTTTTATCTGGTCGTCTTTGTCGACAAACACTAATCGTTCATTGCAGGGAATACCATCTTTTGTCAACAAGGTAAACCGTGCAATGCCGGTTTGAAAATCGTCTGTGAGCAGTTGCATTGTCATTCGTGTACGCAAAGGCGTTACTTCAAAAGCATCGACGTGCGCTCCGCGAGAGCAAACCGCCAAATAATACGGCTCTCTGCGTTGAACAATATCCGGCGAAAAATACAATTGCAGTGTAAGCGTATCATTATTAGCGCGTTGTATGGATATTACAATACCGGTACTATCAGGTGTTGGCAAATCAACAGTATGTCCGCTAAACAAACGTGCATGATAAGTTCGCTCCGGCTGCGGCACAAGAAACACAGATCCCATTCCATTGTGCAATGATTGAAAATCAGCCACTTTTTCATTTAAATCGTTAAAAATTTCTCCTTCAACATTAACGCCGAGTCCATCTTCAGCAATCGCTTTAAATGCCATGCGACTTGGTAAACCCGTTATCCATCGACCGCTTTCGGGCAAAAATTGTAAATCTAAAGACGACAGGATATCATTTTTTTGTTCGAGATTATCCACGTTTTCGGCATCAACTGATTTTCGTCTCCATATCCAACTACCGTTCGTGCGCTGTACCCATTCAAAGCCCTCTCGTTCGGTAATTATTGGACCCTGCCATATGTTGTCTCTGAACTGCACTATGGGAACAGTTTTTTCAAATCTATAACTTTCATCAAAATTGAGCGTCCAACGAGTATATGCGCGTAAGCGAAAAAGAGCATCGTCGGGTATAGTCGCCGGCAAGGCTATTTGACCAAAAGCCAAACCATTTATAGTTTCCAATATCAAATGTCGCAATATTGTACCATCCGGGCGAATCAACTCTACGTGCAACATGCGGCTTTTGTCGGTTGGCTCTAATGTTGCTGCGTTTAATACCCATGCGCTAATCCATACGGTATCGCCGGCAGCATACATGGAGCGGTCGGTAGTGAGGTAGATTTTTTCGGGATGATGACTAAGCAAATTGTTCTGCGCAAGTATAAAATTATTATTATCATTTTCATAATCAATATCTTGAAATTCAGATTCAGATAACATGCCAAATTCTAATGGCAACATCATATTTAAACCGTTAATAGCTTTTGAATAATAAACGCGCAAACGCAAGGGATGCATGTATGTGCCATCTGGAAAAATACGTATAGAGCCTTCTGGCAATCTTATAATATTACGATATTGTCCTATTGTATAAATATGATTCATTAAATTATTTTTCGTCATGAAAGCATTCTGAAGGTCAGATATATTTTTATATGTTACTGGCTTTCCAAAACATGCAAGTAAAAGCGTAGAGTCGGAAGATAATCTAAAAATCTTACTGTCAGTTACCGAATCTGAATACAAATATTTATTAGGCAATAAAACAGACATATTGTTATTATTGTCGTATGACAAATAATTAATTAACAAGAAACCATTTTCAAGTAATGTATCTTCATATAAAGCCCGAATAAAACGATTTATCGAAACACTGTAAACACTTTTTCTATTTGCAATCCATTGTCTTTTTTGTCTATTATTTTTGGGAATAAGTTCTTCAAAAAATACATGACCAGACCATCGACTTACATTATTCAAATAATTGTGATGAAACTGTTGAAGTACAAAATACATTTTATAGCCTGTTTCTAAATTTATTATTTGTATAGGAACGTAACTGCTAACTTCTAATTCAAATGTTATTGTGTTATAGTTGAAATTTACAATTTCGTGGTTAGTAACATAAATAGTTTTTGAAGGCGCCTCTCCCAACAATGTTTTCCAGAACAAATCATGGTCTATTTTGCGTGGTACAGAGCGTTGAGCCGTTATTGTAATTTCCTCTATTTCATGCGGTTTTATAGAAATATCTAACATTGTTAAAGCCCTATTGCCTTGAATAATTTGGGTTACAGGCTCATAACCTACGTGCGAAACAACCAATTCATAGACTCCCGAGCCGTGAAGATTTAATCGATAAACCCCATTATTGCTGGTTGTGACGCCTACTGTTGAACCGGCAACAAACACCACAGCTACCGCCACAGGCTCGCCGGTCTCAGCATCGGTTATTGTGCCGGTTACAATGCGCTGCGGTTGCTGAGAAAAAATGATGTTACAAAAAAACAAAAAAAATAAAAACAGAAATGTTCTTTCTAAGATCATAGGTGTCTAATTCCATTTAATTTCATAAATCATTAATATAGGATTATCATACTCAGTGACTGCTTCAATTCTTGACAATAAACACTCTGACAGTCCATTATTTTTTTTATTGTGAGCCTCCAAAAAAATAGATTTTGAACGAGCTGCGCTTGAGGCGTTAATAACGCCTATTAGTTGGTTGTTTTTTGAAAAAAGTGGTCTGCCAGAAAAAGACAATATTCTTCCAGAGGAGGAATAAAATCTTTTTGAAATATGAAAATCCATACTATTACGATTATACCATAGATGGTTGTATTGTCCTTCATTATTTACGTATAAAAAATACAGCAATGAATCATTCATCAACAAATTTCCACCTAAAGAATAATAATATCCAGCATTTGCTATTTCATTTAAAAAATTGGGATATGATGGATCTAGTTGTACGTAGTTTTCCATCTGACCGGATGGAAACTGTATGTTATACACTTTTCGCATTTGACCATTAACTTCCACTTCGTATATTGTATTTGATAAACGAGGGCTAAAAGATATATTACCATTGTGTTCGTTAAGTTTATATCCATCAACAATTTTTAGATTTTCAAGAAAAATACAATTCTTTAAACATCTATAAAACATTTTACCATTCAATTGCCCTATTAGAGCATTAAAACCTGAAATATGGGAGTTATGAACATTTTGATTGTTGCTTGTATAAAAGAAAAAATCGCCATTAGGAAAAATTTTAAAATTTGAAAACCGAAGCCCAACTTTATGTGTTTTTATAAAGTTGCCATCCAAATCAAAAAAAAGCACCTTGCCATCATTTCTGTCATATAAAATGAGTTGATTATTTATCGTATCTAATTCCATATCTCGAAGATACCGGTATTCGTTTCTACCTTGTCCAAATCTTGATATTTTTCCTTTATAACTCCCATCTTTATTGAAAATAAAAACTGACTTTGCTTTGTTTGAATCCAAAATATAAAAAATATCGTTGTGTAAAATTAACTTATCGATATTTCCAATAATCATGTTTTCATTTGTTTCTAATGGTATGTAATCTACTATTCTTATAAATTCATCAACGTTGTTTTTTACAAACGATTCATTTTCAGCGATGTAAATATTTTCAGCAATGGAATCAATCATTTTCATGTCGTTTATGGTTCTTGTATCTATATTTCTACCCAATTCTCCAACATTTGGACGTGAGAAAAAAAATAGTTCACACGCACTAAAACTTAAAAGCAAGAAGCCACTTAATAAACAAATAAGGTATTTCATTTTGAAAAATATTAACGTTATACAATGCATTGCTTGAACAAATAAAATTACCTTATTGTAAGTTATTAATTTGCACACCTACAACCAGTTCCTCCACACTCAAATCCATTGTGACGGCATTTGTCGTCATAACATGATACTAAACCTTGTGTTGATGGCATGCACGCTATTTTGAAGCCTGGTCTATGATCAGTCCAGTCATTGTCACCACAACTGCTTATTGGAGTTTTCGAGCAACATTCTACCGTACACGATTGGTGCTCTTCAGTGTAAAGCCTTCCGCCACCGCTTGAACTACCTCCACCAGTGCCTGTACCGGTGCTCGAGTTCCCACCACCAGGATCACCACCGCCATGGTTACCATTCAAACAATTTTGCCATGCCAGATAGGCACTATTCACAGAAAAGCACAGACTTCTGCAATTTGGGTCGGGCCAATCATTACAGGTTGGTATCCAGCCCATACAAGAATTGAATTGGGAAACCAGTCTGTAATATTCAGACTCCAAAAACCAACACGGGTTTTGCGCCCACACCTCCTCATGGAGGTTCTCGGCATTCTTATAAGCGTATCCGCTAAAAGAATATTGCAGGCTAAACGCCACCAAAGTGACTGTGGCTAATGTGCCTGCTACTAAACGAAATTTTTCAAAAATATTTTTCATTGTTCTAAATTTTTAAAAGTTTTTAATTAAATTGAATAAATAGATAAAATTACATAAATTAGAAAAGTTGTTAAAAGTATAAAAAGTTCCGGTCGGCGTTGGCTTGCATTTTTTAGATGTAGCCTCAACGCTGATGCTACGCTCAGCTTTTCGATTTTGGGTAAAAAGCAGGGCGGTGTATTCGAGCCTGTTTTGCGGGCTTGAATATTGCTCGTTGCAATGTATATTGCAAAGGCTCTGGTGGTTAACGGTTTTCTCTGCGGCGTTACGAGGGCAGTCGAGGGTGGGGTTAACCTTAGGGGATTCCGCGTCAAGCGCGGAATGACGTGTGCTTTCATGCGCATCAAGCACAGAACGACGTGTGCTTTTATGCGCGTCAAGCGCTGAATGAAGCGCTTTTTCATGACATGATGCAGTAAAAATATTTATACATATAATATAATGTATACCGGGGGCGCTGCCTGAGGTTAAAATTTCCACGCTTTTGCAGGCTGAGCCTATGCCACGCGCTGCCGGCTGTCCGAATCTGTCGAACTGCTTTTTGAGCGTGGCGCTGTGGAAGGCTTCTGCAATGTGCGTTCCGGCGCTGCTTACCGTTGTTATATTTTTATCAAACGTCATGCCTTTTGTCCTAATAAGATTATGCCGCAAATATACAACAAAAAAATGAGATTGATACCATTATTTTTCGCTCGTTTAGGGCTCGTTTAGATTTTTTATTTTTTAAAATCGCAATACGCTTAATAGAAAGGATTTAAAAAAATGCTTGTTTAGACATGGTTTAGAAATTTATTTTTTGCGCAGATATTTAACAAGTTACACGCAAAAGCATTTTTCTTAAACTTAGAATAATATCTTCCATTCCCGCTTTTTTCTTGATTTTATGGGTAACAGAGTAAACTGACTGTTGCGTATACGGCAAAATTTCTGAGAACTGAAAACTGAGAACTGAAAACTAACTTCTCTTACCGTATCTTAAAATCTGCAAAAACATAGCTGCAAAAGCCAGCAAGGCTCCGTTTATAATGGCAAACCCGCTTGGCATTACAATTCTTAAGGTATTTGCGGGGTCTAAGTCTGCAAAACCTTGCTGTCTCCACAGCCATAGCGCGTATAACGAGCCAGCAACTCCTGCAACGAAAAGCGTTCCACCTGCTATCAGCCCGCGTTCTACTGTCAAGTAATTTGCTAATTTGTCTACTGCTGAATATCGTTTACTAATATATCCAGTCTGTTGCGCGTATATTCGCCCGAAGAGGTAGAACCATAACCCAATGCAGCCCAGCGTAAGCGATGTTCCTGCATAGAAAAGCGTATGCACATCTAATCCCACGTTGCCAAGACGCAACTGTCCCGGCAGGAGCGCCGCTCCCGTTGCTAATCCTGCTATCATCAGCGTTGTGCAGGGATATAGAAACAGCCATCTCGGACAAAAGAGAAACAATAGTTTCAGATGTCGCCATCCGTCGCGCCAGCTTCGCAGATGCGGTTTTCGGTCGCGCCCGTCTGGATATAGCTTTACCGGTGTTTCAAGTATTTTCATATCTAACATGCCGGCTTTGAGCACAATTTCGGAGGCAAATTCCATTCCATCTGAAACAATGTTCATTCGTTGGTATGCTTCGCGTGTAAATCCACGCAAGCCGCAGTGAAAATCCCCAGTCTTTGTTCTAAAAAATACTCTGCCTATGAACGACAAAACAGGATTTCCCAAATACCTGTGCAACGGAGGCATCGCTCCGGGCATTATTCCACCGGCAAAGCGATTTCCCATCACTAAATCTGCGCCTTCGCGGAGGAGTTCAACAAATTTTTCGAGCGCTGCAAAATCATAGCTATCATCTGCGTCGCCCATTATTATGTATTTTCCTTGCGCAGCCTTAATACCTCCCTTCAACGCGCTGCCGTAACCACGCGCGACTATTTCTACCACGCGTGCGCCTGCATCGCGCGCAATATCCTTCGAGCCATCAATGCTACCGTTGTCGGCAACAATCACTTCGCCGCTCACACCGCTGCGAACTAAAAACCCATGCGCCTTGCTCACGCACACGCCTACGGTGCGAGCTTCGTCAAGACAGGGCATTACTATTGAAACTTCTACTTGCATAAATATTTGTATTTAATTGAAAATTGAAAGTTGAAAATTGAAAATTACGTTCTGATAACTGATAACTGATAACTATTATTCTATCTTTAATGCATTTACTGGGTCGTCGCTTGCTATTCGCCAGTTCTGCAACGTTACCGTACATGCCGTAATTGCTGCTATTCCTGCAAAAGTTGGCAAAAAAATCCACCAGTGCATAGGCGTTTTGTATGCAAAACTTTGTAGCCAATTATAAACTGTATACCAAGCAAACGGAGCGGCAATGATAAAGCAAATTACAAGTATTTTGAAATATATTTTGTTGAACATCAAAATAATACCTATTGTTGAAGCGCCGTGCACCTTACGTATTGCAATCTCTTTACGTCGGCTCTCGCTATCAAAAACAACTAATCCGAACACGCCAACAATTGAAATAAATATTGCTATCATGCTAAACAATGTTATTAATGCGTTAAGCGATTTTTCCTTTTCGTAAAGTTTATGTAATATTTCATCATAATATCTTACTTCAAACGGAAAGTTTGGGTCAAACTCGACAAGTAATTCCCTTATGTATGTCATTGCATAACGTCTGTTTGCGCCTTTTTCCAATCTTATATACGCATTGTTTTGCTGATTGCCCCAATTCAATGTTCCCCACACATAAAATGCCATCGGTTCAACCTCTGTACGAAAAGAAGCGAACTTCACATCAGGCATAAAGCCAATAATTTCACCTCCGTGGTCGATGTTTGTTCCTGTTTCTAAATTGTATTTTCTTTTTGCGGTTTCGTTGAATATATAAGCGCCGTGCTGCGAAGCCGCATCATCGGCTCTGAAATCGCGTCCTTCGATAATTTTTATTCCTAACGTCTCTAAAAATGTATAATGCACCGGCAAAACCTGATAATTAATTCTTTCGCCATTGTAATTTCTTTCCCATCCAATATACTGGTCGGCACTCGACAATAACATCTCGCCGTAGGTAACGTCTCTAATACTCGAATAAGCTTTTAGTCTGTCAATAAACAGTTCGCGCGCTGCAAACGTTCTACCGGTGTTGACGGTAATAAGCAAATCCCTGTCGTATCCTAAATCAGATTTTTGCATATACATGTTTTGCATATACATAAAAGATGTTCCAATAATCAACACGAATGAAGCAACATATTGAAAACCAATTAAAATATTTCTTAAATTTTTCCCCTTAGGCGATAGTCCGAAACTTCCTTTAAGGATCAACGCCGGAGCAAAAGACGTCATATAAAACGCCGGATATATTCCTGCAATAAGTCCGGTAATAATAGAAAACAACGCGGCGCCTCCAACAATGGAAGGATGCGATGAAAGCGTTAAATCTGTATCTACCAAGTTTGCCACAGGCGACGCAGCAAATACAAATACTAAAAACAGCGACACAATAAATGATAAAAAACTGATAAACATGGTTTCGAGCACGAGTGATATACCTACTGTAATTCTTTGCGCTCCTAAAATTCTCTGAACGTTAATATTTTTGATACGCATTGGCGCAAGCGCTGCGCTGAAGTTTGTAAAATTGATGGCGGCAATAACGACAATCATTATTGCAATTGCAAACAATATTAACAGCGTTTGTTTATTTGCCTTTGCCATTTTGTCATATTGCACGTTGGTAATAAAATGAATATCCGTTAAAGGTGTTAAACGCAATCCGGTACCTGCATTTTCCCAGTCAAAATCTCGTCCCATTGCGGCGCCGTCAAAGTTTCTTTTAAAATTTTCAAACAGCATTGCAGCGTTAGAGACTTCATTTAAACGGATATAAGCATAGTAATCATAATTATTCCAGCTATATCTGTTTTCAAAATCCTGCATTGCGTAATATATGTTGTTTTTTACTATTGAATTTAGCGGAAAATCTCTGTAAACTGCTACTATTGTTTGACCGCCCCACAAGTTATGAAATATCTGCTTGCCTACTGCAGGCTCTCTGTCAAACAGCTTTCGCGACAAGCTTAAAGGTATAAAAATGCTTCCGGGCGCAAGATTTTCAACATTCGAGCCTTCAACAAAATCAAAGGTAAAAACGTTGAAAAAACCGGGGGTTACGGTAATTGAATTTTCTTTGTAGAAATGTAGTTCGCCATTTTTTTCTATGTGAAAATATGAATCAAATTCGCGATACGTAGTAATTCCGCCGGCAATAATATGTGGCGATGATTCAAAGAAATGCTCGGCAAGCGGACGGCTTAAGATAGCGCTTGTTGAAGTTTCGCGGGTAAACTCAACGCGAAAAATTTTATCGCTATCTATATGAAATTTATCAAAACTCAAATCATGAAATAATTGAATCATTATGACAATGAAGGCGGCAAATGCAATAGAAAGCCCTAATATATTAAGTATCATAGCCATCCGAAAACGTTGTGCGGCTCTTAAAAAATTTAAAAAATTTATTTTCATGTCTTTAACTTAATATTTGTTTCTTTGATAATATATCCGGGTCTGTTTTTCAATGATATAAATATTTTTCCTATATAAATTCCAATAATTCCTAACATAAGCATTTGCAAGCCGCCAAAAAACATTATTGTAATTATTATAGACGCCCATCCGGGAACAGCTTGTCCTGTTATCACACACCATACAACATACGGGATATATGTCAGCGACAGCACAAAAAAGAATATACCAAGTATTATTGACATATACAGAGGTTTAACGCTAAACGATGTTATTCCCTGCAGTGCAAGTTTTGCCATTTTTTTGCCGCTATATTTTGTCTTCCCTGAAAAACGGCTTGCCGGAGCGTAATCTATCGCATATTGGCTAAATCCAAGCCATTTTATAACGCCGCGCAAAAATAAATCATGCTCGCTAAAACCGCACAGCGTATCGGCAACCCGTCTGTTAACAAGTCTGAAATCGGCTATGCCTTCTTCCATGTTCAACCCGGAAATGAAGCGCATAAGTTGGTAAAATCTTTTCGATGTTAATCGCTTAAAGAGTCCCTGTTGTTTGTTTTCACTACGACGCGTGTAAATCACATCAAAACCCTGTTCCCATTTTTCTATCATTGAAGGTATTATTTCCGGCGGATGTTGTAAATCGCCGTCCATAGTAATTATGCAGTCGCCAGTTGCCGTTTCCAAGCCGGCTTTTAAAGCGTTTTGATGACCAAAATTACGCGAAAAAGAAAGATAACTAACAGCCCATTCGCGAAAAGTTGCATGTTTTAGTACGTTTAACGTGTCGTCTATGCTACCATCGTCTACAAAAATAACTTCATAATCATATCCCATGGGAACATGACTTTCCATTGAAGTCAACAACGGGATAATATTTGTCGATTCGTTAAACACTGGAACAACTATTGATACTATTTTTGATTTATTATTGGTCATATTATAAAACTTTTACTCGCGTCTTTGAAAAAGCATTTCCTGCACTCCTCTTTTCAGGCTTGCGTTATCATGCCACACGTTAGCTCTGTGGTGGGCTATGGCGCCAAGCAAAAGCAAAAATGCAATGCAGCCGGCAAATATCCATCTGCGATACTGCGCTCGCATTTCCCAAACAGAATAAATATACCACGCCATTATGAAAAACAAGCCCGGAAATGCAAGATAAATATAGCGGTCGGCAACAATACTTAAGCGTGGTAGTGGAAGAATATGCAGCATCATTGAAATATGTATGACAAACCATAACAAACCCAATAATACGTAGCGTTGCCAGAAAAATTTCCAAAAACCGGCGCCTATAACAAGCAATAGCGCCGGATATATCCAGAAGCGCGTTGGCAACGGCTCGCCGATAAGCATGGGAAATGGATATAGATACAACAAATTGAATGGAAAAAAAGTCTTTACAATATATTCGAAAAAGGCATAACATGTAAATACAAAACGATGTAATAAGGGGTAAGTTTGTCCGCTAACAAGCGTTTGCACGTGTCCGGTAGATTCCATTGTTGTGTAAACAAAAACAACGGTTAAAACCATTATTGGCATTTTTTCGTACCACAGCGCGCTTTCGCGAAAATTGCGTCTGTAAACATAATCAATAAGCAGCAAACACAGCGGAAGCATTATTGCCTGTTCCTTACCGCCAAAAGATACAACGTAGCAAAGCAGTACGGCAAAATAGAATATTCCCTTCTTTCCTTTTTCTAAAAAACAAAGGTAAAACCAAAGAGCCAAAAGATAGAAGAATGTGTAAACTAATATTTTGGAAGCGCTTATCCAAGCCACCGATTCAACTTGAAGAGGATGAATGGCAAAAAGCAACGCTACACCTAAGGACACGCTAAGTATTTTATGCTCTGCCTCAGCCGTTAAACGAAAAATCAAAATACGGCGTAAGATAATAAAAATCAACAGAGAGTTGCCGATGTGCAAAATCAAACTCATAAGGTGAAAACATGCAGGATGGTAGCCCACAAAGCGATGCAATATGGTATACAGTATCTGATTTGACGGACTGAATTGACCATGATAATACTCGGTGAGGATATACCAAAAATTTGCCAACGACCATGTCTCAGTGTACTCATTGAAAACCTGCCAGCCGTCATCCCACGCAGTAAGAAAGTCGTGTCCCAAAATAGGAAAATAAACGGCAATACAAGCCAACGAAACTAATGCATTACAACACCAAAATTTTTTATTTTTCATCTGAATAATTTTTTAATTTTTTTAAACTAACGACTAACAGCTAACGACTAACGACTACCTCCCCGCTAATAGTCACTCCATGCGGACTGCCATCGGCGTTGCTAAAAATAAATGCTCGTTTGGAAAAGACGCCGCTTATGTTGGTATCATATTTAACTTTTACTGTTGCCGTTTGACCCGGCTGCACTGGTTGGCGACTCCATTCGGGAGCTGTGCAGCCGCAGGTAGTTTGCACTTCGTGCAAAAGAAGCGGCGCGTTGCCGGTATTAAGGATTGTAAAAGTGGCGGTAGCGTCGTCGCCCGAACGCAGAGAACCAAAGCGATGCGTTGAATTTTCTATACGCAACGTAGTATGCGGAACATTGGCGCGGGCTGTAGATGCGGTTGAATTGTTCATTTGCACATTCCACAAACCAGCTATAGACTGATAATACGCTTCGGAAACGCGAGGCAGTTCCTTGTTGGGAACAAAAAGAAAACCGGCAACGAAGGTACTGTCCATAACAAACAGATAAGGACGATTGGCGCGCTCCAATGGCGAGGCAATGGCGTCTGAAGATATATTGTAGGCAGGAAAATTGATGTCGTAGGTTTGACACATAATCCTGAAATCGCGTGCGCGAGCGTAGCTTGCCAATACCACAATATTGGCGGAGCCTATCAATCGTTCAAAACGCCTGAGAGCCCGCAACTCAGCTTCAATACAAGCGTCGCAGTTGGTTTCCATAAAACGAAGAACCAAACGAGGCTCGCAAAAAATTTCACTTAGAGACAAGCGATTTCCATTGACGTCGCTTACCGTATCTGCGCCATGTATTTGCAGACGATTAAAAGACGATGATTGCAAAAGAATGGTCTGTTGCAATAAATCAACAGCGCCGCCGCCGCTATCAGCGCCGCCGAAACTGCCGGAGCCGCCTCCAGATGAACGCCTGCCAAACAACACTGCGCTCAGCAAAATAACTGTAAAAACAACAGTTATGGTCAAAAAATGTATATTCTTCATAAGCTTTTAATTTTCAATTTTCAATTTTCAACTTTCAATTTTCAACTTTCAACTTTCAACTTTCAATTATCAATTATCAACTCCCCCACCGCGCTTCCTATTCCGCCTCGCAAGTCCGTGCCTTCAACCCGTATCTGCAAACTGCGCGGCTTCTCGCCTATTGGAAAACCTATTTCTGCTTTGCCGTCGCGGTCGGTTACTACTTCAGGATTCCAGTATAATGTGGGTCTTATATCGTATTCGGCTTGAGAGACAATGTCTTCGGGGTAGTATTTGGGGATATAGAAGGCTTTGGGGACAGTAAAGCCGCGTAAATTTTGTCTGGCAGTTCCTATTTGAGTACGTTCCAAGTTGGTACTGCCCGATTCGGTTGTTACCTGCACTATTAATGGACGCGTAGGACTATCGTATTTCCTGATTACATCCCTACTTCCATATCGTCGGAACAAATGAATATTGTAGAAATTGATAATGTTATGTTGAGAATTAATAAAGTCAGAATCGACTTCTGCTTCTAAGTCCGTATCGGAATGATAAGCCGCTAAATATTTTGAATTATCCAAAATTTCAATACCTGTTATTTCGGAGGCTAAAATATTCCAAAATTTTGAAGCTATATTTTGTAAACTGTCATTTACAGGATGAGGGCGCAAGTCAAAATTATCCTCTGCCGGTAAGCCTACCGGCAACACCCTTCCGTTCAAAATAAAGATTATTGTTCTATTTTCAAAACGCCAAATAGGGAAAGTCTGAGGAATCTTTCGATATGACCATACACTACCTTCGCCAGCATGAGGTAAATTTAAAATTCTCAACAATTCGTCGTTTTGCCAATTTTCCTGATGAAATTGCGGAAATTCAGCTTTAAATATATCTAAAAGTCTGTCATAATCGTCATAACGGGCGATGTCTTCTTCGTACAATACATGGTCTGCATGTCCCGGTCCGTTTAGATTCCACGAGCCTCTTACAGGGCGTACACCTTGCACTATTAGTTCTTCAATAATATTCACATCTGTTATCTTCATCAAACTGTCCAACCAACTTTCATCGTTTTGTCTTTGCATACGGTACATGGCTAACAATTCTTCCCAGGCTTCTCTACCGCCTGATTCGGGCAAGTCTTCAACGGGAGGCGATGGAGTTACAGGCTGCTCGTATAATTCAACTCCAAGCCCCAATGCGTTTCGTCTTCCTCGCTGATGCTTGGCTATGATAGAAACTAATGTGTTTTCAAACGGCAAAAGATTATCAAAACGAAATCGACCTTGCCTGTCTGTCAGAGTATCATTAGCAATGACAACAGCGCCTTGAGCAAGTAAGGTTACAGAAGCGTCTCTTGCAGGCGCTCCGCGTAAATTGGTAACTGTTCCCGATATACTGTAATCTAATTCAGGCTCATACTGCAATTCCATGTTTTCAATATTTCGTATATCATCCCAAGAATATCCGCTCCAACCATGCGTTTTCATAACTAAATCCAACGCTTGCAAACGCAAACTGTCTCTGTCTTGAAAATACCAGCCCGGATTTTCTATCTTGCCTTTCAAATCAGATGAAAGCAACATCTGCGAGCGTAGACAGGCGTTGCGCGCGTCGTGACTGCCATAAAGACTGTCGGTAACAGAAACGGTAAATATTCCATGCAATGGGTTACCAAAAGCGTCGTTGGCTTGTAATTTCAAGTTAATTGCGTTAGATTCTTTTGATG
>Ga0099364_10009203_pt1 | contig 13734 bp, 12 predicted proteins | sample TergutTh196P3_FD_73070 | JGI IMG/M metagenome (GOLD analysis project Ga0099364, IMG submission 73070) | Microcerotermes parvus P3 segment gut microbial communities from Pointe-Noire, Republic of the Congo - Th196 P3 | ecosystem: Host-associated > Arthropoda: Insects > Digestive system > Gut ...
TACCGTAAGGAACTGGAACGGGTATCCGGGCTTACTGTAGAAGAGGCAAAAACGCTTATCATAGCAGATCTGGAAAACGATGCCAAACGCGATGCTCAAACTCTACTACATAAAATCGAGCAGGAAGCCAACCTGGCGGCAGAAAAAAAAGCCCAGGATATCCTTGTAACGACCATGCAGCGGATTGCCTCGGAAATTACCGGAGATGTAACGGTAACGACGGTAAATCTGCCCAACGATGAAATGAAAGGCAGGATAATCGGCCGGGAGGGACGGAATATCCGAACCCTGGAAACGCTTACAGGGGTTGATATCATCATAGATGATACCCCGGAAGCAGTGGTTATATCCTGTTTTGACCCGGTTAGGCGCGAAATTGCCCGTGTCAGCATGGAACGGCTTATTGTTGACGGAAGGATACACCCTGCCCGTATAGAGGAAGTTGTTGCCAAAGTCAGCAAGGATATATCCCAAAAGATTTTTGAAGAGGGCGAAAAAGTCCTTTTCGACCTGGGTATACATAACTTTAGCCAGGAAGCGATAAATGTCCTGGGACGGCTTCACTATCGGACAAGCTATGGGCAGAATGTACTAACCCATTCAAAAGAAGTTGCAATAATCGCCGGCGTATTGGCAGCCGAGCTGGGTGCCAACAGGGATTTAGCCAAACGCTCTGCCCTGCTCCATGATATAGGCAAGGGGGCGGAATCCGATTCTGACCTAAACCATGCAGAAATCGGCATGGACATGGCACGCAAGATGGGAGAAGACCCCAGGGTAATTAACGCCGTAGGAAGCCACCACAACGACGTAGAACCAAACTGCATTGAGTCTGTTCTGGTTCAAATTGCCGATGCAATCAGTGCAGCCCGGCCCGGCGCCCGAAAGGAAACCCTGGACAACTATATAAAACGGCTGGAAAACCTGGAAAACATAGCCGGCGGTTTTACCGGAGTGGACAAGGCCTTTGCCATCCAGGCAGGCCGGGAACTGCGGATCATTGTCAATAACGATACTGTCAGCGATGATCAGTCAAGATATCTGGCAAAGGATATAGCCCGGAAGATCGAAACAGATCTTCATTATCCGGGACGAATTAAGGTAACCATTATCCGGGAGACAAGGATTACCGAGTACGCCAGATAGGAAGGCTTTTACCAGTATTTTTTCTCACGAAGACACAGAGGAAAGATCAACGAATTAATACGAATAATTTTTTCCTTTATAATACATTCGCGCAATTCGATGATCTATCTTCCATATTCCTCCGCGTCCCCTGCGCCCCTGCGCGAAATATTAAAGATTATTTTCCAGTAAAAAATCCCGTAACACCGAAATATCCGCCGGGATAGTCAACGACTGTACCTTTCTGTCCATGGCCTTTTGTATGGAAGGGGGAACCGGAACAGGGCCGGTAATACTTTCTACTGTTTCGGAAAACTTTGCCGGATGAGCTGTAGACAATATGGCTGTTGTACCGTCCAGCATAGCTGTACCGTCCAGCTTAAGCTTTTCCGCAGCAGCCCAGCCCACGGCAGTGTGGGGGTCTAGGTAATAGCCATATTTCCCGTAGACATCGGCAATTGCCTGCCTGGCCTGATCATCATTTATGGAAATCCCCCGTATCATAGTTCTAAGCTGATCCAGATTCCAGTGGGCGGCCATGCGTTCAAAATTGCTGGGAGCGCCCACATCCATGGCATTGGAAATGGTAGGCTGGGAAGTTCGGGTCTTGTACTGACCATTTTCCAGATATTCCGGTATGGTTTTGTTTATATTGGTGGCAGCAATAAATCCGGCTATGGGAGCGCCCATGGCTTTGGTATACAGGCCGGCGGTAAGGTTGCCAAAATTACCGCTGGGTACGCAGAAGCAGATTGGGCTTAAGAGCTCTGCCTGGGCTTTTCCTGCAGCAGCGGCATAATACACTGCCTGGGGAATAAGCCGGCAAATATTAATGGAATTGGCCGAAGAAAGCTCCAGGCCATCCTGTAAAGCAGTATCAACAAAAGCCTTTTTTACCAGAGCCTGGCAGTCGTCAAAGCTGCCCTCTACAGCCAAAGCGCTGATATTTCCACCCTCTTTTCTGCTTGGAAAACCGGCAATTTGCTTTTCCTGCAGCTCCGAAATCCGCCCTTTGGGGTACAATACGGTAACGCTAATGCCCTGGACGCCGAAAAAGCCGTCCGCCACAGCGCCCCCCGTATCGCCGGAAGTAGCTACAAGTATTGAAAGGGGCCGGTTTTCGCCCCGGCGAAGCCAGGAAAAGGTATAAGCCATAAAACGGGCGCCAAAATCCTTAAAAGCTGCGGTGGGTCCGTGGAACAATTCCAGCACCCAGTTGTCCGGTCCAGCAAAGCTGGACGGTACAGCTTTGCTGGACGGTACCGGCACTAAAGGGGCAGGAAAGGTAAAGGCTTTGGCACAAATGTCTTCCAGGGCCGAATCGGGCATTTCCCCCTTAACATAAGGACTTATGGTTTCAAAGGCAATTTCCAAAAAAGACATTGACAAAAGTGAATTTTGTACCGCTTTTCTGTAAGTCGGAATGGTTTGGGGGATAAAAAGACCACCGTCAGGTGCCAAGCCTGTAAGGGCTGCATCGTAAAAAGAAAAGGCTTGATCTTTATTTTTAGTGCTAAAATAGCGCATTGGGCTTGCATAAGTATAACACAAGTGATATAGTAATGCCATGGCAGAAGCAAATGAAAAAAAGGTAATCCTTGCGGTGGATGATATGGCAGTAAGTCTAACCACCATTCGTACCATACTTCAGCATGAGTACGATGTCCGCTTGGCAAAATCGGCATCCCTGGCGCTGGAAATGATTAAGCAAATAAAGGTCGATCTTATCCTTTTGGATATAGAGATGCCCGAGATCTCTGGTCTTGAATTTATGGGACTTCTCAAAAAAAGCCCCGAATTAAAGAATGTACCGGTTATTTTTGTTACCAGCCATGCTAACCCTCAATTTATAGATCAAGCCATGGCCTTTGAAGCTGAAGGGTATATCGTAAAGCCTTTTATACCGGAAGCGCTTATAAAGCGTGTTAAATCCGTTTTAGGTGAAGAAGAAAATACTTAATAATTTATATTTTTAACTGCTCTAACCTAGTTTTTTCCTTCGTTTGCGCTGATTCTTTCGGTGGCGCAGCTTTTCTGCCTGGAGAGTTTCTTCTTTTGTAGGATAAATCCGGATTACTTCCTTATCGGGCATTCGGTAGGCGATTAAAAGCCAAGCCAGCCCCCCCAATATCATTAAAAAGCAAAGAATTTGACCGGTTGTAAAATTGAATACCGAACTAAATAGAGCCGGAGGAATATCTGTCTCTACCAGGGTAATCCGGTATCCCAAATCTGCATCGGGTTCCCGGAAATATTCAATAATGAAACGAAAAAAACCATAACCAATAAAATATAATCCTATTAAAAAACCCTTAAACGGCTTTTTATTCCGTAATAACCAGATAATTAACCATAATACTATCCCTTCAAAGAGCGCTTCGTAGAGCTGAGAAGGATGGCGTGGAAGGTTTACATAACCAAAGCTTTCTGTTATACCGGTTTTTTCTGCTATTTCCCGTACCCATGTTTCGCCAATGGACAATTCTGCCCCGGGAAAAATCATGCCCAGAGGACTGGCTGTAACCCGGCCGTATAACTCGGCATTAATAAAGTTGCCCAGCCTTCCAAAGGTATACCCCAGCGGTATGCCGGCAACAAGCATATCTCCAATTTCCCGAATATTCAAACGGCTGCGGAATAAGTAAATAATAATAGCTATTGTTCCGCCAATAACCCCGCCATGATAACTCATTCCAACAAGACCGGTAAAGCGACCGTCCCTAAAAGGCCAGAGTATAAGCCAGGGTTCGCGTAAATAATTATGAGTGGTATCGTAAACTAAAGCGGCAAATATCCTGGCGCCCAGTATTAAAAAAAGTATACCCCAGAAAAACAAGCCGGATTGCTCTTCGTCTTTTATGGGATAATTCCGTTCCTTGACCTGAGTACGGAACAAGAGCCAGGTTATGCCGAATGCAACCAGGTACATTAACCCGTACCATCGAAAGGGAAGCCCAGGTATAATCTCTGGTTTAAGCCATTGGGGAAAATTAACAGCCAGCAGCATAAAAGTAATAATACCTGCTATACCAGAAATATACTATACTATCAAAATGATTCTAACTTACTACTGCAAGGCTCTTTCCGCCCGGCTTAGGTTCTGCTGGAGCTGCCTTTCTCCGGGAAATTCTTCCAGTGAACGCTGCGCCGAAGCCAGGGCTCCGGCATAATCCCGCCGGTTAAATAAAGAAGCAAATTCATTATGGAGTTCGCTTATCCGGTTTTGCCGCATGGTACGCAGGGCTGTTTCCATTCTGGAGTTAGCCCCGTATTGTTCTATGGAAGCTTCCAGCCAGCGTATACCTCCGCTCCAGTCCCTGGCTCTGGCAAGACGATCCGCTTCGTTTAAAATTGCTGCAGTACGCAGTTCAATGCTGCGTTCCAGCGGAAAGCGTCCCCAATGCTGGGTTATAAAAGCAAGGGCTGTTTGTACATCGCCGGGATTCCTTATTGCATTCACCCTGTTTAAGACTTCTGCATCAAGAACCAAACTATCCAGTTCCAGATATTGTTCCCTGTTAAGCTTAGGCTGCAATGCAGTAAGTTCCGAACGGGCTTCGCCTACCCTTCTTGCCCGGATAAGTCTTACCAGCTTGTTGTTTGCAGCCGCCTGTATTATTTCCTGCCAGCGGGCAGCATTGGGAAAGCGAGCTCCGGCATATTCTGCCCAGGCTATTGCATCATCATCGTTTCCGCTTCTAACAAGGAAAGCTCCCAGATTAAAAAGACGGTTCATAATATCTGTTTGGGGGTCTTCAAAAAATTCTGCTTTGTGCAAGGCATCCTGTGATGATGCAGAAGCCGTACTTGCTCCGCTTAAAAAAGCCGCCCGGTTTATTGCCAAAGGCACTGCATCGGCAAAACGGTTTGCCCGTTCGTGTACTGCAATACGGTTGGAAAGAATTAACGAAATTAGTTCTACAGGGCTAATTGCTGTTCTATCCCGGTAATTTCCGGCCGGTACATAGGCAAAACCTGTGGTTCTTCCGAATGCATCATGAAAGTCCCTTCGGTTTCCCGGATCAAAGCCAAAGCGGTTTGTTGTCTCTACATCAATGCGTTCAGATCCGGCAGCTACTGTTACAAAAGCATGATTCCTGGTCATTACACCTTGCACATCCAGCCCCACAGATTGAGCCAGTACCATGTATAGTACTGCCGAAGAAACACAGTTATATCTGCCGGAATTAAATATTTCATCCACCCTGGTTTGTAATTCAGAATAATTTCTTAGAAAACGCCTGTGCATAAAGTTAAGTACATAGTCACCCCGTTCTTTGGGATCGCGGGGAAGATCCGAAGCAGCGGCAAGTTCTGCGGCAGCTGCATTAATTCTGTCCATATAGGCCAAAGCGCGTTGTTCTGCCCCCTGCCCTGCATTAACAGAAGAAGCCCAAAGGGAAGCTTCGGCCAGATTCCTCCATTGGACATTATTTTGAACATTATTTGCAGAAACAAGCCGTGCAAGTTCGTAGGCCCTGGGCGATGCATCTAAAGAAGGAAAACGCTGCGCTCCCTGCTGCTGAGCTTCTGCAAAGGAAAGCGGTATAAAAATAATAAGGAAAAAAAATACTGTTTTTAGCAGCAAAGAATTAATTCTTATGACGCAATTTTTTATCATTATTCACAATATAACGTATTTTAGATATAATGCAAATATGAGCGATTTATTAATAATTGGTGCCGGGCCTGCCGGGCTTAGCGCTGCTCAATATGGCGCAAGGGCCAACCTAAAAGTAACAGTACTGGAACAAATGGCACCCGGTGGTCAGGCCTTAAATATTGATATATTGGAAAATTATCCGGGTAATACCGCCCAGGGAGAACTCCCCCCTCGTTCAGGCTTTGATTTTTCCCAGGATCTTCATAAGCAGGCAGAAGGATTTGGAGCAGAATTTATCATGGAAGAAGCGCTGGGCATTGAAAAACAGGATGAACAATTTATCGTTTCCCTTGCCGGCGGAAAGTCTCTCCAGGCACCGGCGCTAATCCTCGCCACCGGCGCACAACGGCGCAAATTGGAAGCAAAAGGCGAAGAAGAATTTTACGGCCGGGGAGTATCGTACTGTGCAACCTGCGACGGCCCCTTCTTTAAAAACAAAAAGATCCTTGTAGTCGGCGGAGGCGATGCAGCCTGCGACGAAGCTCATTTTTTAAGCCGCTTTGGCTCCGAAGTAATTGTTGTCCACAGAAAAAGCAGCTTCCGCGCACAGCGGGCCCTGGCCGAACGAACCCTGGCTAATCCCAATATAGAAGTACGCTTTAATACAAGGCTCCTGGAAATTAAGGGGGAAGCAAAAGTTGCTTCGGTTATTTTACAAGGACCTGCTCCTGATAATTCGGCAGCAGCAGATTACGAAGAAGCCATGGATGGAGTATTTATTTTTGTTGGATCAATTCCGCAGACCGCTTTGGTGCAAAAGCTGGGCGTAGAATTGGACGAATCCGGATATATCATTACCGATCAAAAAATGGCAAGTTCCGTACCCGGCCTTTTTATTGCCGGGGATGTCCGTTCCAGCCCCTTCCGCCAGGTGGTAGTAGCCGCAGCAGAAGGCGCCATCGCAGCGCATTGTGCGGCAGCTTATGTGGACAGTATACGGGGGGTAATGTATAGGTAGACTCTGCTAGCAGAAAAACCCACTTGCGGGAATTTCCAAAAATCAAGTAAACTTAAAAAAGGGAGAACGATATGCGGCAAACCCAAATAATGACTATTGAAGAAAAAGTTGATACAGCATATAAAGCTGCATTATTAAGTGAAGCTGGAGATGAGGAAGGATATAGCCGCCTTATAAGGTCAATCCCCATGCCTCCTTATTTAGCTAAAATTTTTAAAGAAAAAATTGGTGTTGAATTTCTGTTAAATGGCGGCTGGGATTTGTCGGAAGCAGAGGCAGAATTTGGATCTGACTGGCTTAGTTAGTAATATCGCTGATGCAGCGATTAGTATTGACACTGGACGCAAGGGTTTTGCGATTATGGGAAAAGAACGAGAAGGCCGTATTTCTTACGAAAAAGGTATTGCTAAGGCATTGTCAGCTTTTCAGCAAGCGCAAATTTCCATTGACCCCCAAACAATTATCCTTGCAGAATATACCTTCATATCTCAAGAACTACAATTTTGTGTGGAAATAGATAAAGATACCCTAAGCAGCCTTACCCAGGCCATTCAGAGCTTTGACGATGCTTTCCTTGCACTGAAATCTGTTGAAGAACATAACTATCCTATAGCAGATAGTATATTCCCTCATAGCAGCAAATATCGTATTAGTGGTTTTCCTAAAGACTCATTTCATATTTGCTGTATTTCTCATAGAACACGCTTGCAAAATATACTACGGTCTCCCGGTATTGATCCGATAGAAAAAGCTCTTCTTAAACAGCGACTTGCAAATCTATCTACTGCTCAGATTGGTTATATAGAAAAGCAGAGGGTGGTGATGGCAAGCTAAAATTCAATCATTAAATAGGATATTTCTGAATGCGATCGTTTTGGTCTATGGATTGGAAAATAAAATCAGGGGTAAATAGAACATATGCAGGAGTTTCAAATATAGCGATTTAAATTAAAAACTAATAAGGAAAAAACTTATAGGAGTAATTTTATGAAAATGAGTATGGGTAAAGCAAGAGAAATTATTGACGATTTTGCTAAAGCAATTAATAAAAAAAAACAATCTGGTGCTGCTCCTAAAAAAGGTGTTATTAACTTTAGAAATGAGAGGACTTTAGGAATAGAAAGGCCGATTTATTATGTTCCAATTGAATTGTTGAGATACAGAAAAGATAATGGTCGTATTGCCAGCGATGTATTGAGTTATGAAAGGAGTAATAATAAAAAATTAAATGAAACTGAACAAGAAACTCAAGAAGTTCTATTTAACTTCTTATATAATAAAGATCACGAAAAGACTGATATTTTAAAAAAGGCAATAAAAAAAGATAACCAGTCCGATCCTGCAATTATAACTTGTGATGGATTTATAATTAATGGCAACAGAAGAAAAATGGTCTTTGAACTGCTAAACAAAGAAGAACCTTCCAAATACAAAGAAATGAAAGTAATTATTTTGCCAGGGAAAAATGATGAAGGAGGCCCTCCGACTATTCAAGAGATTGAATTGCTAGAAAATCGTTATCAATTGCAGCAAGACGGAAAATCAGAATATTCTGGCCTTGATAGAGCATTGTCAATAAAGAGAAAAATCAAAAATGGTATATCGCTTGAAACACAGTTAGCAGATGATCCTGAATGTGCAGGATTAAACACAAGTGATAAAAACTTCATAAAAAAGAAAGATGAATGGGAAAAAGATTTTCTGCGTCCTTTAAAACAAGTTGATTACTATCTAGAAAACCTTGGAAGGCCAGAGCACTATCAGTCAATTGAGGGACGTTGGCAGAGCTTTATTGATTTAAGTAATTTTTATCACGGTAATTTACAAAAGGAAAGCTGGCGAACAACAGCAGCAAATATAGATGAAGATGACATTGGCATAGTTCAGGATATTGCTTTTAAAATTATTAGAAAACAAAATATAAAAATGAGATCTGGAAAATTGCATTATATTATCAGGGATTTACCTAGATTTTTAACAAATCCAGATGCTAAAAAAAGCCTGTTTTTATTAAAAGATAAAGTAGTTGAGCTTGATAAAGATGAAAAATATGACAATGAAAAAAAAGAATTTTCTCTCAATGAACAAGACAAGAAATGGGGTGGTAAGAATGAAAATATTTTTGCTCAAGCTATTAATACTTCTTATAGCTGCTTGGAAGCTCAAAAAGAAAATGAAAATTCAATGACACTAATAAAAGCAGCATGGGGAAAAATTAATCATAACAACATGGATATAAAAAACATCCCTGATGTCTCTCTTAAAGAATTTATCAAAATATCAGAAAATATTATCAACGATGTATCATCTTTAAAATCCGAAGCATGGGGACGTTTGAAAGGAAAAAAAAAGAATGCAGATAACTCTTAATGGTAATACATTGAATGTATTTTATACCTATGACGAGTTGTCTCAAGTTCAAAAAAATCAAATAAGATATTATGGATTTATTCATGTGCCGAACCAAAACAGATTTCAACAATCTGATGATGGTATTATTTCTATGGCATTGAAAATAATCGCTTATTGCGATAGACAAGCAATTCATTATTCGTTGTCAGATAATTTGATCGAACTTCGTGAAAATCAATTAAAAATGGAAAATGCTTTTATGGAAGTAAAACTAGAGGCTGCTAATTATAAAAATGGTATTTTTAACAAAAAAAATTTTGATAGTTTCTGTTGTTTTGTTAATATGAATATTAAGCGAAAACTAAAAGAACATCAGATCAAAGCAGCTTATCATCACTGGGTGTTAAAAAATGCTGCGAATTTTTCCGTACCCGGCAGCGGAAAAACAACAACTCTTATTACTGTTTATGAAAAATTAAAGCAGGAAAAAACTGTGAACACTTTATTTGTAGTTGGACCGCTTTCTTCATTTACTGCATGGAAGAACGAATATTTTCAAACATTGGGTAAAAATGCAAAAATTTGCATTCTCTCAAATTATAGAAAACAAGAACGTTTAGGCATTTATTATGAAGATCAAAATGATATAGACCTCTTTTTAACAACCTTTCAAACGTTTAGCAACGACTACAAAAATATTAAAAAGTTTTTCTTGCATAATAATATTTTTTTGGTAATTGATGAAGCACATTATATAAAGCAAATTGATGGAAAGTGGTCATCAAAAATAATTGATGCGAGTGTAAACGCAAAAGCAAAATATGTTTTGACAGGAACGCCATGTCCTAAAGGCTATACAGATCTTTTTAATCTATTTGATTTTTTATGGGGAAAAAATAACACTATAAGCGAACATGAAAAAGCGCAAATATATCATTATGAAAAAAATAAGGAATATAAAAAAGCACAAGTAATAATAAAGAATAAATTTGGCCCTTTGTTTTATCGTGTTAGAAAAACTGAATTAGGACTTACAAAACCTGTTTTTCATGATCCAATTATACTTAAAATGAACCCGATAGAAAGAAATATTTATGACCGTATTTTTAGGCGTATATCCGAGTTATCTTATTTTGATGGAGAAAAAAATTTTATGACATTGCTAAATTTAAAACGCGGAAGAATTATTCGCTTAAGGCAAATGATGTCATATACTAAGTTGCTAAGAACAGCGATAGATAATTACGAAGAAAATCTTTTTGATAATATGAATGATATTAGCAATCTAATTTTGAATTATGATAAATATGAAAAACCATCAAAGCTGATAAAGCTATTAGATCTGATTAACACAATTCAACATAAAGATAAAAAAATTGTTATATGGACTAATTTTTTAGGAACCATTGCTCTTATAGAAAAAAAACTAAAAAAAAATGAAATCAATTGTTCTCATATTACTGGTAGTACTCCAACTATTGAAAAACAGAAAAATATATTAACTAGAGAACAAATTATCAATGAATTCCTATCAGAAAACAGCTCTATTGATGTGCTTATTGCAAATCCTGGAGCTTGTGCAGAATCAATATCCTTACATAAAACCTGTTATCATGCTATTTATTATGATCTATCTTACAATTGTGCTCAATATTTACAATCATTAGACAGGATTCATCGTGTAGGTGGCTCTGAAGTTCACAAAGCGAATTATTATTTTTTACAATACGAAAATACCATTGATAGTGATATTTTAGACAATCTTTTCGAAAAGAGAAATAAAATGTATGACATTATTGAGAATAATTCCGATATTTTTGGTTATGATATAAGTGCATTTATAGATATTGAAGAAGATAAAAGTGCTTACGACAGGATTTTTAAAAATAATGAATTTTGATAATATTGAATATAAAACTATTAAATATCTATATGATTTGTGCAAAGAATCAAAAGAGAATGAACATGATTTTATACATTATTTATATAATAATTCATTTTCCAATTTTGAGAAAACTCTTTTTATCTGCAAACTACTTGGGTTGATAAAAGAAAATAAAAATAAATTGTTTTGCGTTGATGGTGGGATTCCTTTTAATCAATTTTTAATTCAAAGAATGATTTTAAATCGTTTTTCTTTAGGAACTTTAACTGATTTTTTAAGCAATTTTGCATTTGAAAATGGTGAATATATTTTTCGTATATCGAACCAAGAAAAAATACTTTTTATGTGGGAGAGAAATTTTCTCAGCGATCTAGGAATTATTAATTTTAAAAATAATATCATTGTTTTTAATAAAATTTATTCAAATTTGCTTCCAAATAGAAAACTATCTTTAAAGTGTTTAAAACGAATGCTTCAAGAAAAAGAAAAAATAGGAGCTACAGCAGAACAATTTGTTGTTGATTATGAGATGAGATCTTTAATAAATTATCCTTTCCTGCCAAATGATTGCGTTCGTCAAATATCGGTTGATTTTGCAAATGCAGGTTATGACATAGAAAGCTTTGATAAAGATGAAGCGTCAAAAAATGTATATAAAAAAATATTTATTGAGGTAAAGTGCGTTAATAAAGATTATATGTTTTATTGGTCAAGAAACGAAATCAAAAGAGCAGAGGAACTTAAGGAAAAATATTTTTTATATTTGGTATCAAACACTTTTTCCGATGCTGAATTAAAAATTATAAAAGATCCATTTGGTAGTTTATTCAAAAGTAAAGAATGGCGGTACGAAATTGAACAACTAAGAGTATGGGAGAATAATTTTGAGTAAAAATAAAAAAAGGGCGGTCTATAGCAAAGTTATAAAAGGTCTTTGCGAAAAGAAACTTTTGGATATAAAATTATTTCCAGAGGAATCAGTAAATTTGATTATAACCTCTCCACCATATTCAAATCAACGTCATAAATCATATGGAGGAACTCCTGCAGATTCATATGTAGAATGGTTCAAACCTATTTCAAAACAACTTTTTAGAATACTTAGACCAAGCGGTTCATTGATTATCAATATAAAAGAACATGTAGAAAAAGGAGAACGTTCTACCTATGTAATTGAAATGATACTTGAGTTAAGAAAACAAGGCTGGCTTTGGATTGAAGAGTATTGTTGGTATAAAAAAACATGTTTCCCTGGAAAATGGCCAAATCGTTTTAGAGATTCATTTGAGAGATGCCTGCATTTCACAAAGCAGAAATCATTTTACATGAATCAAAATGCTGTAAAGGTTCCGATTGGTGATTGGAGTGAAAAAAGATTTAAAAGCATGACAAATAACGATTTTATCAGGTATGCTTCACAAAACAACAAGCATTTGTCAAAACAAGTTTCAAATTGGCTTGATAGAAAAACTGTTTTTCCGCATAACGTTCTTGTTTTTGAAAATGAGCATTATTGTAAAACATCAAACGTTTTAGAAATATCTCCTGTTGTAAATAATAAAAACCATAGCGCTTGTTTTCCACTGGAGTTACCGACATGGTTTATTCTTCTTTTTTCTAAGGAAAAAGATATAATATTGGATCCTTTCTCCGGGATAGGAACTACTGCATTAGCAAGTATCTTGTTGAATCGAAATTTTATCGGTATTGAAAAAGAAAAAAGTTATGTGGAAATAGCTAAAGCAAATATTAAATATTTGAGAAAAACACTTTCAATAAAAAAATAAAATTAAAGATGGTGGGAATCGGGAACCCATAACAAAATTCTAATATTCTTCTTTATCCTTGCCCTCTGTCTCCATAACCCTTGCTGTTTCTGTCAATGCAAGCACCATTATCCTGTAATGCCTTATATCCTCTGCATTTAATGTATGGCCTATCCTGTCATGTAACCACTTCTGAGCAGGCTGATTGGTACCAATAATAAAATCCCAACTTGCTTGCGGGACTTTATCAAAATAAAAATCCTTATTAATAAAAACTTTTTCATCAGAAAAATGGACTTTTTCTACCTTGGTATTATTGGTATTATCTGCCAGGGCAGATTCGCTGTCAGTTTTTTCAAACTTTTTATTATCCAGCAAATGAAGATGCCGCAATTCTCCTCCCAAAGAAATAAGTTTCGAAAAAGCCTTTTCGTCTATCGGATAAGGTATACGCGGAGAGTCGATTTTAAAAAACTTCCGGTAGCTTTCCCTGTATGCAGATGAATGAAGAACAGCATAAATATAGTTAAAAATATCCAATGTGTTTAAACTTTCATTATCCATGGATGGGGATCGCCGGTTTTTTTTATTGGCTTCAGATTTCTCATTAGCTTCGGATCCCCCAGAGGAAGATTTACGTGAAGACCGGGATCTTGATGATTGCCTTGGTTCCTGCGGAACTTGCGGTCTTAAACATTCCGGTAAAACAGGGGGGCGTTCTTTTAATTCGTTGAGTAAGAGAAGAAAAGAATGGTAAGCTTCAAATTCTTTGTTTGCCATCACAATCCCTTATACTTAAGCTCCCCGCCTGCAATAACAGATCGAATAATAAAATCCTTATCGAATATCGTTATGTCGGCATCTTTTCCTGCTGCAATCATTCCCTTATTATTATAACGCATAGCCCTGGCAGGATTAAGCGAAGCTGTTTTTACTGCATTTTCCACACTGAAACCGAATTGAACCAGATTTTTAATTCCCTGGA
>Ga0099364_10009204_pt1 | contig 13733 bp, 10 predicted proteins | sample TergutTh196P3_FD_73070 | JGI IMG/M metagenome (GOLD analysis project Ga0099364, IMG submission 73070) | Microcerotermes parvus P3 segment gut microbial communities from Pointe-Noire, Republic of the Congo - Th196 P3 | ecosystem: Host-associated > Arthropoda: Insects > Digestive system > Gut ...
TTGAGTTCATCTTCGGGACTTTTGGGTTTAACGGTTGCTTGCCAATCGCCGCTTGCCAGTTTTTCGGTCATTTTGGCGACGGTTCGGTAATCTTCGAGAACGTGATCGATATTCCGGCTTATATCGCCGATTTCGTCTTTTCGTTCGAGTAGATCTTTGGAGACGTTAGCCTGGATGTTTCCTTGTTCGGCAATACCTCGCAGGATTTTACCGCCGATAACGAGCGGGGCGACGACACTGCGTATCAACCAGAACAAAACCCCGCTGAAGACGACAAGGCCGATGATGGTTACGGCGATGATCGACAGAACCTGCGACCGAACCATAGCCTGTTGCCGGGCCATCGGGATACCGGCAAAGATCATTCCCATCGTTTCCCGGTCTCTTTCATTAAAAATCGGGAGATAGGAAACTTTCATCGGAGTACCAAGCACGCTGGCTTCGCCGGTGTAGATGTCCTGCTGAGACAACGTTGTTTCCAGGACTGTTGGATTGGTTAGTTTGGTACCGACGGCGCGTTCATCCGGCCGATCGGGATGACGCAGGGTAGTTGCAATCCGTTCGTCTCCGAGGAATACCGTACAGTTGGCGCCGGTTTGCCGCTGTATATCGTCAACCATTTGCTCGGAATCTAACCGGAATCCGCCGGTTAGAACGGCGAGCAGGTTTCCTGCGTCATCAAAGACGGGAGCGGCGGCGCGGAGTGCCAGCCGGATACTTTGTGTTGATTCGTAAAAGACGCATGGTCTTCTGGTCGTCAAGGTTTCTCGGGCACTTTGGAGTTCATTGATGAGAATATCGCCGAATCGTACCGGATTGTTACTTCGGTAAATAACTTTTCCTTCAGGACAAAGGAATGTGAAAAAATCGCATCGTTGATCAGATTCTAAATTACTAACCAGTGTATGGATTCGGTTTCGCTGTTCGGCGGCGGCTTCTTCGTTCTCTGCACTTTGGACGGCTTTGATCGTCGCGATGATGTCGATATTTTTCGCCAGCCCGTTAGTCTGGTCGGCTGCGATAGTCCGTAGAGTCTGGAGGTCTCGTTGAATGGATTGCGAGACGATGCTCATCTCTTGGTCAAATGTTTCCGAGGCATATTTAGTAAACGCCAACACGCCGACCGTGGCGACGATGCTGACCAAAACGATGGTCATTGCAAGCGTGGGAAAAAGGATTTTTGATAAAAGATTGGTAGAAAAGTTCATGACGGTTTCGATGATGTCGAATGGCCAAACTAACGGCAATTGGAACTCAGAGCATCTTTGTTAGAGAACGGTACAGCACCTCAATATCGTATTATACTCCTCCTTTTTCTAAAAGCAACAGTCCGGTTTATCGGAGTCCAGCCCCCCATTCCGTTGACGTTCCGCCCGTTAATGGTAAAATAGATGAGTCTGTTTTTCGGAAGGTGACTCCCGATTCGTGGGAATTGCGCCCGTTATTAAACGCTAAAACCATTATGAATGCCAGCGAAATACTGAAAATTGTCGATGCGATCCACCGAGATAAACGGATTGATAAAGAAATCGTTTTTGCCGGCGTGGAATCAGCCATCGCAACCGCTGCCCGAAGACAGTATGGCGAAACAGTCGATATTTCCATTACCATAGACCGAGAAACAGGCGAAGTGAGCGGTATCAAAGACGGTGTACCCGTCTCCCCAAAAGAAATCGGCGAACGAGTCGGGGCACAAAGCGCAAAACAAGTCATTATACAAAAAATCAAAGAAGCCGAACGTGATGCTATTTACGAGGAACAACGGACTCAAATCGGCCAGATGGTCACAGGCCTCATCCATAAAATTGAAGGAGCACGACGAGGCCGGGACGCCGACGACCTCTTCAAAGAACCCGGCGCAATCATTGTTACAATACCCGGTGCCGAAGCCGTTTTGCCTCGCAGTGAACGCATACCAGGAGAAATGTTTAACGTCGGCGACCGAATTCGCGGGATTATCACCGACGTTCGCAAGTCCGGCTCCAAGGTTCGAGTCGTGTAAAGCCGAATTCGACCAGCATTTGTACAAATGCTTTTCGAACAGGAAATTCCTGAAATTCAAGATACAGTCATTGAAGTTAAAGGTATCGCTCGGGAGCCGGGGTATCGCACAAAAATTGCGGTGTACAGCAGCGATCAGCGAATTGATTGTGTGGGAGCCTGTATCGGAATGCGGGGAAGCCGAATCAAAAATGTTACAGACGAACTCAATAACGAACGGATAGACGTTGTACCATGGCATCCCGACTTGCAAGAATATATCCCCAATGCCCTTCGGCCTGCCGAGATCGAAGAAGTCATCCTGTGCTCGATGCTTGGCCGTGCCGTCGTGTTGGTTCGGCGAGACCAGCGTTCGCTTGCCATAGGCCGCAAGGGGCAAAATGTCCGCCTGGCCAGCAAACTGGTCGGCTGGGATGTCGAAATTATGACCCGAGAAGAGTTGGAGGCCGACTTGGAGAAAGCCGTTGAGGGATACGGACTCATTCAGGGAATCAGTTCCGACTTGGCCGATCGGCTCGTCGGTGAAGGTTTTATGTCTTTTGATGACCTTTCAATTATCGAGCCGAACGACCTGATGCAGATGGGCGATCTAACGGAAGAGGCTGCGAATGCGATCATCGAGCAGGCGGAACGTTATGCCGAACAAGAAGAACAGTACAAAGAACAGGCTGTCAATGGTAATACCGATGCCGGGGATGCCAGCACCGGGGATTCGGATTCGACCATAGAAGATGCAGCCGCCGGAAACTTGGCTGACAAAGATGTCGTTGCCCCAGATGAGCCCCCGGATGAGACGACCACTGAGAATGGGGCTGTCGTTGAAGAGACTAGCGTCGAAGTGACTGGCGTTGAAGAGGCTGGCGTCGAAGAGACTAGCGTCGAAGAGACTGGCGTTGAAGAGAATGGCGTCGAAGAGACTAGCATTGAAAAGGCTGGGGAGGCCGAAACTCCGTCGGAGCCGGAATCAACGTAGGAAATCAATCCCATAACACATAGAGCAAAAACCGATTGACCGCTTACCTTGCCCAAATTACAGCCAGAATACTGCCTGGGATAGCGCAGATTTCCCCCCGTCGGCGAGAACAAATTCGTGCGTATTTTTTATCTGCCCTCGATGGCAACGGCGGTTTTCGCGGACGCAAAGGGCAAGGCGATCTTTATTATTCGGCTTTTGCCGTTCGCGGACTCTTTTTGCTCGGTTTTCTCGACGACTCATTTCTTTTGCCCCGAATTTCTGTATTTCTTGAAAGGCAAAATACCCGGCCGGACTTAACGCCCGTCGATATACTTTCCTGGACGTTCTGTTCTGCTCTTGTTAATGCCGTAGTCGGGCAAGAGTTTTCGCAGGAACGAGTTGATGCTTTGCTTGCCCGTTGGGAGCATTTTCGTCGTGCCGATGGATGTTTTGCGTCCACCGAACGTTCGGAATTTTCCAGCACCTACACAACCTTTTTGTCGGCGATTTTTTTTGAACTTCTTGGTCGATCGGAACGGATTTGTTCGATACCGGTCGGGCCGATACTGGAGCGTCGCCGACCGGACGGCGGCTTTACGGAACTGCCTCCGCTTAAACAGAGCGGCACCAATCCCACGGCGGCTGCGGTTGCTCTTTTACACATTCTTGGAACGCCCTTGCCTGAACACTTGAACACGGTTGATTTTCTCTGTCGATGCCAGCAACCTTCCGGCGGGTTTCTCGCCCATCAGAAGATTCTCGTGCCCGATTTGTTAAGCAGTTTTTCCGCCGTGTCGGCCCTGTATGACCTTGGTGCCAGCGAGAGTGTTAATCACACGGCATTACAAAATTTTGCCCTCAAATTGCGTGCGCCCGATGGGGGTTATTTTGGAATGTCTTTAGACCAACATACAGACGTCGAATTCACATTTTACGGTATGGCTTTGGAAGCCATTGCATTTTGCTAGAGCGAATTTTATTTTGCTCTGTGCCAGAATCCTCGCCGCCCGTTAGCCGGGAAACATTCGTGATGTTTACCGCCCCCGTCCCGCCCGTTAGCCGCCCCGGTCTGTTGGGCGTTTTTACGCTAAATAGTGCGTGTGGCAAGGCAACACGATAAACGGTATGCCAGTCCCCTGTACGCAGGGGCGGCGGCGAGTCCAAAGCAAAATGAGATGCGCTCTAGCCGGGAAAAATAAATTCCGGCACAACACGTTTCGGTACGATTCCTTGATCGTATGCCTGCTGTAAAAGTTCCTTGACAGCCCGGCGGCCTTCTTCTCCAAAATCCAAAGTCCAATCGTTGACGTACATCCCCACAAACTTGTCCGCATTGCCCCGGGACAATCCCCGACCATACTGCAAAGCATAATCTAATGCTTCCGCCCGATGATTGAGAGCATACTGTATGCTCCGATGCAAGAGTTTAACAACCGCCGAAATAGTCTGCCCCGGCAGATCCCGACGTATCGCATTCGCCCCTAACGGCAACGGCAAACCTGACTGCGACATCCACCATACACCCAAATCAACGATGAGTTCCATACCCGACTGTTGATAAGTCAACTGACCTTCGTGTATAATCAACCCTGCGTCGAACTTGCCCGACTGTACGGCCTCTGTTATTTGATCAAATGGATGCGGTACTAACTCGGCGTTCGATCTTCCTTCTTTCGCCAGATACAGTTTTAGTACGAGGCAAGCCGTCGTAAGTTCTCCTGGAATGGCAATCCGAAGCGGTGATTTTTTATCGTAAGCGGCACGGTCGGCTTGCGTAGGACAAGCGATCAGAACAGGTCCTCCGGGAAGTCCCAATCTGGCATCGCCCATACTGGCTCCGCAGTTGCACAAGGCATAGGCATCGTTGAGATAAGCGTAAGCGTGTACGCTGATTGCGGTCAACTCCAGTTCGCCGTGAAATGCCCGACGGTTGAGAGTTTCAATATCAACGAGTTCATGGCGGAATTCATAACTTCCGGTGTCGAGTTTGCCATTGGCAAGAGCATGAAACATGAAAGCGTCATCGGAATCAGGACTGTGTCCGACGTGAATGGTCTGTTTTGACACGGCAAAAAACAACAAAAACCAGCGAATATGAAGACCATCGAATCGATGTTCTTCTTGTACCCATTGTACCGGCAAAATGGCAAAAAGGAATAATGGTCAAAAAATGGTAGTGTTACAAAATTGTTGTTTTATAGCCAAAATTGCCTTATTTTATAGGATAATGTTAGACAATATCAACAAGTTTGGAACACTACCGACCAATTCAATAATTCTAGGGCGTGTTTACACTACAGATTTTTTGGGACATATTGATCGAAATGATACCTTTTTCGGGAAATCAAAAACTTTTGGCTGCCGAAAATCTGCTTATTCTGCGCATTTGTTTGCCCAAACACCCCAATTTAACAAGTGTAAACACGCCCTAAAACATTACCGGGAATTTGGCAAATTTTACCTATTTTTCCTAACCGGAAAAGTCGATTTTGCCGATATAAATGATACGTCGGAACTTTTTACATTTTCCTCAGCGATGTCTTACGGTCTCTACATTTCATCAGAAGGTGCCATGTCGCAAGAATATCGTATGCAAACGATATCCAACAACATTGCGAACCTTGAAACACCCGGCTTTAAGCGAGAAGTCGCCCTTCAGATGGCCCGGCATACGGCATCGGTTGCGATTGGCGAGGTCCCGTTCGATACTGGCCTGATGACCGATATCGGCGGCGGGGTGCATACGATCGGCACGCACACAGAATTTCGCCAAGGCCCGATTATGGCGACTGAAATGAATTCCGACTTGGCGATTAACGGCGATGCTTGGTTTCTCGTTCGGGACGTTGCCAACGGGGAAGAGTTTTTGACCAGAGCAGGCAATTTTCAAGTCGATCGCAACGGCGTTTTCGTGAGCGAATGGGGACGAAGCCGATTTCAGTTACTGGATATTGAAGGCGAGCCGGTTACGTTGCCGGTTGCCGAATCGACTACTTGGCATATTACGGACGACGGAGTGCTGCATGAAGTCGGTGTTGGCCGAGTGCAACAGATTGCTCTTGTCCAGCCGGATGACTTGAAAACGATGGTCAAAATCGGCGAAAATGTTTATCGGCTTGATGTCCCCGATGACACATTAGGCTATCAACCGATCGTGGACGAAGAACGGCCGCAGATTAGGGCAGGCCATCTTGAGATGTCGGCGGTCAACCCGTCTACTGAAATGATCGAAATGATCGTTGCATCTCGGGCAGTCGAAACGAATGTTAAAATGATGCATGCCCAAGATGAAGCGACGGGGTCGCTGATTAACCGAGTGCTCCGGGTTGGATAGATGGGTTGGATAAACGGTGATAACGAACGCAGGCCACGCCAATTCAAAAACGCTCCAGGACTGGATTATTATAGGAAATAGGTTATACTTTCACTGAAATCGTTGCAATTTGCCCCCGTTGCAATTTACCTTGTTGATCTGTTCGCAACTTTCCCAAATCCCAAATGCCGGCCGCTCCGACAACACCGACATTGCTCTTACCTACACTAAAAACGCCTCGCGAGTTGGAACGCTATTCGCCCGATGAACTTAATCGGCTTGCTGCCGAAATCCGGCAAGAGATATGCCGTCTGCATGATCACCGCTCCGTCCATTTCGCCTCCAACCTCGGCGTCGTCGAATTGACCATTGCTCTGCACAGCGTCTTTGATTTTACACACGATCGGATCATTTGGGATACCGGCCATCAAACCTATCCGCATAAACTGCTCACAGGGCGGCTTGAACAATTTCCCACTATACGAACCAAAGGGGGACTTTCCGGCTTCCCCGACCCGGAAGAAAGCGAATTTGACCTCTTGAAAACCGGCCATGCCGGGAGCAGTGTCGGGACTATCCTCGGGTTGCGATGCGGCGATGATTTGGTTGCCGCTCTGAACGATCAATCCCCAAACGATCGGCATTGCGTTGCCGTCATCGGAGACGGGGCGTTTTCCAGCGGCGGAGTCTATGAAGCGATGAACCATGCCGGAGGCCTGAAAAAAAACATTACCGTCATTTTGAACGACAACAAAATGTCGATATGCCCCCGTGTCGGCGGGTTGGCCGAATACTTTGACAACCTGCGGTTACATCCCCGGTATAGCCGATTCAAACAAAAACTCCACAATGTCGTTGACCGGCTGCCCTTGATCGGCGGAATCGTTGATTCGATGTTCCGGCGATTCAAAAACATGCTCAAAGCCGTTTTGATCGGCGGATTATTTTTCAACTCTCTCAAATTCCGGTACATCGGCCCTATCGACGGGCATAATATCCCCCGTCTGCAACGGTTGCTGCGACTTGTCCGCAATCTCGACGAGCCGGTCGTCCTGCATGTCTTTACAAAAAAAGGCCGGGGATATAAGCCCGCCGAAGAAAACCCGACGGAATATCACGCCCCGCCGGCAAGAGAATTTCTAAACGAACCCGCCGAAAAATGGGTCTTACCTGACCAAAGTGCAGATTGCCCTGAAAACGAAACGGCGGCTGGCAACACTTTCAATAGCACCGGCTTAAACGGAATCGCTCCCAATGGGCTAACCTTTACCGAACACGCACGAAACACGATTGATATCTTGATGCAGGAGAATCCAAAAGTCTGCGTCATCACGGCGGCGATGTGCCAGGGAAATATGCTCGAACCCGTTCGGGACAAGTATCCCGACCGATTTTTTGATGTCGGGATTTGCGAGTCGCACGCCGTTGTGTTGGCGTCTGGTTTAGCGAAGGCGGGGATGATACCCGTCGTTGATATTTACAGTACATTTTTACAGCGTGCGTATGATCAGATTTTTCAGGAAGTGTCGTTACAAAACTTGCCGATTATTTTTGCGATAGATCGGGCAGGTCTCGTTGGGCCGGATGGTCCGACGCATCATGGTGTTTTTGATATGGCGTATTTGAGGCCCTTTCCGAATTTAACTGTGATGGTTCCGGCGGATGCAAGGGAATTACGGGAAATGTTTCAAATCGCAGTTCGGCTATCTGGCCCTTCGGCAATACGTTATCCCCGGATGAATGCAGGCGATTTTTCGGCAGACGGCGAAACAGTGTTGTTTGGCAAGTCATCCATTCTCCGAAACACGAGCGGTCAGGCCGACGGGATGATTGCGGCGTGTGGTCCTTTTCTTGAAACGGCTTTGGGCGCAGCCGATCTATTGAGCGAGGAGGGGATTAACGCTGGTGTTATATCAGTGCGATTTGTCAAGCCGTTGGATACCGGCATGCTTTTGGATCCGATTCGCCGGGGCAGGTTTTTGATAACGATTGAAGAGGGCGTTCTTTCCGGCGGGTTCGGCAGCGCAATTTTGGAGGTTGCAAACGAAGAACGGCTGGACACGCGATACGTTTATCGTTTGGGCATCCCGGATCAATACGTTGAACACGGCGAGCGTCGGGAACTTTTAGACATCCTCGGGTTAAATGCTCAACGGATTTCCGAATTGGCCCGACTTTCCGCTCTTTCCAGAGAATCGGGGTGATTGCGGGCAGGCGGAGTAAGAGTCAAGTACCGGCCAATCCCTGTTTGTTGGTTTCGATGGGGTCGATTTGTTCTTGAAATTTTTTTTGGTACACTTCTTGCGTGAATTTTCGTTGCATGAATTTTCGACCGGCGATGAGTAGGAAGTTATCGAGGCCGTTGACTTCGCCAGCGAAGAGACGCCCGGCCATAAATACTTCCTTGGAAATACGTCTTTGTAAATTAGACTACTACCACACATTCTAACAATTCCCAAAAAACTTTGACGCCCCCAGTCCCTTGTTTCCCCTGATTGTTTTCGTCCGTCGTATATGTTAGAATGTATCATACACTCGCTCCCGTGGGTTATTCCTTTGTAGGTTTTCTACCATGCGCAATACATCTCTTCCCAGCGTCATACTCGTTACGTTCTTCGCCCTTGCATTGCCAACGGCGTTTCAGATTTCTGCCCTTGCCCAACCCGGCGGGCCAATAGGCAATATGTTCCAAGGACCGCCGCCGCCCGGGGCAATTTCCGTAATGGGACGAGCATTTTTTGAGGCTGGCGAAGCCGGATTTGGACATTCATTCATGTTGCTCGCCGCCGTTGATCAGCCCGACTTGCGGCAAGAACTTGGATTGACTGATACCGAAATAAACTCTATACAGTTAGTCCGAACGCAAATGTTGATGAATGCACCGCAATATGCCCAACGGTTTAACACGATGACTGAAGAGGATCAGCAAAGCATTCAGGCCGACCTTGTCCGGGATTTAGGCCGAATTTCACAAAGCCTCAATACGGCACTCCCTCAAGAACGCAAGGATCGTCTTGATAAATTAGTCTTTCAAGCCCTCAACGGCTTAGATTCTCCATTCACAACGCTTAGTTCTATGGAAGTCTTAAACCTTTCGGAAGAACAACGCAGAACGATGCAGGGAATTTTTGACGACATTCGGCCTGAACGGATGAGTCAACTGGAAACACTATTGAGTATGGGGGAAAAAGTCACTGCAGCGGGAGGACCGCATGGTCTGTCGCCCGAAGAAATCCGCGAACTCCAAAGGACTCAAGAAACAATCGAAGTCCAGGCCTTTGAAACGGCGAGAAAATTGTCGGAACGTTTGCGTCAACATTTAACGCCTGAACAATTGGAGTTGGAAAAGCAGTTAGTGGCATCCCGGCCTTCCTTTTTACCTAGCATGTCCCGCCGACCGGGAAGGTCTGGCGAAAATGTTAGTGAAGATTCGTATGCTCCGGGAGCCGATTCGTGGCGGCCGGGCCGGGATGTGCCGGTTGACATTCAAGCACCACGGCCAGGAAGTTTCCCCAGGCCGGAATAGAGTGTGAGTCAAAATATAACGCAGTCAAAACAATGCAATCAAAATAGCACATCGAGGCTAATTGCCGACCATGATTCCATCTCCTCACGGTATTGACGAAGTTGTTCCAACGGCATAAAGCCGGACTCGATTAAATCCGATTCGTTCGATAGGACATTTGGTTCGGCAAGGTCAAGCCGATGGATAATACCGAGATGTACGCGTCCGACTTCGGTTGAATCGTCGTTGATCAGGCCGACACATTGTTCGGTAAATGTTGAACGGAGTATCACTTCTTCGTGCAGTTCCCGCATCATTCCTTCGCGGTAGATGTTTGTTGGCTGGTATCCGCCCGTTGGTGCGGTTTTATCTTTGATAGAAATATCTTCGGCTGAGATATGTCCTCCGATTCCGATGCTGCGTTTTTGATGCAGTCGGCTTTCCCCCATACCCTTGCCTCGGACGTATTGGAAAATACTGATATGACCGTCGGGATCGGTATGGCAGAAGATCATATAGGGGATAAGTTGTTTGAATTCGGGATTCGTTTCCATTTCGCTTCGCGGGCGGAATTGGACGTTTTTTTCGTCCAGCAACACTTCCTGATAGGGTTTAACATCGGCACAGAATCCTTGAAAATATCCTACGGAATGAAATAGCGGCGTGGGAACGACTAAAATTTGTTCTTCCATGGCAAAATGGTATCCTGTTTTTACCCATTTGGCAAGGTGTGTTCTCTTGGAAAACGCGATGAGGTTACGCCGTCGCAATTTTGCAGTAGAGTCTATAAAATAGTATAATCCTTCAATCATCCTGATTCCATCTTCTATGATTAACCGCAGCACGCTAACAGTCGGCAACAAAAACTACTATTACAGTCCGCTAGATTCTCTCAATCTTCGGCTGGCCGAACTGCCTTATTCCATCCGAATTCTGCTGGAATCCGTATTGCGGAATTGCGACGGAAAACAAATTACCCAACAAGATGTCAGTAATCTTGCCCAATGGCAGGCAGGAACTCTTGCGGAAATCGAAGTCCCTTTCAAGCCGGCAAGAGTCCTTTTGCAAGACTTTACGGGAGTCCCTGCCGTTGTTGACCTGGCCGCAATGCGTGCCGAAATGAATCGGCAAGGCAACGATCCCGAAAAAATTAACCCGTTGATCCCCGTTGATCTTGTGATTGATCATTCTATCCAGACAGATTTTGCTGGTTCGCCCGACGCCTTGCGGCGCAATACCGCTCTGGAATTTGAACGCAACGCAGAACGCTATGCCCTGCTCCGTTGGGCACAGGATCATCTGGACAATTTCCGGGTTATCCCGCCGTCCGTCGGTATCATCCATCAAGTCAACCTGGAGTACCTGGCCGACGTGGTTCACCATCGGGCAAGCGATCATTTTCTTTATCCCGATTCCGTGCTGGGGACGGATTCGCATACTGTAATGATTAACGGGCTGGGCGTACTCGGCTGGGGAGTCGGCGGAATCGAGGCCGAGGCCGTCATGTTGGGGCAACCGTATTATATGCTTGCTCCGCAGGTTGTCGGACTGGAATTGACGGGTTCGCTTGCACCCGGTGTTACGGCGACCGACCTGGTTTTGACGTTGACAGAAATACTCCGGCGAGAAGGCGTTGTCGGCAAGTTCGTCGAATACTTCGGCGAAGGGACATCCCGTTTGCCGCTGGCCGACCGGGCTGTCCTTGCCAATATGGCGCCCGAATACGGAGCGACGATGGGGTTCTTTCCGGTTGATGAACAAACCCTCCAATTTTTGCGTGAAACCGGTCGAACGACAGAACATATCGCGATTGTCGAAGCCTACTGCAAAGCCCAGCAAATGTTCCGATTACCGGATTCACCAACCCCGAACTATTCGCGGATTCTGTCGCTTGACCTGACAAGCGTTGAACCGTGCGTTGCAGGTCCAAAACGGCCTCAAGATCGAATTAGGCTTGCGGAGTTGAAAAAAGAAATAACAGACGGCAACCGGCAGACAACAGCAAAGCCGCTTACTGCGCCGCCGTGTGGAGGAACGCAGTGTGGTGCTAAACAAGCACAGTCAGCCGCCGGACGTTTGCCGCCGGCTGTCTCTTTGCCCCTCGTTCTTGCGTCTATCACCTCTTGCACGAACACTAGCAATCCCAACTTGATGCTCGCAGCCGGGTTGTTGGCCAAAAAGGCTGTCGAAAAGGGATTGCGGACGCCGTTGCACGTTAAAACCAGTTTCGCTCCCGGCTCCAGGGCTGTTACGGCATACCTCGAAAAAGCGGGGTTGCTTACGTTCCTTGAAACGCTTGGTTTTCACGTTGCGGGATACGGTTGCATGACCTGTATTGGCAACAGCGGGCAGTTGGACGAAGAAGTTGAGAGGGAGATCGTTCAAAACAATTTAACCGTTGCGGCTGTACTATCCGGCAACCGGAACTTTGAAGGGCGGGTACATCCTCTGATTAAAGCGAATTATTTGGCCAGTCCGCCGCTTGTCGTTGCCTTCGCTTTAGCCGGTATCATGGGAATCGATATCCAGCATGATGCGATTGCGAAAACATCTGACGGAACGGACATCTTTCTGGCCGACATTTGGCCGGACGAACGGGAAATTGCCGATGCGGTCGTTCAGTCCGGTGCCTTGTCGCCGGAAACGTATAAACAGTGCTATGCCGATGTGTTTCATTCGAATGAAGAGTGGAATGCCATTGCGACGCCGTCGGCCAAATTGTTTGCGTGGAAGCCGACGAGTACGTATATTCAAGAGCCGCCGTTTTTGGACGTTCGAATTTCAGATAGTCGAAAGCCGCAATGTTTATCGGGCGAATGTTTATCGGACGAATCGCGATGCCGGTGTCTTGCTCTACTCGGAGACTCGGTCACGACGGATCATATCTCTCCCGCAGGTTCGATCAAGCCGGATTCGCCAGCGGGAAAGTTCTTAACCGAGTCGGGTGTTTCTCCGTCTGATTTTAATAGTTACGGCGCACGGAGGGGAAATGATCGGGTTATGACGCGGGGAACGTTCGCCAATATACGGATACGCAATGCTTTGGCGGAAGGAAAAGAAGGAGGTTATACTACATTCTTGCCGACGGGGGAAATTATGCCGATTTACGACGCAGCGATGAAATATAGGGAACACAATGTACCGCTCATCATATTAGCCGGTTCGGAATACGGGACGGGCAGCAGCCGGGATTGGGCAGCGAAGGGGACGGCGTTGCTCGGTATTCGGGCGGTGATTGCACGAAGTTTTGAACGGATACATCGCGGTAACCTTGTTGGGATGGGCGTATTGCCGTTGGAGTTTGTTAACGGGGCGTCGGTCGAGTCCCTGAACCTTTCGGGCGAAGAGGAATTCACGTTGCCGGAAATTAACGAAACATTTAAGCCGGGCAGTATTTTGCCGGTCATTGCGTTCAAGCCGGTGTTGATCAATGGGCGGGAAATGTTTTCCGAAATGGAATTTCATGTCCGGGTGCGCATTGATACGCCGGTTGATTTACTGTATTACCTAAACGGCGGAATTTTACCGACTGTCTTGAAGACTGGCCCAATGCGGGAAAATGCGGCCGCACCCGGTTAAAACCGGAATGACGGAATGACGGAATGACGGAATGACGGAATGAGGAATGAGGAATGAAGACATGACGGAATGTTATGTCAAATGAACTATACCTGCGAAAATATGCTATAATGATTTTCCCTTGTATCGTATCCTTTTTTCATATAACAACAGACCTCAATGCGTATCGGCGTTTTGTGTAGCGGGGGCGACGCTCCCGGAATGAACCCTTGTTTGCGGTCAATCGTTCGGACGGCATGTATTTGCGGTGCCGAAGTCATCGGAATACGCCGGGGATACGAAGGACTCCTTTCCGAAGATTTTTACCCCGGCGAAGACGGGATGAACATTATGGGCATACGGAGCGTGTCGGGGCTATCCAAAATCGGCGGCACTATCCT
>Ga0099364_10009205_pt1 | contig 13733 bp, 9 predicted proteins | sample TergutTh196P3_FD_73070 | JGI IMG/M metagenome (GOLD analysis project Ga0099364, IMG submission 73070) | Microcerotermes parvus P3 segment gut microbial communities from Pointe-Noire, Republic of the Congo - Th196 P3 | ecosystem: Host-associated > Arthropoda: Insects > Digestive system > Gut ...
TGCAACGATTTTGGGACGTATCCCTATCGGACACGATTCGGTAATCGGAGGAAATATCTGGCTAACGGAAAGCGTACCGCCTTTTTCCCGTATCACACAGCAACGAGCCTCGACAGGTTATAAAAAGACAGAATAATTCCTGATTTTAAATTCGTAATTGGATAGTATCTTTGCACTCTCAAACAGTCAAAAAAAACTTGCATGTATATCAGCGAAGAAGAAATAATCGAACATTTGGATACGCCTGTCTTTCATGTCATTTCGGATGTGGCGGATGAATTGGGCGTGGATACTTATGTGATTGGCGGTTATGTGCGTGATTTGTTGCTGCAACGTTTGTCGAAAGATATGGATATTGTAACGGTAGGCAGTGGGATTAAGCTGGCAAAAGCCGTAGCCCGAAAGCTTGGGAAAAATACGCATCTAACCGTATTCAGGAATTTTGGCGCAGCCCAAGTGAGGTTTCAGGACATGGAACTTGAATTTGTGGGCGCGCGCAGGGAATCGTATAACCCTGGCAGCCGCAATCCGGTTGTCGAGGACGGCACGCTTGAGGACGACCAGAACCGGCGCGATTTCACCATCAATGCCCTTGCCTTGTGCCTGAATAAAGAACGCTTTGGCGAATTAGTCGATCCGTTTGACGGACTGAGCGACCTCGACAACCTGCGGATTATCACGCCTCTTGACCCGGATATTACTTTCAGCGACGATCCGTTACGGATGATGCGGGCTGTGCGATTCGCTTCACAGTTAGGTTTTTCTATCGACCCGGATACATTCGACGCCATCGTCCGCAACAAACAACGCATAGAGATTATCTCGAAAGAACGGATCGTCGACGAACTGAACAAGATTATCCTCTCACCCAAACCTTCCATCGGATTTGAGTTATTGGAATTATGCGGACTGCTGGAAATTATTTTCCCTGAACTGCATGCACTGAAAGGCGTTGAAACAAAAGAAGGAATCGGACATAAGGAAAATTTTGCCCATACATTGATGGTACTCGACCGGTTGAGCCGGACAACCAATGACTTGTGGCTTCGCTGGAGCGCCATCCTGCACGATATTGCCAAACCCGTTACCAAACGTTTCGACAATCGTTTGGGATGGACTTTTCATAATCATAATTTTATCGGCGAGAAGATGATTCCCGGAATTTTTCGGAAGATGAAGTTGCCGATGAATGAAAAGATGCGGTATGTACAAAAGTTGGTCAATCTGCATATGCGTCCAATTGCGCTGGTTGATGAAGAAGTGACCGACTCGGCTGTACGCAGGCTACTGTTTGATGCCGACGACGACATCGACGATCTGATGAAACTGTGCGAAGCCGATATCACGAGCAAAAATCCTGATAGGGTTCGTCAATTTCTGCATAACTTCAGGTTGGTACGTGAAAAATTGGTGGACATTGAAGAAAAAGATCGAATACGTAATTTCCAGCCGCCTGTTTCGGGCGAAGAGATTATGGCTACATTCGGTTTGCCGCCATCCCGACCGGTAGGCACATTGAAAGAAGCCATCAAAAACGCCATCTTAGACGGCGTGATCCCTAACGAACCCGAAGCTGCCCGTGAATTTATGTTCAAAAAAGCGGAACAGATGGGATTGAAATCAAACCACAGTCACTAACGCATACGCATACGAGAAGCGAGCGCTTTCGGGCACCATCAGCAGGATTTTATCGCCCCGTTTGATTTTTCCGGATAGCGCCAATCCTTCGAGCGCAAAAAAGGCGGAGGCTGAGGCTACATTGCCGATGGTCGGCAGGTTGACAAACCACTTTTCATCAGGTATTTTAAATCCCGCTTCCCGTATTGCTTCCTTGATCTTATCCGCAAAGTACATCGACGACAGATGCGGAAGAAACCAGTCGACCTCTCCGGTATCGAAATTTCGCTTTCGAATGATTTCGTGCATCAAACGGATACCTAAAGGGACAATATTTTTATCAAGCAGCCGCGTATCCTGCTTCAGCGAGAAAAGCGATTTTTGCAACCATTCCATTTCAGGAAACAACGCCCATCCGACTAAATTCCCTTCGCCGTCTTTTTCCGCTCCTGCATACATACATGTCTCTATTTCATTGGCATAGGACGTCATTTCTATCCAATCGATCCGGAATGAAAAACCTGTCTCAGCAGGTTTGTCCTGTATCAATAATGCCGCTGCGCCGTCGGATAACATCCAACGCAGAAATTCTTTTTCAAACGCCAGAATGGGATTACCGCTTAGCTGATTTAATAACTCGGATTCTTTTTCAAAATAGTTGGACGTCATCCAGGCAGTCAACCTTTCGGAAGCCACACTTACGGCATTTCGGGCATTTCCGGCCAATATGGACAGGTAGCAATAGTTCAGCGCCTGTATCCCTGTACAGCAGGAGCCTGCAAACGAAACGACCTCCATCGGGCGGCTTTCTTTCAACTGACCATGCACCATGACGCCATGCGACGGTATAATCTGCTCAGGCGAGGCTGTCCCGCAGGCTAATAAATCGATCTGTTCTAATCCGAAACTGTCATCCAATAGTCCCTTGACGGCATAAGCTGCCATCCCGACATTGGTGTGGGTAACCTGTCCGTTCTTATCCAACGCGTAATAACGGCGTTTGATTCCGTTTTTGTTTAACACCAAACGCTTGGCGATGGATGATTTAATGTTTACGAATCCGATGTATTGTTCCATCTCGTCGTTTTCAACCGGTTCGTTCGGTAAGAACGTAGAAAAACGGGTAATGTATACTGCTTTGCTCATATAATTATATTTTTAATTCGTAACACATTTCATGCCGCGCTTTTTGCAGAGAAGCCTTTCGGAAAGGATACGTAAGATAAAAAAAGAGTGATCCGAAAGGCGATACCACATAAAGTACAAAAAAGAGGAAATATTTGAAAAGTAACAGGTAAGGATCCCGCTTCGGGCTGAGATACGGGCCTTTTTTCAGAATAAACTGCGCCCATTTGCCCCAAATCGCAGAGCCGTTCTTTTCGATAAAATATATTTTCGGCAGAAAGGTTAATGCCTTGTGCTCCATGAATCGTTCCTGTAATGTATCGAACGTTCCATCCTTCAGCGTGTCGAGCAGGATATCGCCAAAACAGGTAGCGCGTTGGATATCTTCCTGTGATACGCCGGCGGGAGGTAGAAGGCGCGTCACCTCCTTTTTGTTGTCAAACAGCCACCGGATGATGGTAATGACGCTGACCAAATTGGGCGCCATATCCTGTAAAACAACGGAACCGACATATTCAGCGCCTATTTCGTGGATATATTCCCTGGTTTTGAGTTGTTTCATCACCCACATATTGCGGCAACCATCGACCGTAACAATCTTTCTTCCTTTCAGATAGTTCCTTATCCCGTCCGACTGAAAAAAACCGTGCAGCGGAATCGAATGAGACAAATACCAACTCTGCCCGGCCACAATGACCATGGCAGCATCCTGCACATCACTCAAATCAATAGCCTTCAATCGACACGGAACAGCCAACCGCGATTCGGGGAAAACCTGAAAAAACATACGGCTCGACCAGGGAAACGGAAAAGGTTCTTCCGGGATAATTTCCTTGTAGACGACCTGCAGTCCGGCTGCTTCCAATGGCTCACATACTTTTTGAACAATGGCAAGCGCCTGTCCTGTTTGCGTATAATAAAAAACGGCTATTTGCATATTTAGTTCAGTGAATTAATTCCCGGTTTATTTTTTTTCCAAATGACTGATTGATTAGTTCCCTGTTTCGCGGACGAAACGTTCCTTCTGCCATTTCTTTCAGGATAACCTTGGTGAAGAGGTGAAACATCTTTTGTTCCTGACTCTCATCGTGATAAAACGAATCCCAGGCATACTGAAAAAGTTCCTGCAATCGTTCGGCTGACATCTGTTTGGGGTGGAATACGACCTGTCCGGCGTTATAATGATTCCAGTCGAAGTCAAAAATACGTCCCTGACGCAGCAAATCATCATATCCTTTCGTATGCGGGAAAGGCGTCATCACCGTAAATTCCGCCAAATCGAGATTGATTTCCAGCAGGAAATCGATTAAACGTTTGATGTCGTCTTCCGATTGATTATCCAATCCGATCAGGATGGTGCCTTCGACCCCAATCCCATGATCGTGATACCGTTTGATGCGCTCCCGGATATAATCGGACGTATCGTAGATAGGCTGATAGACATACCAGGCGCCGGCCTGTGCCGCTAAGTCGAGTATTTTCGGATCGTCTTCAATCGAATGGCTGACCCATTTCTTCTTAAACGGAATCATTTCCCTGAAAAGTTCCATTTCCCATTTCTTATCCTGAGCCAATGAATTGTCGACAACAAAAAGGCGGTTGTTTTCGATGGTTGCCAACTCTTCCACCACCTTATCCATCGGTCGCGGACGAAAGACACGGCCTCCCAGATACGATACGGCACACGGATAACAACTGAACCGGCATCCGCGCGAGGCATGGAACAAATCCACCATCTGTACGCCTTTGTGGTTGTATAAATCCCGCGCGTATAAATCCCTGCGTGCAGGGCCAACCGATTCGATCGGAGGATGTTGCCCCATATAATTATATACCTTTTTCAGCCGGTCGTTTTTCCAGTCTTCCAGCACTTCATCCATGCGTCCTTCGGCTTCGCCCAGAAATACGGAATCGGCATGTTCGACTGTCTCTTCCGCATGAAGCATCGTTGCAATACCGCCGAAGATGACTTTTTTCCCTCTTTGCTGAAATTCGGCGGCAATCTCCCACCCTCTTTTCGCCTGGGTGCTTAACATCATTGATATGGCTACCAGGTCGCACGATTCGTCGAAGTCGATGGCTTCCACGTTTTCGTCCGTAAACGAAACATCTACATAATCAGGCAGTGTAGCGGCAAATACCACCGGCCCGTGAGGCGGAAGAATAAAGGTTGTTTGCCCCGGCAATTTGTCCCATTTGGGATAAATCAGTTTCAATTTCATAAATAACAAAAAAAGTCTGTTCCGTTAACGAAAAATAAGTCTATTTGAAAATTGGCGCAAATATAATAAAATAAACCATCTATTTCATCAACGCTTTCCTGATTTGTTCTAGAAAACAACTCCGATCGAAGGAATATACCTGACCGGACTGATCCAGATAACTGTAAATAATCAAACTCCGCTCATAAAAAAGCATTGCCTTTTCTTTATCTTCCGTACATTCGGCTATATGGAAGAGAAGTGCTGCAAAACCATCCAAATTGGCGTCATTCATCCCATCATTTTCCTGTAAAACCTGAACAAACTTATCAGGCGGTGTTTCCAACATTTGATCAAGATCTAAATTTACTTCATTCTTTAACGTCTGACGTGTTTCTTCAATATGCCGACCTGCCAACGCATTGTTTTTCAATCCCAACAATTGCGCCACTATTTGTCCCAGCACCTTACCAAGTTCTTCAGCCTGCCTTACAAGAAAATCACGTTGTATCATACTGCAAATTTATTTTTTATGCCTGTAAAGATACGATATGTTTCGGAATATATGTAATTATTTCCTGAAAAACCGACAGTTGAACACTGAACACTGAAAACTATTTCGTATCTTTGTGCGATTTTTGAAAATCTAAAGATGCAGATATAAAAGTAAAAAGATGAATGTAATTAACAAGACGATTGAGTTAGGTGATGGACGAACCATCACAATTGAAACCGGGAAATTGGCTAAACAGGCGGATGGAGCGGTTACTGTGCGGATGGGTAACACGATGCTATTGGCTACTGTATGTGCTGCCAAAGAGGCAAATATGGGGGTTGACTATATGCCCTTACAAGTTGACTATAGAGAAAAATTCTCCGCTTTTGGACGTTTCCCCGGAGGTTTTACACGCAGGGAAGGAAAACCTTCCGACTATGAAGTATTAACTTCGCGTCTTGTTGACCGCGTCCTTCGTCCGCTTTTCCCGGACAATTACCACGCTGAGGTTTTTGTAAACATTATATTATACTCGGCCGACGGAGAAGATGTGCCCGACGCACTGGCAGGATTGGCCGCTTCTGCAGCCTTAGCCGTATCGGATATCCCTTTTAACGGGCCTATTTCGGAAGTGCGGGTTGGCCGGGTTGGCGGTAAGTTTATCATTAATCCGACCTACAGTCAGTTGGAAACAGCTGATTTGGACATCATGGTGGGCGCTACGGCCGACAATATCATGATGGTCGAAGGAGAGATGGACGAAGTGCAAGAAGATGACATGCTTGAAGCCATTAAGATAGCCCATGAAATGATTAAACAACACTGTCAGGTTCAATTAGAACTGATGGAGCTTTGTGGCAAAACCCTCAAACGGGAATACTGCCACGAAGAAAACGACGAAGAACTGCGTCAAGCCATACACGATCAATGTTACGCAAAAGCTTATTCTATCGCTGTATCAGGAACAGACAAACAAGCGCGCGTCGAAGCCTTCGAAGCCATTGTCACCGAATTTAAATCCCGATTCACCGAAGAAGAACTCGAAACGAAAGAAGAGATGATCAAGCGTTATTATCATGCTGTCGAGAAAGAAGCCATGCGTCGCGCCATCCTGGATGAGGGCAAACGGTTGGATGGACGTAAAACAGCAGATATCCGCCCGATATGGATCGAAACCGATTTTATTCCGGGTCCTCATGGGGCAGCCATCTTTACACGTGGCGAAACGCAGTCATTGACCACCGTTACGCTGGGAACAAAACCTGATGAGAAAATTGTGGATGATGTATTGGTGTTTGGGAAAGACCGTTTCTTGTTACATTATAATTTCCCTCCGTTCTCAACCGGCGATGCCAGACCGCAACGTGCCGTGGGACGTCGTGAGGTTGGCCATGGAAATCTGGCGCATCGCGCCTTAAAACGCATGCTTCCAAAAGATTATGCTTATGTTATACGTGTTGTCTCCGATATTCTCGAATCAAACGGTTCGTCGTCGATGGCTACCGTATGTGCAGGTACACTGGCTTTGATGGATGCAGGCGTCGCCATCAAAAAGCCTGTTTCCGGAATTGCCATGGGGTTGATTTCCGAAAATAAAGGAACGAATTATGCCATCTTGTCGGATATACTCGGCGACGAAGACCATTTGGGCGATATGGATTTCAAGGTGACCGGCACAAAAGACGGCATCACAGCTACCCAGATGGATATCAAGGTGGACGGACTCTCCTACGAAATCCTTGAAAAAGCATTGGCGCAGGCAAGGGAAGGCCGACTGCATATCCTGCAGAAAATCACGGAGGCGCTGCCCGAACCGCGACCTGACCTTAAACCTCATGCACCACGCATTGAAGTTATTACTGTCGGAAAAGAATTTATTGGCGCTATCATAGGCCCGGGCGGCAAGATCGTACAGGGCATTCAGGATAGAACAGGCGCTACCATCTCAATTGACGAAGTCGACGGGGTCGGTATCGTTGAAGTATCCGGAACAAATAAAGAATCGATTGATGGGGCATTAAGAGCGATTCGCGCAATTGTTGCCATGCCTGAAGTCGGAGAAACGTATGACGGTAAGATTACATCATTGATGCCTTATGGCGCATTTGTTGAATTTATGCCGGGTAAAGAAGGATTATTGCATATCTCGGAGATGGGTTGGAAACGTTTCGATACGGTTGAAGAAACCGGATTGCATGAAGGAGAAATGATTACCATCAAGTTGGTGGATATTGATCCGAAAACAGGAAAATTCAAGTTATCACGCAGGGCGCTTCTTCCGAAACCGGAAGGGTATCAAGAACCGCCACAGCGTCCGCCACGAAGCAGCAGCGGAGGTGGTCGTGGCAGCGGAGGTTATGGCGGTCATGGCAGTCAAGGCGGTGGAGGTGGAAGAAGTAATTTTAGACGGTGAATAGTGGAAAATTAACAATTGATAATTGACAACTATTAATGCGTAATTCGTAATTGGAAACAAATCCTCAGCTCGAATTAGCAGGCAATCTGTTAAAATATACCGGTACCCACCTGTTTTTGACCGGAAAGGCGGGAACGGGAAAGACCACTTTTCTGCACAATCTTCGGGCAAACTCTCCCAAAAGGATGATTGTCGTTGCCCCAACAGGTGTGGCTGCCATCAATGCAAGAGGGGTAACGATCCATTCATTCTTTCAGTTAAATTTTGCGCCCTTTATTCCGGACACGAGACCGTCGAACGATTTTTTTCGTTTTAGCAAGGTTAAAATCAATGTTATTCGTAGCCTTGATCTCTTGGTTATCGACGAAATAAGTATGGTAAGGGCTGATCTGTTAGATGCAGTGGACTATGTATTGCGTTATGTCCGGCGCAATGATCTCCCTTTTGGAGGCGTTCAACTGCTGATGATTGGCGACCTGGAACAGCTGGCTCCCGTTGTGAAAGAGGATGAATGGAACTTGTTGAGCCGTGTTTATGAATCGCCGTTTTTCTTTCACAGTCAGGCATTACAGAAAACTTCGTATGTGTGCGTCGAACTGAAAACCGTTTATCGCCAATCGAATGAAGTATTTATCAACATGCTCAATCGTATCCGCGAGAAGAAGATTGACAGCGCTTTGTTACAGGAATTAAACAAGAGGTATCAACCGGCGTTTAATCCCGAAAAAGAAGACGGTTATATCGTACTGACAACACATAATTATCAGGCGCAACGTATTAACAGCGAAAAATTAGCGCAGATAAAGGATAAAAGCTATATTTACGAAGCAAAAATCACCGGCAACTTCCCCGATTATTCTTTTCCGACCGATGCAAAATTAGCGTTGAAAAAAGGTGCCCAGGTGATGTTTGTCAAAAACGATTCTTCTTCCGAAAAGCGATATTTTAATGGAAAGATTGCCGTCATTACGTACATTGATGATGACCGGATCGAAGCGCAAGGCGAAGAAGACACATCGCCGATTGTGGTCGAAAAAGACGTTTGGAACAATATGAAATACAATATTGATCCGGATACAAAGGAACTGAGAGAGGAAGAAGAAGGATCGTTCGAGCAATATCCGCTCAAGACGGCATGGGCGATTACGGTACACAAAAGTCAGGGTCTGACATTCGAAAAGGCCATCATTGATGCAAACGCTTCATTTGCACACGGACAGGTATATGTTGCTTTGAGCCGTTGCAGAACCTTGGAAGGGTTGGTTCTGATGTCGCCTATTGCGATGCACTCTATCATTCGCAGTGAAGATATTGATGCGTTTAATCGCTATGCGGAAGAAAAGGAACCGAATGAACAGATGTTTCAAACATTACGCAAAGACTATTTTGAAAAAATGCTTTTTGAACAGTTTTCGTACAAGATCATTCAGTCTCGTCTCAATACCATGCGTTGGTTGTTGAACGAACATTTCCGGAATCTTTATCCTGAATTAATCACGGAATATAAAAAGACGGAAAAGCGTTTCCGGAATGAAATCCTGAACGTTACGGAACAATTTCGTTTGCAGTTGCAACGACTTCTTTCGAAAACGGATAATCCTGAAGAAGATATTTTTTTACAGGAGCGCATCCAAAAGGCGGCTATTTATTTTCTGGAAAAGACCAATCTGATTTTACAGGATTTATTGGATAAATCAATCATTGAAACGGATAATCAAGAGGTACGTAAAAGAATAAACGATGTGTTGGGATTTTTTCAAACGGAAGTCCGGCAGAAACAGAAAACGCTGGAAACATGTTTAGCCGGATTTTCTGTTCCTGCCTATTTGAATGCCAAGTCAAAGTCTTTGATAGAAGAAGATACGCCGAAACCCAGGAAAAAAGAGAGGGGGAAAAAAATAAAAGAGACATCGGCTAAAATTATGATCTCCAAAGACATCCTTCACCCCGAACTATACGAGCAACTTCGTTCCTGGCGTTATACACAGGCACAGGAGCAAAATGTACCTGCGTATGTCGTCCTGTCGCAAATGGCTTTGATCGGTATAACCAACCTGCTTCCGTTAGATTCGGCGCAACTCCTCCAAATTCCCGGAATCGGCAAAATAACCTCCGCACGTTACGGCGACGACATCTTACAAATCGTCCAACAAAACATCCGGCAATATGGATATGAAATACAATAGTTTAAATCATTCTATATCGGCAGCTTGAACGTCATCGTTACCTCTCCTGTTTCTTTATTTACTTTGATTTGTTGTCCTTCCAAACCTAAATCTTTGCCGGTTGACATTTTAAACAGACCGGCGAGAAATTGCATGCCGTTGTTCATCACCTGTTCCAATTCGTCGGCTTTCGATTCGATTGCTGCGGCAGGGGTGGATTGTGGTTCTTTTGAAACCGTCTGCTTTTCATCTTCAAATTCTTCAAACGGAATGTGCGTTTGGGGGGGGGCGGTTATTTCATCTTCTAAATAATCAGGTTCAAAACTAACAACCACATCTCTTTCATGTTCGAGAACTTCTTCAGGAGCATCGTCTAATGTAATGTCTTTGTCGGTTTCTAACTTGTTGATAAATGCTTCCAATTGCTCAATAAACTGAGAGCGTCCTTTGGTTGAGAAATCGACGTAATTTGTTGTGCTCTTACTGTTCAACACGCCGTCAAAGAGACTTTGTTTCACCAACAGTCCCAAAGCTATTTGTTGTTCAATCGAATTGCGGGTAATGAGGTTGTAGATGGTAAGTTTAGCGCTTTTTTGCCCTAAGCGGTCAATACGTCCAATGCGTTGGTTTTTTTTGGCAGGATTCCAGGGGAGTTCAAAGTTAATCAGGATATCAGCCATTTGCAAGTTCAATCCCGCTCCTCCGGCTTCGGTCGAGAGGAAAATTTTACATTCGGGCGTGTTTTCAAATTTTTTGATAAGCTCGCCTCGTAAATTGACCGGAACTTTCCCGTTTAGTTCCACAAAACCGATTTTGTTTTGCCGGAGCATTTGGCCAATCAATTTATGGACTTTAATCCATTCGGAAAAAATGATTACTTTTCGGTTCGTACGATGTAAATCCAATTGTTCAAACAGGATGTCTTTCAATTCCTCCATTTTGGGCGATACGTTTGTTTCATCATCAATCAGATACGTTGAGTCGCACACCATGCGCATATTTGTAAGCAGCAGTTGCAGCCTTTGCAAGTCGTAAGCTGTAAGGAATTTTTTGCGTATTATGCGCGATATGCCGCTTGCGTACCCTGCATGATATTCCTGTTGTTCGGGAGATAATTCTACCGGAATATCGATTTGTTGTACATTGGGAAGTTGGTCTAATACGGCCCTTTTTTCGCGGCGAATCAGTATCTCGGATAATTGTTCGTTCAGTAGTTGCAAATCGTAATACCCATTGATTTTGTTTATTTTCTCAGGGTCGAAAAGGCAATGTTGGTAAGAAAACTCCCACAGCGGGCCAAAGAAATACGGATCAAGTACGCCAACGATAGAGAAAATGTCGATAAGCCGATTTTCGATGGGGGTGCCTGTAATAATCAGCGTATGTTTTGCTTGCAAACGACGGATAGCGGAGGACGTTTTTGTTTCAAAATTTTTGACTTTTTGGGCTTCGTCCAAAATCAGAAAATCCATGCCTGCTTTGTTGATAGCTAAGTTGTCGCGCAAGATGGTTTCGTAATTGACAATAAAGAAGAAATAATTTTCATCGCGGTATTGTTTTTCCCGTTCGTCGGGAAACCCCGTGACGATAAGCGTCTTTTCGTTGGTGAATTTTTCAATTTCTTTTTTCCATTGCGATTTCAATGTGGCCGGACATACGACCAATGTTTTTTGAAAACCGAACAGTTGCTTCTTCATCACGGCAACTGCGATTGCCTGAATCGTTTTCCCCAATCCCATTTCATCGGCAATGATAGCCGCTTTTTTGAACAGGGCAAATTCTATGCCTTCTTTTTGATACGGAAATAAATCGGCTGTAATCAATGAAAAATCCGGTTTGTGCGTTTGTTCCAAGTCCTTCAACAAGGATTGCTCGAAGGCACGTTCAACCTTTTCTCTGACTTCGGGACGTATGCAGATGGTTTCAAATGCTTCTGCTTCTTCGATGAAATGCAGGAATGATTTGAGTTCCGATTCGTCATTTTCAATAAAATTTTTCTTTTTAAACCGGCGGGAAATCAGCAATTGCTCAGCAACAGGCATGTGTGCGGATAATGCCATGTGATTCTATTTTCGTTTAACGGATCGCAAAATATTTCGATAAAAGGGTAGGTTTTATCCAATTTGGCATATAATTCCCTGTTTTTCTTCAGTTCATTGAATGTAAACATAATATGTTTGGTTGTTCCCAGTTTGTTCAGTTTGGAATCCCAACTGTCGCTATATCCGGTTTCCTGTTCAAAATCGCGGAGTAATACCTTGTAATGATGGCCTTTTTCATTTGTCAGGATATGGTCGCCATAGATATTGTTTGCCCACCGGATGCGATAGGATGCTTTGGATGCTTTTTGCCTGCGTTCGTCCAACACCCTTTTAATCATCCCCTGACGGGTATATTTTTTGTGTTCTGTTTTTTCTTTCGGGTCAAGCAGACTCAATTCCTGTTCATATTGCAACAAACAAGCGTATGAATAGCGATTCCACCCTGTCAGTTCGTCGTTTGACTCCGGCGTTAAATGATCATCATTTTCAATTAATAAAGAATATTCTACGGATTCATTTTCTCCCGCGATATTGATTAGAAATTCGATGGATACGGCCGATTGTGATAAAATTTGGCAATCACAATTATTAAAGAGAATTTCGCCATAAGCCATTTCTTCTGGGGATAATTGAGAAACAACTTGCTCTTTGATGGATTCGAGGTTCATGTTTATTTTGTTTTGATTTTTTTAAACAACTGCAAAATTAATTTTTTTCATCATTACGCAAGAATATATTTTTGAACCAATCAACACTTCAAAAAAAGTTATATCTTTGCCTCAGAATTGAAAGTGGACAGATTTGTATTGCTTGCAACCACAGGAAAAAATGCTAAAAATTCTTCCTTGCCGTTCGGTTTTTATTTTCCATCACGATCAATTCATTGTGTTTCAATAATTTTCGTTAAATTTTTAAATTATAATAGCGTAATGAGTTATTTATTTACCTCTGAATCGGTGTCGGAAGGACACCCGGACAAAGTGGCCGATCAAATATCGGATGCATTGTTGGATGAATTTTTGGCGTATGACAGAAATTCGAAGGTGGCGTGTGAAACGCTTGTAACTACCGGTCAGGTTATCTTAGCAGGCGAGGTGAAATCAAAGGCTTATGTAGATGTGCAGAATGTTGCACGCGGAGTCATTGAACGAATCGGGTATACGAAAAGCGAATATCAATTCGAGGCCAAATCGTGCGGCGTACTTTCTGCTATTCATGAACAAAGCGAAGACATCAACCGGGGTGTAGAGCGCGCTGACCCTTACGAACAGGGGGCAGGCGATCAGGGGATGATGTTTGGCTATGCAACAAAAGAGACGACGAATTATATGCCATTGGCATTGGAACTTTCGCATGCATTATTGGAAGAATTAGCATCAATCCGCAAAAATGAAATCTCATTGATGCCTTATCTTCGTCCTGATTCGAAAAGCCAGGTTACGATCGAATACGATGACAACGGCGTTCCCTTGCGCATCGATACAATTGTCGTTTCGACGCAGCATGATGAGTTTATCACTGCCGACAGTGATCGTTCGCAAGAAGAAACTGATCATGTAATGGGTGAAAAAATCAGGACAGATGTGATCAACATCCTGATTCCACGTGTCAAAGCACGTTTCCCAGAGAGTATACAGGCATTATTTAATGATCAGATTATCTATCATGTCA
>Ga0099364_10009206_pt1 | contig 13733 bp, 14 predicted proteins | sample TergutTh196P3_FD_73070 | JGI IMG/M metagenome (GOLD analysis project Ga0099364, IMG submission 73070) | Microcerotermes parvus P3 segment gut microbial communities from Pointe-Noire, Republic of the Congo - Th196 P3 | ecosystem: Host-associated > Arthropoda: Insects > Digestive system > Gut ...
GACTCTTGCTGCTGTGCCCGTGCATCTCGCCCTCCGGCCGGTAGGTAAAACCCTCCAGCTTGCAGATCGCCTCACACAGCATCTCAAACGTATACTCCTTATTGATCTGGTACACCGGCAGCAAAGCATGCTTTTCGAGCAACGACGGCGCAAGCTCATAAAACTGATATCCGCCGCCGCCCTGCCAGCCGACTGCCTTTGAAATCCCACCCTGCTCACCGTCAACGACTTTGTCCAGCCGCACCTTGCAGTGGGTGTAGGCATGTTCCCCGAGCTCAATGCCAATCCAGCGACGGCCCATCTTGTGGGCCACTGCGGCGGTTGTGCCGGAGCCGAGGAAGCTGTCGAGGACGAGGTCGCCAGGGTTGGTGGCAAGGATTAGGATGCGTTCGATGAGGCGTTCAGGTTTTGGGGTCCCAAATACATTTATCAGTAAAAAGAATGATGATCTCCTTTTTTGCTTCTTGTGTATGTCCCACTTCTTCATAAGACCAGAATGTTTGCGGAACCACTCCTTGTTTTACCTCAGATAGAAATATTTTTGGGGCAGGCACATTGTTGCCACCTATACCCCAATAAATGCGACGATCTCTATCCATTTCCCAGAACTTTTCTTCAGATACACGCCAATAAGAGCCCGGAGGAGGCCCTTCGATAATTCGGCCTCCGGGACATATAATTGAATAAGTTCCTTTGCTATAATAGTTTCGTGCCGCCAGATTGTTTGGGCGCCAAGACCCTCGAGGATCATTGTCTGGGTTTTTATATACGGAGTTTTGTTTTTCTGAACGCGGCATCAAGTTGGGCTTCCAATTTGCGGCGTTTTTTGAATAAATCAGTATATAGTCATGGTCAACCGATAAATGTTGTGCACTAGATTTTGGTGCATAATTTTTTCGCCAAATGCAACTTGCTATGAAATTGCTACGTCCAAATATCTCGTCACATAAAATTTTTAAATAATGGCACTCATAGTCATCAATGCTAATCCAAATGCTCCCGTCGTCACTCAGCAAATTCCGCAGTATCTCCAGGCGCGGGCGCATCATGCACAGCCATTCGCTGTGCTCCAGACCGTCGTCGTAATGTTCAAAGGCACTGCCCGTATTATACGGCGGATCAATATAAATACACTTCACCTTTCCGGCGAAGTCCTGTTCGAGGGCGCGCAGGGCAATCAGGTTGTCGCCGTGGATGAGCATGTTGCCGCTGCCCGCTTCGCCGTAGGACAGCTCCGGTTTCTCCAGGAGAATTCTTGGCTCAAGGGGCTCCTGCCTGTCATATTTCCCCACCCAGGTAAGTTCGAGCTTTCCGCTTTTTTGCATATGGGCTTCCCTCCTAAAATTGTACCACGAGATTGATGAAGACGATCGGATCAATGACGTATTGCGCGCGGAACGCCTCGCAATCCTGCTGCGCCTGCCGCTCGATTTCCAGCATGCTTATATGGAACTGTTCATCGCGCCGATGCATCTCTTTTTCAAGCTTTTCTATCTTTTTTTGAATTTCGATTTTCTCCTGAAAATATTTTGAAGCGTTCCTTTGCGCCATCAATCCGACGATGTCCTGCTGCAGTTCATCAGATTGCGCCTTACATTGCCCCCGCTGGTTCAATCCAGTTTTTCACCCGCTTGTCGTTTTGCTCAATGGATGGTTTGCTGTTTTCCAGGTATTCTGCGGCCATAAAAGGAGCGATCTGATCGCTGCAGGCAGTGATCCGCCGCACTTCACGCTCTTCCGGCTCATACGGAACCATATTGGATTCCTGTACATCCTTGAACGCCTGAATGATTGTCCGCGTATCGAAGTCAAGCCTGACCCCGTTGACATCAAACGCAAGCAGAACGGGCTGGAGGAACTCCATGGTTCTCTTTGTGAGCGCACCAACAAAAATATAGCCATGCGCTGCTGTGCCATTCATCACAACCTCTGTGCCCTGCACCTGCACGATTGCGTTATGCATGGGCACGGCATCCCGTGCTATTTCCCTCCAAAGCCCGGTGTTGGTCATATAGCCTTCAATCGTTCGCGCGATACCGGCAAGGTGTTTCTTCTTCTCGTCGCTGCTGACAGCAGTAAGGATTTGCTTTAGCTCGTTGTGCTTCCTGTTTCGTTTAGCGGCAATTTCCCGCTCCAACTGATCAAACGCGCGCCTGAACTCGGGTGCGCTGTGGCAATGTTCATATATGTCAAGCACCTTTTTCTCAAAGCTGCTGCCGGATTCGAGCAACCCAATCGCCTCGTCGCTTGCGCCGAACACGCCTTTGAACAGGTTAAACTTCGTCTCAAGAATTTCATAGACGCGCCTGTCCGCTTCGTTTTCAGTATTCAACAGGTTATACACCCACACGTCGCGCGCCTGCCCATATCGGTGGCAGCGGCCGATCCGCTGTTCAATCTTCATCGGGTTCCACGGCAGATCATAATTGATGACCGTGTCGCAGAACTGGAGGTTGAGTCCCTCACTGGCAACATCTGTCGCTATGAGAATTTTCGCCTCGTATTGAAATTGCTCAACGATCGCCTGTTTTAAGTCAATGCCCGGCGTGTTGGTGACGCGCTTCGGGTTGAGCGCACGCCAGGCGTTGTATAGCTCCCTGGTTTTCGGGTCGCTCATCTCACCGTTAAAAACGAGTATACCGTCAAAGCCCGCAGCTGTCAGCGATTCCACGAGGTATCTCTGCGTCCGCTTTGATTCCGTAAAAATAAGCGCTTTTTCTGAATAGCCACCTTCGCGTTGCACGTCAAACGCAAGCGTCAGCGTTTCAATCACGGCAGTTATCTTGGCGTTTGATTTGATCTGCGTTGCCATTTCAATGATGTTTTCCACGGCGGCAAGCTCATTGTCAATCTCGGCACGGTATCTTTCGCGCTCAATCGCTTCGAGGTCATCGTCTTCAACGTCGTCACCTGTGGAATCCTCATCTTCGTCGTCGATAAGGCTGAAAAAGGCCTTCAGGCTGATATCCGCCTTTACCGCACGGGTATTCTGCTTTAAGACTTTCAATCTTTCACGCAGCACCTCGAAGGTCTCGGCGACGGCATAGCTTGACGACGCGAGTAGCTTGCGCACCACCATTTTAATGAGCGCATTATTCTGCCTGCCACTGTTCTATAAGGGCTTCGGCAATCCGCTGCGCCATTAAGGGCGGCACAGCGTTCCCGATCTGCCGGAACGCGGAGGTCCTGCTGCCCTCGAAGAAATAGCTGTCAGGAAAGGTCTGCAGGCGGGCCGCCTCCCTGACGGTCAGCGACCTCGACTGCCGGATGTCAGGATGGATGAAATAATGCCCGTCCTTCGACAGGTGCGCGAGTATGGTGTGGCAGTAGGGCATGTCCGGCGCGACGACTTTGAACCTGTCGGAAAAATCCGTTTGGTTTTTGTGGGTCCGCAGGTGTGCAGGTAGGTTTTGATATTGCAACCTCCTATGCTTACCTCCATCCATCCATTCATGAATCGCCAGCTGATAAATTTCCCTGTCCTGCGCGGTGTGCGGCCGGGCAACGTGCCAGGTAAGAACATCATCAGTCGTTCGCAAATATTCGGCAATGTATTTTTTCATTCGTCCGGGCCGATATTTATTATTTTCTTCGCCCGCCTGAATGGAAGGAAGACCAGCCAGAACATCCGCAACAGTCCAATTGGCCTTGATTGGCTGAAATGCCGGATAATAATGATGTGTTCCTTTCCGCCACCCAATAATGAAAATGCGCTTGCGTTCCTGAGGAACACCAAAATCCAGTGCGTTCAATTCTTTGAAATCGATATTGTAACCCGCGTTACGAAGCATGTTCTGAATGGCTTCCCAATGTTGGCCATTATCCATGCTCAACAAACCCGGCACATTTTCAAAAACAAACATATCAGGCTTATAATGCCGTAGAAAATAGCAATATAGTTTATACAGATATTTGCGTTCATCATCGATGATTGGATCGCCATTTTCACGAGTCAATTCATCGCGGCGGCGTTGCTTTGCGCGTCCGGCGAGCGAATATGCCTGACAAGGGGGGGCCGCCAACAATCAGATTTATATGTTCATCTTCCCCTTGCGCCTGCAATCTATCGTCGATGCGTTTGAAAAGATCATTTAGATTTTGCTTGTTCATCGTGACATTGAATACAGTGGCCAGCACACTTTCCGGTACAAACGTATAGAGCTCATCACGTGTTATTTTACCGCGAAGGTAATCGTAATAGGGACCAGGATTTTCATTATTGCGGAGATACCAATATGCAATGAAATAGACAACAGAATTTTTCCATTACCATTATCTAATTACAGAAGGAGGTGAAAGAATGAAACAAGAACTATAGTCAACTAACATGAAAGATGTTCTGTACAGTCTCATCAAATGAGTTGAAGGAAGGCAACAATTGACGTAGTTTTCGTTTGAGCCAAGCCCACTTTTTTCGATGGGATTCAGGTCGGGAGAGTATGGCGGCAAGAAAAGCACGCTGCAGCCATATCGCTGCGCAAGAGCGGGCAAAACCGATTTCCTGTGAAAAGTTGCGTTGTCGAGTACAATTACGCTGCCTGGTTTCACTTCGCGCAGCAGGCACTTTTCGAACCAGAGCTCAAACAAGGCGCTGTTGGTCGTGCCGTTGTATTCGATTGGCGCAACCCATTTCCCCATGCAAATTCCGGCCGCGAAATTGACTCGCTTGAACTTCTTTCCGCTGATTTGCGCAACCACCTTTTGTCCGCGCGGCGCATAAAGCAAACTCACGGTACAAATATTGATCAACGCCGCATTCATCCACATACACAAGGTTTTCAGGCGATATCATCTTGATTTTTTCAGCAAATTCATTCCTCGCACATTTGTTTATTTCCCGGTACACCGTGGTTTTTTTTACGCGTTATAGTCACCCGTGGAGCTCAACGTGATCATGCAGATGATGTCGGAGCTGCAGGCCTTCACGCCGGAAGAAGTCAAAGAGTTCCGCCGGGAAGCCGTAAATAATGTCCGCCGCACACGTGGCAAAGTCAGGTTGGATGACCTGTTCCAGCGGAGGGATGAGGACTCGCTGTGAAGGTGATACCGTACAACCCTGCCCGCATAAAAATAGATAAAATCAAAGAATGGAGGGAGCGCGCCCGTTGAAAGTGGTGTCCTATTTTCCCCAAGACCCCGCGGCAATGCTGGAACTTCAGCGGCGCGCTGCGGAGGTTCACGCCCGGTTCGCGGCGGATTATATCGCGAAGTTGGGCTGTCCAAAGGAGCAGAAACTGGAGTTGCTGGGTGCTGTAATCAAGCGGAAGGCCGAGCAGGGTGCTTGACATTCCGTGGGGTTCCTCCAGTTCACTTTATTCTTTTCTCCGTCTGCCGCAACTCATCTACAAAGGCGGGCTTGCGTTTATATAGCTGTATAAATTCCTCGATCAGCGCCATTGTGACAGGCGCAAATCCCGCCTGCGCGAAGTTTTCGATATGCCTGCACACGGCCTGGTAACTGTCGCGCCCATAGGCCTTTTCGGCTTCCCTGCGAATCTGGTTGTAATAAATGCTGCGCACGCCGCCCTCGTATTCCTCCGCAAGGAATTTTCCGCAGGCATACACCTCTTCCGGATGTACCTGCAGCTGCTCGAACAGCAGGTCAAATTCCCGCTCATCACGCAGGATTTTCATGTAATCGATGTAGCCCAGCTGTCGGGCGCAGTCCTCCAGCAGCGTGGGATAGGCCGCCTCCCACTCGCCGTGCTCCTGTAGAAGAGCTTTTAGTTTATCATAATATTTCAGGTTGCCGCGCAGCACAATGCGCCGTGCGGTGTCTATCATTTTGTTGGAATCACGCATCAATTCCTGCACGGCAAATAATCTGTGCAGCCAGACCAGATCGCCGCTTGCGGCGTCCTGGCAAAGGCGCTCCGCCTGCATTAGAGCCTGCCTTTGTAAGGCTAACTCATAAGCAATTTCGCGAATTTTTTCATGTTTCAGGTTCGCAGCGATAAAATCATCTGCAGTCTGTTCATCTTCCAAGCGCCTAATAATAGTTAAACGAATCAACGCGAAACCTTCTGCGCTCCACTCATCTTCGTAGAGTGTGATGGCTTCTTCCAACATCAGAAGATTATCCGGCGTGACAAACTTCGCGGAAATCGAGAGCAGCTGATCCTCGTAATCCGCTCCGTAGTCCTTGCCATCTTCCAAGGCCGCGAGAGCGATGCAGCACTCGAATATGTAGGCCTGATCCGCCGGGTCAGTTGCCTGATCCGTGACGTCTGTCATCTGATGCAGACAGTCCTCCACCTCGTCGGCGATCTCGCACTCTTCCTGCTCCTCGAAGGCTTCAAGAAGCTTGCGGTACATTGTCTCCAATGACTTGAACGCCAGCAGCACATGCCCCTGCTTCGCCCGCTGCTCAATCTCGAAGCGAACCCGCAGCGCATCCTCGAAATTGCTGTCGCGCCTGGCATATTCCGCGAGGAAATCCAGCAGCTCGTCCGGATCAATGCCCAGCAACAGCTCGTAAAATTCCTGCTCAGTTAATCTCGGCTGTGCCTGCGTGAATTTGCCGTCCTGAATCGCCAATGCCACCGCGATCAGGTGCTTACACACATCGCCCCAATCGTAGGGGCAGTCGCAGCCGTAGTCCTGTACAGCATCGTCTTTGATTTCAATAAATGTTTCGTAGTTGTCTTCTTCAGAACCGGCGACCTCAGCAACGAATTTGCCGTCAGACGAGAGCGTGAGTTTTTCCACACAGCCGTAGCGATAGCAACCATTGCCCCGGGCGACGACTTTGTCGTCGGCACGCGGGACGAGATAGTTATAAATATAGTCGTAATCAACCATCAATTCAGTCCTCCAGATCAATACTCCATACAGCATTTCTTGTATTTCTTCCCGCTGCCGCAGGGGCAGGGGTCGTTCGGATACGTCCTGGAGCTCGCGGAGAGCCGCCTCTGCTCCTCCGCTGCCTGCGGAACGGCGAGCACATTGGGCACCGCCGTGGTTGACGGTTTAAAGTTGGGCCATGACTCAATGATGGCTATCGCGTTATCGATTTTTCTGTGGTAAATGTCTCTCCGGAATTTGCGCAGCGCGGACGCGGGCGACTGTTCCAAGCGGGAATGCCGCGCGAACATTTCCCAATCGCCAACAACATCGTGTTCCATTTTGCCCTGCTCAAACAGCAACTTGATTTCATCCTTCAGTTCAAACAGGCCAACGTCCACTGCATCAATTGCGGTGAACGCTGCCAGCTCACTATCATTTTTCGCTGCCGCTTGCGCAAGGGTTTCGCGCATAAGCGCCAGCATATCATCGTGTGCAACATCCCCTTCGCCATACAGAATGCAGGCGGCTTCCAATGCGGCAAGGCGGCTCCAGAGCCTTTCCCGAAGCCCGTTGTCGGCAGCAAGCTCCCGCAGCCGCGCAAAATCTTCCGGCTGTGCGCACGAAGCAAGGACACAGGCGAAATCCTCCGTGATGGACTCGCCCAGAATCCAATCCGTTATGTCTTCGTTAAATTCGAGCAAAGCCGCCAACGGCTCGAAGGCGTCGTGAACCCGGAATTCCGCCAGCAAATACATGGGATAAAAGTAATCCCATTCCGTTTCGTCTTCGCCTTCCTCATAGTCCGTCAGCGCTTGCCGCAGAGAATTCCGCAGCCGCTCCAGCAGCAAGGGGATTGCTTCTTCTCTATGTCCCCGTATGCACTTGATAGCTTCCCGCTCAACCGGCGGTTCCATTTTTTGGATGCGCTCCATTGATTCGTGTAGTTCCATTGGATGTTCTCCTACGCATTATTTCGTTACACCTATTATACCACACACCCCCCGCAAAGCACAAGAATTATCTGGACAGGCCCCCCATTATAATGTATAATAAAAGAAGCTTGAAAAGGAGTGACCGGCCCATGAAAAACGAATTTTCCGCCCTCCGCTCCAGCGCAGCCGAATATCTCACCTTCATCGCCGCCATAGGCGACAGCGAGCAGAGCATCGAAATGCGCTACGAGGACGAAAATATCTGGCTGACACAGAAGATGATGGCGGCGCTGTATGATATAAGCGTTGCGGCCATCAATCAGCATTTGCGCCGGATTTTTGAGGATACCGAGCTTGATCCGGAGGCAGTTGTTAAGAAATACTTAATAACTGCCGCGGACGGAAAACACTACAACACAAACCATTACAGCCTGCAAGCCATCATCGCCGTAGGCTTCAAGGTCAACAACGAGCGCGCCGTGCAGTTCCGCAAATGGGCCAACGGCATCGTGAAGGACCGCGTGGTGCAGGACCGGCTGTTCCAGAGTGACTTCGACAGGTTCTTAGAGTTGGAGGAGAAAGTCTCATGACAGAATCCCTCTACACCCCGCACTACACCATCACCGACGAAATCCTAACCCTGGTGGCGCAAATCGCCGCCCGGGTCGATGTGTTGACCATCCAAAGCGGCATGGAGCAGAACCCACGGCTGCGCCGGGCCAATCGTATCCGCTCCATACACTCGTCGCTTGCCATTGAGAACAACTCGCTTTCCCTGGAGCAGATGACGGCCCTGCTGGACGGCAAGCGCGTGCTCGCGCCCCCGCAGGATATCTGCGAGGCACAGAATGCGTTCCAGGCGTACAACCGCCTGCTTGAACTCAATCCCTATAATGTGATGGACTTGCTGGCCGCTCACCAAATCCTGATGAAAGACCTGGTGAAGGAACCGGGGCAGTTCCGCACGGGTCGCATGGGCGTGGTGCGCGGCAGTGAAGTCGTGCATATCGCGCCGCCTGCCGACATGGTTTCGGGCATGATGGCCGATTTGATCCGCTGGACGCAGAGCACGGCGGCGCACCCATTGATCAAAAGCTGCGTGTTCCACTATGAGTTCGAGGTAATCCACCCCTTCGCGGACGGCAACGGGCGCATGGGCCGCATGTGGCAGACGCTGCTGCTGTACCAGTGGAAGGAAATCTTTGCCTGGCTGCCCGTGGAAACGATGATCTGGGAGCGTCAGCAGGAGTATTATGCCGCACTGGGCCGGTCGAACGAGTCCGGCGACTGCACAGAATTTGTGCGGTTTATGCTCCAGGCAATATGGGACACCCTCGAGCATTATTCCGAAAGCGACCAAGGTAGCGACCATGTGACCGACCAAGTAAAACGCCTGCTGGATGTCCTGGGCACGCGGACGCTCTCCGCCGTGGAACTCATGGAATTGCTCGGTCTGAAGCACCGCCCGACCTTCCGCAAGAACTATTTGCATCCCGCGCTGGAGGCAGGTCTCATTGAAATGACCCTGCCTGATACGCCGAGCGCGCGTGGGCAGAAGTATCGGAGGAAAAACTAGCTCACACCATTCCCACCGGCAGTACCCAGCAACCCTCCGTCAGTGGCAGCCGCTCCTTCGCCATGCAAAGCACCGCGCCCGTCCCAACGCGCGCACCCGGTATGCCCTCTAAACATCGAAACGCCTTCACCATGGCCTTTGTCGGGTCGCTGGCCGTCTTGATCTCCACGGGGTACAGCATATCCCCGTCGGCGATCAGCAGGTCGATCTCGTTCTTATTGTTGTCGCGGTAATAGTACAGCGGCGGCTTGACGACGCCGTCGTTGTAATAGCTTTTGAGCACCTCCGCGAAGGCGAAGCTCTCGAACATGTGCCCCCACATGGCACCGCTGACCAGCTGCTCCGGCGAGTTCCAGCCCAGCAGCCAGCAAGCCAGCCCTGTGTCGAGGAAATATAGCTTCGGCGTTTTGACCAGCCGCTTGTTGAAATTATTGTAGTATGGCTCCAACAGATAGACCAGACCACTGGACTCCAGCACGGACAGCCATGCCTTGACCGTCTTGACATCCTTGCCGCAGACCTCCGCCATGGTGGTCATGTTCAGCATCTCGCCCGTGAGCGATGCTGCGGCGCGTACAAACTTGATGAACGCCGACTCGTCTTGTATATTCAATACGTCTTTGATGTCTTTTTCGATGTAGGTCTGGAAATAGGAGCTGTAAAAATCCGCCCAGTCGTGCAGGTCGCCTTCAGTTTCGTAGAGCTCGGGGAACGCGCCCCTGTGAATGATCTCGATGATGCGCGCGTAATCGAAAGCCGGGCGCGCCTGCTCCATGACAGCCATATGTTCCATAGTAGGTGCGAAAGGCTGGCGGCAGGCAATACCTGCGATCTCCCGCATGGAAAGCCCCAGCAGCTTAATCACGCCCACGCGGCCCGCCAAGCTGTCGCTGACGTTTTTCATCAGCTTCATGCTCTGCGAGCCGGTCAGGTAAAACTGCCCCTTCGCGCCGTCCTCGTCGACGATGTCCTTGATGTAGTCGAACAGCTCCGCCGCTTTCTGGATTTCATCCACCACCACGGGCGGCCTGTGCATCTCGAAGAACAGCGAGGGGTTCTCCTTCGCGCTTTCCCGCACGATGGGCCGGTTGAGCGTCACATAGTTGACGTCACGGTACACCTCTTTGAGCATGGTGGACTTCCCCACCTGCCGCGCGCCGGTGAGCACCAGCACAGGCTTACGCCGGGCGATGCGTGCAATCACAGGTTCAATATGTCTGTGGATATACATTTCTCATCCTCCGTAAATTATGGAGTTCGATTCCATTATATACTAATCTTGTGCTCTTGTCAAGAGAATTATGTTTCGCCCATGGAGGTCTCACAGTGATCATCTCCGCATCACGCAGAACAGATATCCCCGCGTTTTACTCCGATTGGCTTGTGAATCGGCTAAACGCGGGGCATTGCCTTGTGATAAATCCCTTCAATCCCGCGCAGGTAAAGCGTGTTTCGCTGCTGCCGGAGGATGTTGACGGTATTGTTTTTTGGACTAAAAACGCCGCTCCGTTATTGCCGAAACTATCGGCGCTGGACAGCTACTCATACTATTTTCAATACACGATCACGCCGTATCATTCGGATATTGAGGCCAGTCTTGCAGATAAAAAGCGAGAGATAATCCCGGCATTCCTGAAGCTCGCCGAAACCATCGGGTCAAAGCGCATGATTTGGAGATATGATCCGATTATCATAACGCCGCGATATAGCTATGATTATCACATTCGCGCATTTTCGAAGCTGTGCGGGCTGCTTGCCGGAAGCTGCGAAAAATGCGTGATCAGCTTTGCGATTGCGTATAAATCTGTCGCGAAAAATCTCGCGGGAATAGGTCATTTGGAAGTAACTGCTAAAGACAAACTTCGGCTGGCAGAGGCTTTGTTGCGTATCGCAAAGGAACACGGGATCAAGCTTTGCGCCTGTTGTGAGCTGCCCGGGTTATATGCACGCGGCGTACAGCCAATATCGTGTGTTGATGCTTCGCTTTTCGGAGTGGATGCGTCCCGCGATAAAAATCAGCGCGAAGGCTGCAACTGCGCCGTCAGCGTTGATATAGGCGCGTATAATTCCTGCATGAATGGGTGCCGGTATTGTTACGCGAATCATAGCGAGGCCAAGGTGCGTCAAAATTACGCGGCGCATCGTGCGGAGTCGGAAGTGTTGGTGGGTTGAGTGATGTCCATTGCAACGGCCCTTCATTCGGAATAATGTCGATATGCATTATTCCGAACAACAAGGAAGATTATTGTTTGCTGTAGGAGGCCGCGATGTATTACTCCACAACCCACCCCTCCCCCGTGGGCCTAATCACTCTCGCCAGCGACGGCACCAGCCTCGTCGGCTTGTGGCTGGAGGGCCAAAATATCACGGGCAATCCATCCCCGAAGCGATGGTCGAGAACAACGACCTGCCGATTTTCGATCAGACAAAACAATGGCTGGACAGATATTTCGCGGGCGAAAAGCCTGCCATTTCAGAGTTGCCGCTGGTCCCCATCGGCAGCGCGTTCCGCCAGGCCGTTTGGAGTATCCTATGTGAAATCCCATACGGAAAAATGATCACCTACGGCGATATCGCAAGAAAGCTGGGAGTTCAATCAAGCCAGGCGGTTGGTGGCGCGGTGGGGCACAACCCGATTTCGATTATCATCCCCTGCCACCGGGTCGTGGGCGCAAACGGCAGCCTGACGGGCTACGCTGGCGGCGTACAGACGAAGATCAAACTGCTTGAGCTGGAGGGCGTGGATATGTCGAGGCTGTTTGTGCCGAAGAAGGGGACAGCGTTGTAACCCTCTCCCACATCCCCTTCGTCATCCTGGCCTTCTCGCTTTCCCATCGCTGCACGGCACTTTCCGATACCCCAAGCATCCCGGCAAACCCCTCCTGCGAAAGCCCGCTCGCCCGGCGAATCGCCCGAACTTCTTCCCCCTGCCGTGCCAGAAAGCGATTATATTCGTCCAACAAATCATCGACCGGCACCTGAAACAGCTCAGCAATCAAAGCAAGCTTGTCCGGGGGATAGGAGTCCCTCGTTCCCTCTTCGTAGCCGATATAAGTCGAGCGCTCCAGCCCGGCATAGTCGGCGACTTCAATCTGAAACAGATTGCGTTGGCATCGCAGCCAGCGCAGTTTTTCCGCCGTGGTGGGGATATCCTCCAGGCTGCGGTACTGCAAATTGCACAGCGCGGCATCGCACTGGCGCTTGGCGCGGCGCAGGGGAACGCGATGGGTGTACTTTGGGGCAAATCGGCCTTGGGAATAGAAAATCGATAGGTTTGCGCCCTTTTCGGCATAGAACCGCCACTCGAAAGGGCCGCTACGATAGCATTCTGAATGAAATCCTCATGTATTTCCGCAATCAAAAAAAGACCGCGCAGGATGTTTCTATGAGCGACCTGACGTTGTTATTGGGAACCATGAACGAATTTAATCGCGGCAATACGGTTATTCGTAATTGAAGAATGCTTCTCGGAACAATGCGTATTAAAATTGTTCTTGAATAATCCTAATAAAAAAAGAGAGGACGTGATCGAATGAACTATATGCGAAATAATGCAAGCTTTTTTGCCAGACGAAACGTAGGATTTAGTCCTATATGAAAAGAATGGTTCCTGTCGTAAGATTAGGAACCGCTCCTATTTACTTTTTGCCGTTGCGAACTATAAATAAGTATAAGAAAAACTACTATTCTACAGAGAGGGTCTCCGCATAAAAAAATCATCGCAAGCCCACTGGTATTGCTGACAAGTTCACTAGCCGCCTACATTTCCACCGTCACAACGCCCACCTGCGCCACGCAGGGCTACACGGCCTATGCCTGTTTCAAAAAGCGCGAAAACAGCGCGGCTGGCTACCACGCTGTCACTGCAATATTATTGTAGCAGAGGAGAGTAGACTCTAATTTGCTCAACAAAGTCGTGCCGGCCGATTAAATACCGGAGCTCCCGCCTGTTTGGGCCTATCATTGACCCGGACAACAGATTCCAAAATTTTGTAAAATTTGGCCTTGACTTTCCCTTTCGAATGTGTTATAATATTCATTAGATATCGCGGGATGGAGCAGTTGGCAGCTCGTCGGGCTCATAACCCGAAGGTCGTGGGTTCAAGTCCCTCTCCCGCAACCAATCGTGTTTACGCCCCCGGTGATGATTATCTCGTCATTGTGGGCGTAAATTTTTGTTACATAGCTTTTTACAAGGCGTTTGATGTCTCCATCTTGGAAACATTGAGCGTCTTCTCTTAATTTGGCCGCAATCGCTTCTTTCGTCAAAGTGAATTGCGGTGACACGGCAAGCATTTCTTCCAGTTCGGCCTTGTGAATTTTCAAACGTGCCAACTCTTCACGTATTTCCGAAAAATCAGCCCCATCCAAAATAGCCTTTGTTCCGTTGGCGATTTTGCGCTCCACCTGCGCAAGCTCTTGGCGTTCTGTCGCGTTTG
>Ga0099364_10009207_pt1 | contig 13732 bp, 6 predicted proteins | sample TergutTh196P3_FD_73070 | JGI IMG/M metagenome (GOLD analysis project Ga0099364, IMG submission 73070) | Microcerotermes parvus P3 segment gut microbial communities from Pointe-Noire, Republic of the Congo - Th196 P3 | ecosystem: Host-associated > Arthropoda: Insects > Digestive system > Gut ...
TATGGTCGTTGAAAAAGCGATTTAAATCTGCTTGCATAAAAAGAAAAGCCACGCGCAGCGGGGATGCGAATTTCCATCGAGGCGCAGGATGGACCAGCCCCTGCTCTGCTGCCTGCCGGTGTGCCCCAGCGGATCCCATTAAAGCCTTTTAGGCATCCCTTACCTTGGCGTCGCACTATGGGCTACGCCTTCGGGGGCCATCAGTAGGCAGTGCCTGCGGGGTGCGCACCGCCCCTGCGGGGCGAGTGCTGCCCGCACCTGTACCGGGGGCCTTGGATCCAAGGTAAATTATAGTTTGACGGGCTCTTGACAATATTGACAAAAGTGTCATTCTCAATTATGGTGGAAGAAGAATTCGCCGTGACTGGTATGGTACGGTATTATTTTGGAGGTTTTGTATGAATATTGGTGTCATTGGGATTTTTTTGGCAATCGCTGTAATGATTGCCGGCGCCTATAGGGGTTTAAAGCCGATTGTGCTTACACTTCTGGCATCGCTGGTGGTTATTCTCTTTAATGGTATAAATATATGGGAAGGATACTCTCAAACGTATGTCGGCGGTTTTGTAAATATACTTTCCAGGGTTTTCTTTGTTTTTGTATCTTCAGCCGCATACGCCTCAGTTATGGAAAAAACAGGTTCCACGGCGGCAATCGGGCAGCAATTGGTAAAATGGTTTGGAATAAAGAATGTTATGTGGATAGTCTTTATTTTTACCGTCATCTTGACTTTCGGAGGAGTACTGCTCTTTGTCGTTATGTTTGCCGTTGTTCCCATTGCATTTGTGTTATTTAAGGAAGCAGGCCTGCCCCGTCATTTAATCATGGCCCCAATGGCTGCCGGCGGAGCAACTATTACTATGACAACACTGCCGGGGACAATATCGCTTACCAATATGCTCCCCACGAGAGCCCTTGGAACTACCATGACTGCCGCTCCGGTATTCAGTTTGATTTTTGCCGCTGCCGTTGTTGTGCTGTGCGGAATATATTTTAAGTGGGCGGAAAAAGACGCCAGAAAAAAGAATGAAATTTTTGAATTCCCCAAAGGCTTTGATGCTTCTTCGTTAACTACCGAAAAAAGCAAGCTGCCTCATCCGGTAATTGCATTTCTTCCCATTGTCGTACTCATTTTGTTTATAATTGTAAATACTATTCTGCAAACATCCGTCGGCCGGGATGCATTAATGTTGACTCCTTTGGGAATGTTAATAGCTATGGTTCTTTGCCTGGCGTTGAATCCAAAGAAGCTGGGTATTAATTCCGTAATTTGGATTCAGGACGGTGCTACAAATGGAATACCTGCCATTGTTCCTCTTGCCGCAGTCGTAGCATTCGGTACTGTTGTACAAAGCACTCCGGTATTTAACAACATTATTGTATGGCTCACTGAACTTGATATGAACATTTATGTAAAAGGCGCTGTCTCTACAGCGGTAATTTCCGGTATTACCGGATCTTCATCCGGCGGGGTGGAAATTCTCATGCAATACCTTGGTACATTTTTCAGGGAATCCGGAGCTAACCTTCCTATACTGCATCGTGTGATTACTATTTCAGCAGGCTCCCTGGATACCCTGCCTCATGTTTCAGCTATCTTCCTGTTCCTTTCAATGATTGGCTGTACTCACAAAGAAGCGTATAGGCATTTGTGGTGGACAACGGTTGTTATTCCCACCGTCCTTTTAGTCATTGCCCTTGTTCCCATAGTACTGATTTACTAGGAGCCTGTCGGACTTGTAGAATTTTGCGGTTTAAACCGCAAAATTCTTCGATAATCGGGGCTCCTTTGAAGTTTGCAGAGTAAAAAATGCGCTATTTGCGCATTTTTTTTCATTGGATTGGGCATCGGACTAAAGTCCGCGCCCGACAAACTCCTAGTTCACAGGGGCCTTTATGGCCCCTTTTTTCCGGGTGTATTTTGCGATTTTCTTTCCTGCTTTTTGGGTATTTCATATGAAATCTCTATCAGCGATGCTCTATGTATGTTTATTAAAAATGAGATATCAATTTATGATTTTGTATGTGCCCTGTCGGAAGCGGTAGACCTGGTTTTTCCTGCACTTAATAGTCATCATAAAAAGGTTGCTTATTTAGCCTGCAATATCGCGCTGGAAATGAACCTGCCGAATAATGAAGTCCAGGATATTGTCCTGGCTGCAATGCTGCACGATATTGGCGCATTCTCGCTCGGGGAAAGGATTAAAGCTCTTGCCTTTGAGCAGTTTCCGGAGGAAATGTTCCAGCATTCACTGCTGGGATATAAGCTTTTGAAAAATTTTGAGCCGCTTGCACAGGCAGCAGTGCTCGTCAAATTCCATCACACCGATTATGATCCTTCCAGGGATGATGTGCCAATCGGCAGTTATATTATTCACCTGGCGGACAGGATACCTATTTTGTTTGACGAAAACCGCGAAGTTCTCGATCAGGTTCCCTTTATTCTCGAAAAAATATCCAAGAATTTCCATAAGTTCCACCCTGATGTCTATATTGCCTTTTTAAGGCTGGCTAAACTTGAGTATGTGTGGGTAGAAGCATTTTTACCATCATTTGGTACCGGCATGATACGGAGGGTCCGGTTTTCCAAGGAAATTGTCGATCTGGATATGCTGCGGAGTTTTGCTCAGGTTATCGCTCAGATCATTGATTTCAGATGCCATTTTACCGCAACACATTCAAGCGGTGTTGCGGCCGTAGCGCGGGAACTTGCCGTCATTTCCGGTTTTTCTGAAAGGGAATGCCGAATGATGGAAATTGCCGGTCTCCTCCACGATATGGGAAAACTGGCAGTGCCTGATAATATTCTGGCAAAAAACGGCAGTCTGACCAATGAAGAATTCAATATAATGAAAAAACACAGTTACTATACTTATGCTATTTTAAGCAAGATCTGCGGCCTGGAAGATATTGCTGTCTGGGCTTCTCATCATCACGAAAGGCAGGATGGAAACGGATATCCCTTCCATGTAAGGGGAGAGGATTTTTCCCGGCTGGCCCGTTTTATGGTTGTTGCCGATATTATCACCGCATTAACCGAAGACAGGCCCTACCGATCCGGCATGGATAAAAAAAGAACCATGGAAGTATTGTACACCATGGTTGAAAACGGCGGCGTAGATAAAAGTATTGTGGAATTGGCGCATAAAAACTTTCTTCGCATCAATGATGTCCGCATCAGGGCGCAACAGGAAGCCCGCAAAGAATATGATATTTTTCATAATACCAATGTTCTGTTTTTTGTCCAGCCGCGTCAAAAGCAAATCAAGGCAGTATAAACATGCCGGTATTTTATCAGATAAAGGAGGTAGCATGGTTTAAAGCTGGTTGACCAGAGGGTTGGGGAACAGGGATATATTTAAAAAAGCCGTAATTTAAAAAAGTAAAAAAACCAAGGAGGTTTGTACCCTGTTCCCCATTCCCGTTTTTATACAAATGATGTCAGCGCGGGCGGAAATTCCACATGGGAGCGCGGTATGTTCCTGCCCGTTTCCTGTCGCTGTAACCTTCTGTGTAAAACCACTTAAATGAATTTGCATAAGCCATTTGATCATTTGAAACATCAATGGAGACATTTGCTCCAATGGTAACCCTGTTTATCGCAAGATGGTCAAAGGATCTGCTGCCAATGCTTTTAACACTGTCAGGGATGATAATAGCTATATTGTTTTGAAGGAAAGAATTTGATGGTCTTGACCTCATCAGAAACGCTCCTGCACCAATGGTTGTGACATTGTTGCCGATAATAATGAATGGCGGCTGTCTTTCTGCGCTCCCTCTTGGGGCAAATGCACCATACCAGGTAAGTGGGTTATCACTGAATGCATAATTGCCGATTGAAATTACACTGTCAGGAATAATAACTTTGGTCAGTTCGTTGCCGCTGAACGCATGTTCTCCGATTGAAATTACACCGTTCGGTATATGTACGCCGGTCAGTCCCCTGCCTGTAAATGCCCTGCTGCCGATGGACTTAATAACAGACATCTCGCCCCATAGTTCATCCGGCAGCACTAAAAAGGCAGGGCCGGATCCTGCCGCCGAAAGCGATGTGCTGAATCCTCTTAGTTCAGTACCTGCCATAATAAAATTGTTTTCAAAATTCTCATATTGTATCCATTGTGCAGCTTCCATTGCCTGTATTGAGATTTGCGCGTTTTCCGGTTCTATACCGTTTACCGAAGCGATACGAATCACCAGGTTGTCGGTTAAATCGTTTGCGCTGACAGTATGAAAGGTAAGGGTTTGGATATCGCTTTCGTTAAAAAATTCATCACCGGTAATATTGAGATTGTAATTTTTTACATAGCCTGCTGTTTGGCTCCCGATTACCTTTCCCTGATCGTTTACAAGTTCAAATACAACGGAAACATTGTAGTTTTTTTGGAAGGTAAATGGATTGGTGCCAGTTCCTGTTACGCGCTGCAGGGGCCAATGTACCAAATTCCAGGCGTTTCTCCGGTTTGTGGAGGTTAACCCGTCATTTACAGTCTGCAATGTACTGCGTGCGGAGTTAAGCCAGGTTTTATTATCACGAAGGTTTATACCAATGCTTAAGTCAACAGCTTCCCTTTGCATATCGATTACACCTCTTTTGATGTCAGTAGAATAAAATAATGTAAAAAAAATGTTTCCGGTATTGAGTATTCTGCCGAAAGTTTCTTCGGTTTCCGTCAGCCTGGTAATCCAATTACGCTGCCATTGCAGGTCGGCCTGCTGTTCAGTCTGCTGTTGAGCTTGTTCCTGCTGCCGCTGGCTTTCTTCCTGCCGAATTCTGGCATGATATTCTTCAATTTCCCTGCGGACTTCTGAACCAATGCCGCCTCCGCCGGTTTCGCTCGTCGCGGCACTGGTGATATTGACAGTGGCAGACGGGATAGAGATGGATGATAATTCAACACGGGATATTTCGGAACGATTAATTGCTTCGAGTAAATTTGGATCAAATGCGGCAGCCTGAAAATAATAACTCGAAGCGGCTACCTGGGTACCCTGTCTTTGTGCGACAATACCCTGTGAAAGGGCGGTCTGCGCATTGATGTGATTTCTGGGTGCAGCGCGGGTAAGTATTTGTCTTGCCTGCGAGGTAAGCCTTACGTCCAGTTTTTCCAGTAATTCCATGGAAGCCTGCCGTATGCCGGTAAGGTTATCCATCTCGGCGAATGAGAGTCTTTTTGACAAGGAAGCGGCAATCATTTTATCAGCAGTTCTGGTGACACGCAACTGCAAATCAAAGCCGGTGTCAAAGCGTGTGATATTACCTGCCATAAGGTAACTTGTTGGAGGCAGATGTCCAAGATCCCAGCTTTCTTCCGCATCTTCTGAATACCAGCCCGAAAGGAGTTCGGCATATTGAGCTTCGAGGGTCATACGATCCAGTACACCCATGGCAGAAAAACCGGAAAAATTGCTTACCAGTTCCCCCTGGACAAGTACAGGCAGGTTGCTTTCGTTTTCGGCAAGACCGGACGATCCAAGCTCTAGAATGGCGATGCTTCGTCCCCTGCCGCCATCCCCTGTCCAGTACTCTGTTGTTCGCCTGCCGGTGCTTTGGCATGCTGAAAAAAGTAATGAAATTATAATTATCAATAGAAAGGTACCTGATAATACGCAGTATCCCGGTAAATTGTGGGTTCTATTCATAGGAAGAGTTTAACTGATGATTTATACGTAGTCAATCTATCGCATGACTTGACACTTATCCACAGCTCTATTACATTGAAGACACTAGGCCAGATTTTGACAGACTAGCTCATCTGGATAGAGCGTCAGCCTCCGGAGCTGAAGGTGGTGGGTTCGAGTCCCGCGTCTGTCAAAAAATCTTTATTTATTTATATATTGCGGGACTCGATCGTTTCAGCCCGCCGACCGAATGGGAGGAAAAGCCGCCATGGTAGCGCACACCGCCGGATGGCGGTGCGTATAATCCGTTCTTATCAGCCGCGGACTGGAAGGACGCTTGGCGGCGGCAGGGCTGAAGCGCGGCCCGGAAAGCTGAGACACGATGTCGAAGCTTGGAGGGGAGTCCCGCGTCTGTCAAAAAATCTTTATTTTTATATGGTATCATTTAAATGCCATCGTAAAACATAGTTTTCGTTATTTTATCAGATTTTCGACATTACCTGGCAGATAAAAATGGCTGCCCTTTAAACCGGCAAGGATTACATCAATGTCCTTTATAATTCCTTTTTTATACCCTAAACGTAGAAGGCCGATAACTCCGATATGGTCCGTTTCCCCTCGGTTATCATGTCATTAAATTTGCCGGCATCATGCAGCGCAACAGAACTGCCAAAGCAGACAATTTCCAGTTTATGCACTTTTAGGGATTCCAGTGTTGCATCTCTGTTCTTAGGATAAAACTGCGGTATTTCATCGGCGGACATTTTTCCTTCAATTCCCCGAATCTCAATGCCTGAAAAGCCCATTTGGTGTGCTTCGCCCAAGATTCTTTCAAAAGACCAGTCCGGACAGCCAAGAGTTGTAAAAGATAGTTTCTTTTTTTGTTCCATTTTTATCTCCATATATAAGTGAATATATCTCTGCTGTATTCAGCTGTCAAAATTTACTTATACAATGTCTGTCAATCCTGATCCCTTTCCCTTCTGCAAATCCATTTACGGATAACACCATCAAGCAGCATTATATCAATGGGTTTTGTTAAAAAGTCCTGGAAGCCGTTGGCGAAAAATTGATCCTCTGTTCCCTGAATTGCGTTAGCTGTCAGAGCGATAATGGGTACTTTCCGGGAATATTCAGTGTCCAGCTCACGAATGGCAACTGCTGTCTCAATACCGTCCATGCCGGGCATCATGTGATCCATAAAAATGACATTGTATTCCGGTACTTCCCCTGTTCCGGCCAAGCGTATACGTTCAAGCGCTTCCTGCCCGCTTAATACACAGTCAACCTGCATTTTATACTTGCCCATGAGTCCGCCGGCGACATCCAGGTTGTTCTGCATGTCATCGACTACCAGCACTTTAGCAAAACTCAATTCCGGGCGTACAAGCTTTTTTCTCACCGTGAATTTGTCTTCGCGGTAGCGGAATGCGCGAAGCTGGCCGGCCGTTTCAGGGCCGATTGGCGCAGAACTCATGAATTTTTGGCGGATACGGACATGGAAGTTTGTTCCTTTGCCCAATGTGCTTTCTGCGGTTATTTTCCCGTCCATCATTTCTGTCAGTCTTTTCGTAATGGCAAGCCCCAGACCCGTTCCTTCTATTTTACGGCTCGCTTGGCTTTCAACCTGATAATAATCAGTAAACAGGTTATTCAGGTTTTCTTCGCTTATGCCCATGCCGGTGTCACTTACGGAAATTTCCAGCCAGGTGTCATCATTATTGCCGCTGACATGTACAGCCAGGGTAATAGCGCCGGTTTCGGTATACTTAACCGCATTACTCAATAAATTGTTGAGAATTTGTTTTATCCGCAAGTCGTCGCCGAAAAATGTTTCGGGGAGATCATCTTTGATGTCCAGGTTAAATGTCACCGGTTTTTCTCCGAGGCGGGTAAGTACGAGGGTTGTAATATCATTAATGAGGCCGGACATTTGATATTCCACCGGCATGAGAGTGAGTTTTCCGGATTCGATTTTTGAAAAATCCAGAATGTCATTGACAATACTCAGCAGGGTATTGCCCGAATTGCTTATCTTGCGCAGGTTATCAGAAATATTTTTTTCCAGAGTACTTTCTTCGAGCACCAAATCTGTCAGACCTATAATGACATTGAGGGGAGATCGGATTTCGTGGCTCATATTGGCAAGGAATGCAGATTTTGAACGTGATGCGCAATGGGCTTCTTCTGTTGCATGCTGCAGTTCGTTTGTCCTCACCTCGACAAGTTTTTCCAGTTCCTTTTTTGCATTACGGCTCCTGATAAAAAGCACGGATATGAGGATAAGAACCAGTAAAAACAGTACGGATGCGCCAATCAGCCAGGGACGCTGGGCCTCTGAAAGTTTTGACCGGTAATCATAGGTCATTCGCATCCACTGCCCGGATATTTCGTTTGTGTCAATTAACTGCAGTACTTTATCAATAATGGAATGTAAAATTACCTCATCTCTATGTATCCCAAAGATCGATTCAACCGTATAATCAAACACCACATTTGCCTTATAACCGGCAAGTTCACGGTAATTCGTCAGGTCGAGTATCCTGCTTTGTCTGGCCATGACCATATCCACATCACCGCGCGCCAGAGCGTCAAAAGCAATCTCCGCATTTTCATAATTCACTATATTGGCATGATCGGGAAACCAATTCCTGAACACTGCCGCATGGGCAGTTCCTTCCAAAAGACCCACTCTAACAAACAGAATCTCGTTGATGTTGATATATGGGTGTTCTGATTTTGACAAAAGTGCATAATTATTTGACAGGATAGGAACTGACGGCCAAAGGAATCTGCCTTCTCTTTCTTCTGTCCTGATCAGTTCGGAAATCATATGCGCCTGACCGTTTTCTAAAAGGCCGATTAATTCCGTCCAGTTTGCATAGGGATCGTTTACCACGGTAAACTGCAAACCGGTAAGAGCTTCCACCTGATGCAGAACATCAAAGGCAATACCGTTCCATTGCTGTATATGCCTGTCAAAAAAGCTGATAGGATAATTATCAGGTTCGGCGGCAAAAGGCACTATGGGGTTGTTGTGTATAAATGTCAGCTCTTCATCGGTAAGCCGTAAAAACAGCTTGTTTTTCATGTATTCATGGTAACCCTGGTTATACAGATCGGTAAGAAATCGGCGGCCGCCGCTGCGCAGAAATTTCTGCACAACGGAGATGATTGGCTGCAGCTGCGTATTGCGTGTTGAAAGGGAAACCGGGCTGAAAATCAGGGGCAAAAAAATATCCGAGACAAGATCGCTGTACATATCAAGGTTGGCTTCTTCGTGGCTTTCAAAAAAGTAAGCGTCTGCCTGTCCGCTTTGCAGTACATCATAGACAAGATCGGGGTTTTCGATGAGGATTATTTCATAGCTGCCGGGGCTTCGTGCGGAAGTTACATTATATATGGTTGATGTGCCTGCCAGAAATGCATACCGAAGCGGGCGGGTTTGAGCTATTTCTGAAAGTGCAGGCGATCCGGCAAGCCGTGTATACCTTACCGAACGCTGTATGACCGTATCGGTCATATAAAAATCGGTATACTGGTTATTTACAGAAGCCAATTCACCGGTAAAATCTATCGTGCCGTCTGCAAGTCCGTCAATTAAATCTGTCCAGCTGAATAGTGCGGGTCTGAACGGAATCCCCGTAAAGCCGCTCAGCCAATCGCAGAACAGGGCGGTAAAACCCTGTACGTGCCCGTATCTGTCATAAAACGACTCTGAGCTTGTCCGCATGCCATATACAAAATAATCAAAATCATTCGCAAGAGATTCAATAGCAATGATTTCCTCATTAGTAACACCAGGTATATCCCTGAACGATATATCGTGCCACACTGTTGAATCATATTGATTATTTATACACCCGCAAATTCCCAGCATTGCAGCAAGAATTACTATGATAACCCTGATAATACAATGTTGTTGTAACATATTAACCTCCAGCAATTATTTTGTTATCCATTTTTTTACAACCGAATCCATCTGCATAATGTCGATGGGCTTAGACAAAAATGCCTGAAATCCGTGGGAATAAAACATATCCTCCATTCCCTCAATGGCATTGGCTGTCAGAGCTATAACCGGAATTTTTTGTGCGTATTCCGTACCAAGGCCGCGTATGGCAGCTATCGATTCTATGCCGTCCATGCCGGGCATCATGTGATCCATGAAAACCGCATTGTATACCGGTTCACCAAACCGTATCCGCTCAATCGCTTCCGGGCCGCTTAATACGCAGTCAACCTGCATTTGGTACTTGCGCAGCAGGGCCGAAGCTACATCCAGATTGTTCTGCATATCATCGACTACCAGTACATGAGCAAAACTTAAATCCGCACGTACCAGTTTTCTTCTGGCGCTGCGTTTGTCTTCGGCATGGCGGAAATTACGCAGGTTTTCCGCAAGTTCCGCTCCGATTGCCGTATTGTCAACATAGCCCTGCCGGATACGGACGCAGAATGTCGTACCTTTGCCGTACTCGCTTTGCGCAGAGATTTCTCCGTCCATCATCCGGGCAAGCTGTCTGGTAATGGACAATCCCAGGCCCGTCCCTTCTATTTTCCGGGTAGCTTCGTTTTCCACCTGATAGTAATCCGAAAAGAGTTTTTGCAAGTTTTCTTCGCTTATACCCATGCCCGTATCGCTGACGATTATATCCATCCAGACACTTTCATCCTCACAGGCGCACTGTATGGTTAATTCGATTGTTCCCGCCTGGGTGAATTTAACCGCGTTGCTCAATAAATTATTCAGTATTTGCTTTATACGCAAATCGTCGCCGTACAGATTGCCCGGCAGATCGTCGCTGATGTTCAGGCGGAATGTAACGGGTTTGTTTCCCAGTTTGACCATAATGATGGTGATAACATCGCTTAACAGGCCGGCAATCTGGTATTCTGCAGGTATTAGAGTGAGCTTGCCTGACTCAATTTTAGATAAATCAAGAATATCGTTGACAATACCCAGCAGCGTACTGCCCGCATTGCCTATCTTGCGCAGATTATCGGCAACACCGGAAACCAGGTTATGATCTTCAAGCGTTAAATCGGTAAGCCCTATGACTACATTCAGGGGGGTGCGCAGCTCATGGCTCATATTGGCAAGAAAAGCGGATTTGGAAACGCTTGCCGCTTTTGCAGCTTCGGTAGCAACTTCAAGTTCGGCTGTCCGTTTTTTTACCAGGCTGTCCAACTGTCTTCCGGCGCTGCGGCTTCGGGCAAAAAGAACAGACACCAGAGAAAGGACTGCTAATGACAGAATGATGGCGCCTATGAGCCAGGGGCGCTGGGCCTGTAAAATTCTTGCCTGATAATCAAAGGTTCTGCTTGACCATTGCGCCGCAATACCCCTTACATCAATCAGGTGCAGCGCCTTGTCAATGATCGAGCATAGGATTGTCTGCTCGGCATTAAAACCAATAAATGATTCTGCGGCATGAACAAAAATGAGGTTGGCTTTGTATCCTGAAAGCTCATGGTAGTTGGTAAGCGAGAGGAGCCGTCCCTGGCTCGATATAACCATATCAACTTCGCCCCTGTCCAATGCCAGAAACGATTCGCTTTCGCTTTCATACTCAACGGTATTTGTATGCAGCGGGAACCATGCATAAAACATTTCCGCATACGCAGTTGCCAATGGGATACCCACTCTCACATTCAATACTTCATTGATACTGACATTGGGGGTATCTGTTTTGGATAACAGCGTATAGTTATCTATCATAATCGGAGTCGAAGGCCACAGAAAACGTCCCACCCGCGCTTCCGATTGCAGAAGTTCGGAAATAAAATACACATCGCCTGCTTCAAGCATGCGCACCAGATCCGGCCAGTGAGTATGCTGATCGTTAGCCAGCTCAAATTGCATCCCGGTAAGTTCTGTCAATTCATCGATAATGTCAAAGTATATACCCTGCCACTGCCTGTCATGACGGTTAAAAAAACTTATCGGATAATTGTAATATTCGGCTCCAAATGGAATCACCGGGCTACGACGAAGGAATTCCCGTTCTTCTTCACTGAGCCGTATATACAGCCGGTGTCTGCGGTGTTCCTGCCTCCCAATCTCATACAGTTCGGCCAGATGGGCGGCGGCGCCGTTTTCCAGCGCTTTTTGCACAACCGAAATGACTGGTGCAAGCGAAGGATTTTGCGTTGCCAGGGAAACCGGCATCCCGATAACCGGGATAAAATCGCTGGAAATAACATCATCGTACATATCAAACACCGCTTCCATACTGTTATCATCAAAAAAGGCATCTGCCTGAGCGCTTTGCAGTAAATAGTATGCCGCTTCGTAGCTGTCGACAAAAACAGCGTCAAAATTGTACTGGGTAAATGAATCGACATACGTTATGGTGATGGTATCTTCTATAAAGGCATAGCGCGGGGTGCGCGATGCAACGATATTCTGCAGCGGCACGCTGTTTGCCATTCGCACATATTTTATTGAGCGTATGGCGATCGGGCCGGTCATATCGTATATGTGGCTGCGTTCATCGGTTGCGGTCAACTCGCCGGTAAAATCAATTTCAGCGCTTGCCAGCCCCAGGAGAAGTTCGTTCCAGTCATAGAGCGCCGGGACAAACCGTATCCCTAACAGTTCCGTCAGCCATTCGCAGAACAAAGCTGCAAAGCCGCGGATCTCTCCAAACTCAACAAAAGCTTCGGTGCCGGGGTTCATTGCGTATACAAACGAATCTGTTGATGCCTGTAGTTCTTCAATGGCCTGGATTTCATGTTCCGTAATGCCGGGAATATCCCTGTACGAGATGCTGTCCATTGATAAACCGTGCATGCTTTTTGAAGCATCATCGTTACCTGTCGCAGGTGTACGGGAATTTTCGCATCCTGTGAACATCATGCAAAAGAATGCAATAATACACACGACAGCATATCGTACGCGTTTCTGTTTTATTTTCAGCATAAAAAATCTCCTATGTGCGCTGTATCCATTTCATTAAAACCGTATCCATCTGCATAATATTGATGGGCTTGGATAAAAACGCCTGGAAGTCATGGGCGTAAAACATTTCTTCCATACCCTGGATGGCGTTGGCTGTCAGGGCAATGATCGGCAGCTCGCGTGCGTATGGGGTGCCAAGGCCGCGTATTGCCGTTGCCGCTTCTATGCCGTCCATGCCGGGCATCATGTGGTCCATGAAAACCGCGTTGTATATCGGGTCGCCAAGGCGGATCAACTCGATGGCTTGAGGCCCGTTTAATACACAGTCAACCTGTATTTTATACTTCCGCAGCAGGGCTGAGGCTACATCCAGGTTGTTCTGCATGTCATCGACCACCAGTACCCTGGCAAAACTTAAATCCGCCCGCTCGAGTTTTTTCCTGACACTGCGTTTACCTTCGGCATAGCGGAACGAGCGAAGGTTTTCGGCAACGGAAGAGCCGATAGGTGTTGTATCGACAAAACCCTGCCGGATGCGGACGCGGAAAACAGAGCCCTTGCCATACTCGCTTTCTGCGGTAATTTCTCCATCCATCAATTGGGCAAGCCGTTTTGTTATAGATAAACCAAGGCCGGTACCTTCGATCATCCGGTTTGCCCTGCTGTCTACCTGGCCGTAGTCGGTAAAGATTCTGTTCAGGTTTTCTTCGCGTATACCAATACCGGTATCGCTGACATACACGGATAACCAAACATCGTTGTCTGATTGTTCGGTGCTTAGTCCCAGTGTAACTGTTCCTGCTTGAGTATACTTAAAGGCATTGCTTAAAATATTGTTGATTATCTGTTTTACCCGCAGATCGTCCCCGTACAGGCCGTACAGCAGATTCTCGTTGATGTCCAGATTAAAAGTGATGGGTTTGTCATCAATGCGTATCATATTGAGGTTAATGATATCGTTTATGAGGCTGGGTACTTCGTATCTGACCGGCGCCAGTTCCAGTTTACCTGCTTCTATTTTTGAAATGTCCAGGACATCATTGATAAGTCCGAGCAGGCTGTTACCCGCAGTGCTTATTTTTTTAAGATTTTCTTTCAGATCAACGGTGGGATTATCGTCTTCCAGCATTAAATCGGTCAGTCCTACAACCACATTCATGGGGGTACGCATTTCGTGGCTCATGTTGGCAAGAAACCGGCTTTTGG